>Ga0307508_10003850_pt1 | contig 14943 bp, 17 predicted proteins | sample 9_EM_MG_FD_203089 | JGI IMG/M metagenome (GOLD analysis project Ga0307508, IMG submission 203089) | Populus trichocarpa ectomycorrhiza microbial communities from riparian zone in the Pacific Northwest, United States - 9_EM | ecosystem: Host-associated > Plants > Roots > Unclassified | place... | reverse complement strand
ACGAGATTGGAAGTATACTGCTGATACCTCTCGTAGTAGCGGTAAAACTGACTGAGGTAGGTAGGGTCGTTCGATTCGGGTTGATAAGGTGGAACGGTAGTAGTTGACTTCGTATCGGTTCCAGTTGTGATGGGTGGGAACGGCTTCAGCGGCGGCAGTTCAATTCCTTCAACATAGCCCCAGTATCCAGTGCTCTGGAGATAGGCCATAGCGGCAAGGGCCCACTCCTCGTAATTCGTCTCATTCAGTGGCTTAATCGATGGAGCCGACATCTTTTTCTTCAATCGTTTCAATACCAGAATGGGTATGACGATGAAATTCAGATCGGAATAGGCAATACCAGAATGGGTATTCTATCCTGATGTCTTCAGCCGTAGTAATGAGGGGTGGGGACAGGGTCGAGCGGTATCTGTTTCTTATTTTCGAAGAAATTCAGATTCGCATCCAGCGGCTCATAACCTGTTATAGCGGAGTAGGCGGCGGAGAGGAAGAAGAGAGACAGGCACACTAAAGAAGGTAGATAGCGGTGTATTCAGGAAGGTCAAGGATGTCTAAGAGCGCATCCGCCCAAGCTACAGAGAAACAGAAAATATAGGGTGCCGCCGGCACACTAGTGTGTGGGCAAAACACGCCCGAACCCTAGGTTCTCCAAATCTCACTCCAACACCAGGTTCATCCGATGCCATCCGTTCAGTCCCGGCGTGTGGATCGTGATACTCTAATTGGCGGATTGACGTTTTTTGTCAGCCCAGATATCTTGTTCTGCTTTGCCCTGTCCTTTCGCCTGCCCGGGTGCTCCAAACGCCCACCCAATCCACTTCTTTTCGGGCCATTTGGCGCAGTCCGGTTTTGATACACTGAGCCGTTGTCTGGGCGTAGATCTTGAGGATACCCAAATCGATGGCTGACTCCGGTGGGTGTCTCGGAAGTAGCCTTGCAATTGGGCACTTTCATCGGCGCATCCAATGAACACGTCGGTGATGTATGGTCGCTGCCGCGTCCCGTTGTTTTGCCCGTGAGGGACGACGTAATCTAAGTGGGCGACTTCGGAAGGCAGGAATATGATCGGTCCAGATTGCTCGAGTCGGTATTTCTTTTCCTCGTTTTCGATCGCCGTCGCGTCACTTTTCCTCATATCGCTCGTTTTCGCGTCGGGAATGTCGTCCCGGCCAACGTCTCCAATATCGCAGCAGATAATGTGCTTGTGCGGCTTCCGTACCACCCCTTTCTCTTCGAATTCCGTCTCATGGCAATAAGTACTCCCCCTCACATGTCAAGGCAACCCCCCCCCCTCATCGACCAAGCTCCGCTTTCCTCCACAGACGCTAATCTTTCTTGAAAAGCTTCCCCAACACGGCAGAAAAGTTCGAGAACGCCTTGTGATCCATTGCTTTCCGGGTCCCGGAGTGAGTGTCAGTTTTTCGTCCGAAACCGACGAACGCCGAAAGGTTTATTCTCCGCTGGTGACCAGCGGGCATGAAACCCTTCCAACTGGGTGAGCTTCCAGGTATAACGGCTCTCAACTCCAGCGGGGAACCACAAGCACCTCTAACCTGTAGCGACGTGTCTCCGGTGATTCGCTCGATCCGCACGATCCGCACGCCGCGCTCCGGATCCGCTTCTTTCTGTCGGTATTCCATCGCGTTGTCTTCCCTGGACTTTCAAATCCGAGATTTGTAAATCCGACTCATTTTCCGGATCCCCTCGTCGGTGATTACTCGGTTACCCGGGCGCTCGATCTGGCTTTTTTTGTCCATTCTGATAGGACATCCCCTGTGGCTCGCACGACCTGGTTAATTAACCGTGTCCAGATCAGTCAGATTGCAGACCGTTCCTATATTGGGTATCGGCTCAACGAACTCGTTTTCGTTTATCAAGCAATTCGTACAGGATTAATAGCGCTCTCCCCATCCGTGTCTCCCCATTCCTTGGTTTGATCAACGCATCGAGGCTGTCGAGTTCACCCTCGGACTCGCTACCGGAGCCTCGTTGGCGTATTTTAGCTTTCTTGGTTGTGACGGCCTGCTATTGGGGGGCGCAAAGGCTGGGCCAAGGATATAACTAATGCGGCGTCCGGGGGCCGCTGGGGAATGCGGGAAGTATTCGGGAATACTGAAAGGAAGGGATATGAAACCTAGAGCCTGTGAGACGCCCAGACCTTAGGCAGCTCTCCCTAGGTATATGGAGCCACTGCCCACTGTTCTTTTCATTTCTTCGGGACCAGATTATGGTCCTCCACGACGTGCAGGAGAAGACCAACGAGACGGAAAGACTGGTTAGGCTTACAAGGACTGGCCAAAAGAGAGGGTGCATTTTCTCCAATGACGAATCAATGGATTTCGCTGGTCTTAGAAACCCCTGTTGGCCCTTCAGGTTACACAGGGACCTGGCGTCCCGCCTGCAGATAATTATGCCACCTACGAGATGTGGGTTTACAGGTATGCGTGCAATCCGAGCAGGTCTCGCAGGCCTGGAGCTGATTGCCATAGGATTTCGATGCCGGCCGGCGAACTCGAACGCGAAACCAGAACCACACCATCGACCGCGGATCCCATCACCAGTGAACCGCAACCGCGAACTCGTAACCCTCCTTCACAAGCGCCCCAAGACGCGCTGGTGACTCGACCTACTACTCCTCCCCGAATCTTTGACAGCGCTCCGGCACAGCAGCTATCAGCTACATCTGTGCCAGTTGTTTCCCCTGTAGCCCATCCAACCGTTATTCCACTTTCATCAATACACCTTGCACCCTGGTTACCTCGCACTCCTCGGTACACATATTCAGATTGGCATGCCAGCAGGTGCTGCCGCCCAGCGCTCCGGTTCGCTCTACGGCTCCCGTTATAGAAGAGGCGGCACCGTTTTCCCAGCGGAGTTTGCGCCCGAGGAAGCCAATCCGGAGGCATCCAATGTGCTGGGAGATGCTCGGTACAAATAGAAGAGGAAAAGAAAGGGGGGTAAAGCCGATTCAGGTGACAGAGAAAGTCCACGTTGTTGCGTAAAGAAGAAACAAAAGACGGCTCCTTATAAGGATATCCGTCGACTGGCAATTTAGTACTCCCAAATTCCCGACACCCCGCATTTATCCTACGCGTCCCGCCTTTTTCCTTCCCGCATTCCGAACCGACGATGAGGCATGACAGTTCTCGTACGTCGTGGGTGAGGTGTTCTAGGCCGCTGCGGGGAAAGTACTGCGGCGTCGGTGGCAATGAACAGGTCTGCCAGCAGAGAGCGACGCAGGTGTGAGGTTCTGTCGCGGGCGGCGATGATGATCTGGCGTGCCAGCAGCGGTCAGCACGGGCGAGGTGTGAGGAGGCCATGAGTCTACACGATGACGGGTTGCGATTCGCAATTATAGAGGGGGGTTCTCTATCACGTTTAAATTAGACATGAAGTTGGTGACCTGAGATGTGGCTCGGTGCCGAAACACATTCTCGGAGATGAGACTGATAGCGTCGGCGTATCGTCCGGTGGTCTCTAGCCACCAAAACTGATAGCATCGGCATAATTGTCTCCGGCGGAATAGCCACGGAGACCGATATAGTGGGGCGTCCTACGCTGGGACGTTCGCTCTGCCACTGAATATACTCTGTACACCTATCTACACACATTGACAGTTGGCAGCGCTCGACAGTAGAGAAAAAGATCTGAAATTTGCAATCCGTTCCAGAGCATTGAGTTCCAGCGTCGGCCTCGTGCATGTGTTGAATTCACTCTTTCCATCAGTTTTGCCTATACAGTTCTATTAATATACGAAGTTACTTAGTTCGTAAAAGGGCCCAAATTCGCGAACTAGCCAGGTTCGCGTAATTTTTTGGTTTAATCATTGTTCGCATAACTACGACCTAGGTAGATCATGGCGAGGATATATACTGTCCATTTCCTGCCCGCAGTCCGCGCGTGGCGGCTTGTTGCAAGCTCCCCTTGACCTCCGCCTAGGCCTGTCCCAAGAGATGTGACGCGCACCAAGGAAATAACAAAAAAAAAACGTGCGAGACAAAAAGAAAAGCGTATTCGTCCCCTACTTCTTGTCCGCGGACGCCATGAAAGCGGGCGTGAGTCGAGCAGCGGCTCCTCCGTCACCCAGTGCCTCCGCCTCCGCCCTCCTCTTATCTTCCCGCTCTATGCGCTCCATGCGCTCCCCCTCTGACACCTCGCTCCCCTCGTCCTCCCCAGGAGGTGCCAGCCTTCCCACACCCGTAGAGGACAGGAAGTCCAACACAGCCTGTCCACACCTCCCCCCATTGGCCAAAAGGTGATCCCAGACCTTCCACCGACTCGTCCACCTCCCGGTCTCCTCTCGCACCTCCGCCCACAGGATCTTCTGCTGGGCCTTCCACTCCGGACAAACCTTGAAGAGGTGGTCTCTCGCTTGCGTCGGGCACTGGCCACCAGCTGTGGGCGGACCTTTGTCCAGTGCAGGTACTGTCCGATCCGGCAGTGCCCCGACTTCAGCTGGTAGTACCTCGAGGCCAGCCTCTTGGTGCTCCCAGCAACAGTGCCATCCGGCTTGTGGCTTTCTGGCACTTTGTATTTCTTCCTGGAGACCCGACCACCGGCCTATCACCGCGGTTCCGTCCACTTCTTCTCCGTGATCTCCCGCTTGAGGTTTGCGAGGGATCGTGGGAGTGGCATTGCGCGTACCTCCGTCTAGTCCGAGTAGCTTAGCCGTTCCACCCCATGGGTATCTAGCTCCTCCGCCGCGAGTTTCGCCCACTCATCCGCCTTCTCATTCCCTTCGATCCCTTTATGGGCCGAGCGCCATCTGATCTCGATGATAATGCCTAGTCTAGCCCTACGAAGCGCCACGATGTGTTTTCTCGCCTAGAGCGCGTAGGTTTGGCCGGAGCCAGGCTCCTCCGAGGCCATCCGCCTGATGGCTGCCTGCGCGTCGGTGAAGATTGTGACTCGTTCCAGTGTCGTGATCGCCAGGTTCGCGTACGGGTCAGAACAAAATGGTCGGTGCAGACTAAGAACAGACAGAGATTGCCGTCGCCAGAGCGAACTTGCGGGAAAAGGAGCACCTGCGGGCCGACGCGAGATCGGATCAGCGCTAGATACCCGATTCGAAACGAGATCGGTGGTAATCGAATGGAATGCGTTCAAAAGGGGCACTTCTCATGTTCTGGCAACACTTACGAAGGTCAGCGTGCTTCGGATTGTTACAACTACACAGTACAAACGCAACGGAAGCCAAACTAAAAATATGCAGAAAAATGACTCACTGCGATACAGCCCGTAGCTACTCAACGAAGTCGTGACCACACGGGATACAGCAAAGGGGGGGGGACAGTCGAACCGGGGGCGACAAGACAATGCCGAGCAGATCCTACTCTAGATACTCGCGATGCATTCAATCGATACAGACCACAGCCCGTATTAGCCGCGTGTCCCGACGATCAACACGCTGTTCGAGCTGCCGACTGTAGCCCGATCATACCCGAACCTTCTACCCGGCCAGAAGCCATCGCGCGTCCGGTGAATAACCGTCAGCCCAGCCTGAACCCGAAGCCCCCCCCCAAATCCAACGCGTGGAGCGCGAATTGCCCTGCGCGCCCTTGGTCTGGAGAGCGGCTCGAGCTGTTCGTGCTTCGGGTTCGTAGGAGCGAGCTACATCGCCAGTTCGCGCATGCCGACTGCCACCGTAGCGAGTTAAGTAGATGACACGAGCTTGAGCGGCAGAGATTGGCGAGAGAGAACGCGGAGGATCGCCGAGCGGAAGACGTTCGAAAGACTATGTATGGTTGGGCGGTGTAGTCAACGACGGCGAATAGGAGGAACAAGAGGAGTTAGTCTGTATGGGAGGGAAACAGTACTGGGGCGACTAATGGTCCCATAGTACGAGTGTCCGTGCGCAGCGGCGGACTTGCGAGTGCGGGTATTGCGGCTCAACGCTTGTTTTCACAAAGGTCCGTATCTAGTTACGAGGTGTGCACGTGACACACGCACTTAGGAGCGGGTTTTCATTATTACTCGCACAAAAATTATGATGAATACGGAACTACTCCTACACTTCCTCCCTCTCCCCCCCATTTCCGTGCTTGTCCTCCTCTTCTCCCCCTGCCTCCACCTCCGGCTCTTCCTCCTCATCGTCTGACCATGTCTGGTACTCCATCGGCGGGTCTCCCGGCTGGAAGTATCCATTCCTCGACCGTTTGTGCCCGAAGTCATTCCTGTAGTACGTCGCCGCATCGCCATCCTCGCTCTCGTCGAGACCACGCTTCTTGCCGATGATGACAGGACTGTCGAAGCCCGCACGGTGCGCGCGCTTGAAACGCTTGAGCGTGCTGACAAGAAACGGGCGCTCGTCTTCGTCGGCGAGGCAGGAGAGGCGCCGCTTGACGGTCGACGGAGCAGCGGGCAGCGGGAACTCCGGCGGTTCGGTGGGGAAGGACGGCGAGGTCTTGCGACGCTTGCCCGGCGTCGTCGGTTCGACTCGCGCACGCTTGGTGGCTGATAGCGGAGAGGGGTCCATTGCCGTCGTCTTAGTAGGGGGAGTCGTGGCCGACGGGATCTCAGTAGCGATGGGCGGGGTGGTGGCTCCCTGGCACGGGGAGCGCGCGCCGTCTCCGGTAGAAGAATCGCCCGAGAGCTTGTCAGTAACAGCAGGAGTGGGAGCGTTGGAACTGTCGACGATGGGCGTGACAGTAGGGGTTTGGGGTGCATCAGGCGCGAGCGTGGCGATGGCCTTGGCATTCTTCACGACTGCGCGCACTCTGCATCAGCACGGCAGTTCTCGTCCTGCAGCTGTAATTGGAGTTGTACAGGTAACCCACGTTCTCCCATTACGACCTTGATCCTTCCCAGCACGCTCGCGGGAGCGCCCGCATCAGTGATCGCTGCCATCAGGAGCAGGTCCCGCATCGTCTTGTTCACCTTCTCGGCGTCGCTGCCACACGGGGAGTCGCGTCAGCATCTCAGCATCGCCGGTGGGATTGAAGCAGAGAGTGGGGGGTGGAGTGGGGCAGGGCAGGGTGCAGCGACGCGACAGTCTTACGCTTGGAGCTTGTTCAGGTATATCAACAGGTTGTCCTGCGCCGTTGGCGGGATCCCGTCGATCGGGACCGAGAAGTATTGCGGTCGCTCGGCGCTGCCAGTGGTACTATCGTTCCGGCTGCACTTGGACGAGGACTGCGGGGACGACATCGTGATGATGGGTGTGTGTGCGCGCGCGTGAGGGTCGTAGCAGTGGAGATGAGCGGAAATGGTGGAGAACGGTGTCGAGCGGAATGAGAAAAATCAACAAAGCCACAGATGTCGGCTTTAGGTACTTAGTGTGTGTTGTCGCTACATATTTTCTTCGTGCATCACGTTATCGTGAACTTCTAGTCACCTTGGGTAGCTACATATCATCTATCTACGCATATAGAGTGTCGGACACTTAGACGGGCTAGCGTCTTGGCATTCTTGGCAAAGTACAAACCACCTTCCGAGTGCCAAGAGATCGAGTGCTATGCCATGACTACGTACAAAAATCACGCGGCTCCTACCCCGCCTCCCCATCCCACTTTTCACTCTGCCCCAACACCCCGGTATTTCGGCCCACATACTCAAACATCTCTACCAGCGCACGTTTTTTATATCGCCGACTGGCCACTGCAGGTATAGTAGCAGCTCTAACCTTTAACTGTCAACTGTTTTTAACAAAAATCTTTTTAGTTTGAACAAGATTACCACAATTATCGGTGTCATCACTACCGTGTCAACCGCGCCCGCAAATTTATTTGCTTCGCTCGTTTATCATGCCTCGCCCCCCCAAGCGAGTAATTGCTACCCGAGCCCGCGCATCCGCACACAAACAAAGACTGGTCGAGACAAGACACATATGTATCTGGATCTGCTCTATGTATATACTGGGCCCCACTACACTAGATAGATAGATACACTGCCCCGGACCGCGCTAACCACCGCCCATGGAAAACCTGTTCCGCTCCGTTTCAATATATTAGCCCAGGAGTCACGGCCGACTCTCCTCCGTTCGTATCCATACCTACATACATACATAGATACACATCCACCTATCCGTCAATCCCCGCTGTTCTCAAGTTCTGCAGACGCGTCACCCTTGTTTCCATTGGCACTAGCCTGTCCATCCAACCGTCCATCACACATCCAGGTAGGATATCTAGCAGACGATATTTCATGAAATATCACTCGATCTTCCTTTTTCGGTTAGCGGCATTTCTATTTGTGGTTAGCGCCGGTACAAAACACCCCCCCGCCATATAAAAATGGTCAACATTCAACCGTAAATAGTGCTCCACCCTCCATATTATTTTGTAATTTGAATTTGTAGATTGAAGTCTACCCTTTTATCTTTCGTTCTACAAATTCCTTTTCCTCTCGTTATTTTCTGGTTGTCTGGAGTAAAGGATGGAGTTGTGAGCTTTTTGCAACTCGGAAACCCCGGTCGCGCTACCCCGCCTAAGTGGCCGACACTCTAGTACATATCATACTAACATTCGGCCTCTAGCTGTAAACGTGCCGCCACGCGCGCACTGCGGACGGGAGACCCCGGATGGCGTCATGATATGTCTAGTCTAAGTCACATGCAAGTAACGAATATACAAACAGAAAAAAATTGTTAGCTAGATATTAGATAACTCACCTAAGAGTAACACTGTATCTATATCCTCCTTACAGCGGTGTAAGCTCCCAAAACAGCAACAAACGCACAATTTCTATAGTCTTGGCGGCCTTCCGAGACACTTACAACCAAATAGAGGCCCGTATTTACGGTTTGGGAGATTATTTTGCTACTATTTAAGCGCCGGAAAATACAGATGTCCGTGTGCCTCGCAAGTGCGTTAATACGGGGGGGGGGTTTGTTTATTCATACTCATACAGCCCCTCCAGATAATGGCGGCGTACATTTTACCCAGGTTTCCCGTCCGCAGTCCGCGCAAGGTGGCTCGTTGCAAGCTCCCCTTTGCCCTGCGCCAAGGCCTATCCCGAGAAGATATTAAGTGACAAAAGAAGAAGCAAAGAAAAGGTGCGCACGCGTCTTACTCCCCTACTGCAGAGGCTATGACCGCCGACGGCACTTGGCTCCTCCGTTCCTTGCTTTCCTCCCGTTCTCTCCTCACGGAATTCGCACTCTGACACCTCTATCTGTGCAGTGCTTAGAATGTAAGTAGGCGAGTGGCGGAGGGATTACTTAGCTCCGTACCCTATCAATTAAATAATAATAAAAAAAGCCTACATCACTCCATAGCGGGGTCACAACCACAACGTTTGCCATCCGTTAGCACACTAACCCCCACACGATTGTCCACACGATGGTCAGGCCACTAATTGTCCAGAACACCCACTCTGAAATATGCAGTATCTAGGCTCGCAAGCGCAGCGAATACATCAGGCTCCAGATCACTCCCATTGGAGGAAGGAAGAGAAAACACGCCACCACATCGGAGCCCCTGTACTCACCTCGAGCGAGAGATCTGCGAGAAGAAGTGGACGGGAAATCGGCATTGGGCTGGACGCCGGGCCTCCAGGAGGAATTACAGAATGCTGAGCAGTCAGAGCCGGACGTCACAGCTGCGTACTGCTTCACCAGGCTATACTGGACTTCCTCTCCACCACAGTTGTGGAAAGGCTGGTCCCGGCTGAGTAAGCCATGGAGGGCGAAGTATCGGAATGGGAGCTCCGAGAGCTCCGGGAGCGGAAGAGGAGCGAATGGTGGAGGCCAAAGGGTTGGGTGCCGGCGAGGTACTACCGCTGCCCCCCCCCTTCCCACGCCCTCCTTCATGGCGTTCGCGGACGAGGAGTAAGGGACGGGTACACTTCCCTTTTGGTCTTAATTCGGTCATGATTTCCTTGTGCCTATCTATTCTTTCTTGCGACAGGCCTGGGCGGAATGCAAGGGGCTTGCAACGCCGCCATCACGCGGACTGCAGACGGGAAAACCAATTGTGCCGCCACAGTCTAGATAGGCTGAATGCGAGTATGATTAAACCAAAAAAAATATTCGTCGCCCCCATCTCCTTCCAATCACTCCACTTCTACACGCTCCCTAAGTTCCCACACCTAACCCCCGGTCTCTCCCACCTTTGCTGTGGGTGCCTCCTCCTCTCCAACCTTTGGAGGGGACTGTCATTCGTATATCGTTTCCGTCGATGGCGTTTTCCGCCTTGAGCCGCAGCCGACCGTGAGGTCACGATTCCGTCGTCTTTCGGCGCATGGTAACCGGCTTTCCGACGATGAACTCCTTTACTCGATTGACGGTCATCGTACGGGGCGTAGAAATTCAAGCCGGCATCGCTGCATCTCTCGTCCGTTCAGAGATCTTGATTCAAACCTGTCCTTGCTACGGCTAATAGCCCCCCCCCCCCGCCCGGCACTCGCGGGAGCGGTAACCTTGCCCGGGTTTTTCGAATATTTGATCTTCGTATTCCCAGACGCGGTCATCTTTCTCAAAACTGCCAGCAGCGATGGTGCTTGTTGTCGACAATCTTGTCGTTATAAATGTCCGACTAGTTGGCATAATGCCAGTCCGCTGGCGCATCTTGCTGGGAATCCCACTCCTTGGTGGTGTTCCACTGGCCGGCCTTCGCGGGGGCCTCTTCGGGCGCGCGCGGTAGCTCGTCGGCCGTTTGCCCTCTCGGCGGGGGCCCTGCACCATTCCCAGGAAAAGCGATGGCCTTCCGAATAACGGGGAAATATTTTAGCAATCCCCTTCTTTGGGCGCCGGAGGAGGAGCAGGCTGGGCTCGGAAGTTCGGGTTCGGCGGATGTATCCCCGCTGCCGCCCGCCATCTCGGCGGTTGCCCACGACCTTTTCCGGTATTGAGACGCAAACCGCAACAGCACACATACGGCGTAAACTTGATTGCGGATGATCTTTCCATTAACTCATTCTCCCGGTCAATGCAGGGCTAGGCGGAAACGCCCGGCGAAGTCGGATGCGTCCGCTAATCCAATCAACCGTGCTGTTAGAATTATCCTAGTTGATGTGATCGAATGTCAGACACTTACAACTTCGCCGGCTTTCTGCCTGGCGATGTTGACTATCAGGAGCTTTGGTCCTGAGCGGAGGGCAATCGTCTTCGTGGCTCTACCGACGGCTTGCTGTATTCTCGACAGAAAAAACCGGTTTTTCGAGGATCTCATGTGTAGGTGCGGCGAACAGCAGGTGATCGGATCGCGCGCTTAAACAGCTTCAAAGGTGCAAAGCACGGGCCCGCCTTATTGTAAAATCATATCACCTCTCTCGCTCGGGTGACAGTGTGACCGGCTCAATGTCCATCGACACGCCTTCATTTTTGTTGAAGTCTTCCACCCATCCGGGAAGGAGGCACCTTGCGACTTTGGGGAAGGTAGTACTGAAGGGTCGGTAGACTGGGTGTGACTCCTTTTCGGATTCCAGGAGACCCCTATAGCCATTAGTGACTACATCTTATACGATTAAACAGGGCAACTTACTTAGTCAACTGGTTCTCGGTTGTTGACAACACCGCATTGATGGATTCAAAGGAATCCTCGTTGGAATGCAACTTGTCGAAGGGTTTTTGGCAGTGCTAGAGTTTGTTAGCATGTATATTTTCATATAATATTCAGACGTCTCACCTTGACCTAAAGCCTGTAACTGGTTCGGTAGGAATTGCCATTAACTTCGAGTTGTCGGAGTGGAAGTAGACTAGGGAGAACGGTGCTAGGCCATAGGCTGCACATGAACTTCCCACCCTTCAAGGGCCCGGCCAGTATTTGGAGTTCAAGGGCCGGCGATGCCTCAGGAACTCCTCCTCTTCTCGATCCTTGGACTTGGCTGCTGCGCCTGGGTGCGCACTCGGCGCCGACTTCCCTGGATGTGACGAACTTCGTCATAATAACCCCGATCACGGCCGACGAGAGGCTTCCGGCACGGCGAGGAGTAGTCGTTGCGGCGGCAACCTGCTGCCGGGATTAGTGGTAGGGTTCAAGGGTTTTTCAGCACCCTATGTATGTTCAATACAGAAATCTTGAAGGCGTTAGTTGTGATCTGGTGTCATGGTAATATCTTGTAGGAGAACATACAAGTGGTTGCCGACACGGCAGTATCTTGTGTGAGAGATTGCTAAAGTTGTGGGGGTTGCCACGGTCGGCATTGGGGATGATGATTGTGATCATTGTGGTAATTGCGATCGGGAGTTGAAGGAAGGAAGGAAGGTGTGTTGTAGAGATGGAAGGAGGGAAGGAAGGAAGGGGGAATTCTTTCTTTTCTTGCATACGGCCTTTCTAGTCCCCGGCGGCTCACTTTTTAACCCGTGTTTTCCCGCCTACAGTCTGTGCGAGGCGGCACGTTGCAAGCTCCATTGCGCCCTCGCCCGGGACCACCTCTTCAAGGTGTGCCCAGAATGGAAGGTCCAGCAGAAGATTGGGTGGCCAGAGGTCCAGAAGGAGACTGGAGAAGAGAAGCCCCGGTTCACAGTCCTGGACTCTTCCCGATGAGGGATGTAGCCAGTCGGTACTAGACGCCCGATCCACCACGGACGTGGGAAGGCTGGTCCCGCCCGAGGAAGATACGGGGGCGGTGTGGGGATAGGAGCTCCGGGAACGGGAATAAACGAGGGGAGTGGAGGCTGATACGAGCTCGGAGTGAAGACAGCATCATTTGTCGAGGGTTCTCTTTTATTTCACGAATATAAGTTTATATCTTTCGTTTGTGGGGTGTTCGAGTTACAGTTTGTTGTGGGGTATTGGAAACGGGATCACAACACACTACAAAAGTCCGGCTAACCCCGCGAAGGTTTTTTTTTTCACTTAATTCAACTCGCATGCAGCCTATCTAGACTATGGCGGCGTACATTTTACCCAGGTTTCCCGTCCGCAGTCCGAGCAAGGCGGCTCGTTGCAAGCTCCCCATTGCCCTCTCGCCAGGCCTGTCCCAAAAAAATAGATGCGCACGAACGAGGATTACAAAAGAATAACCAAAGGAAATCGTGGCCTGTCCCCTACTCCTCGTCTGCCAATGCCATGGAAGAGGGCGTGGGTGTGGACAGTGGGCACCTCATCACCCAGTGCCTCTCCACCCTCCTCTCCTCTTCCCTCCCCGGGGTCCCCGGAGCTCCAATTCCGACACCTCGCTCCCCACATCTTCCTCAGCTGGGACTAGCCTGTTCACATCCCTAGCGGGGAGGAAGTCTAGTACCGCCTGGTTGCATCTCCCATCGCCAAGCAGGTCGAACCGGTCCTTCCCCTTCCCGCTTTTTTTTCTGCACTTCCGCGTTCACAGGATCTTCTGCTGGCCTTCCACTCTGGGCACACCTTGAAGAGGTGATCCTGTGTCTGTATCCGGTACCTGGATTATTTTTTTTATCGAGGATCTTGGGGTGGCGTTTTCGATAGTTCCGAAAATGAAGCGGGGTCATGGGAGGATGAGATGAAAGGGAAATGGAATCGATAGTGCCCAGTAGTGTGCTAGTAATCACTTTTTTTTTTGGATTCTCATTATTCGCGTGCGATCTAAATCTGGAGATCATAGCGAAATACACACTCTGCGTTTCTAGTCCGCTGCCAGCGCGATGGCGGCTCCCCTTCGCCATCCGCCCAGGCCTGTTTAAACAAATAGTAGAGGTTTGAGGGGCAAGCCGGGCAGGGTCCTTCTTCAGGGCACTGAGCAATAGGAGACGGCGAGGAAGAAGAGGAAGAAGGACTTGAAGGGAGTGAGAGAAAAGCGGTGATGGTTCAGTTGATGCTCGCGTTGGGGGAGAGCAGCGAGCGATCTTTTGGGAACCGTGAAGATTATTATTTAGTCTGGGAGAAAAATGTAAGAGTGAAAAACAAACTGTGTACAAAGACTCGCTGCCCGCACTCTTGCCCCGATTGGGCTGCTTACCCCGCTTACCCGGTCAGCGCCCTGCTCAACTCCGTGCGCAATGCTGTACGTCAAGCGGTGAGAAGCATTTTCAACACACCCCCTCTTCTCGCGCTTCGTACAAAAATCCAAATACAAATATAGCTCCCGCGATCATCGTTGACCTCATTAAAAAAACCTCTGCAGTGAAAACCCTTTGGGAAAAACAGCTGACAGTAGGGAAAAGAGTATCAACTCACGCTTCCTTCCCGGCACCCCCTTTTTCTCCCCTGAGTCTCACCCCCTTTTCCTTCGCAGAGTCGCTACCGTTCTTCGCCGCTCGCACATTGTGTGATGAATGGGTGTGGTTAGTCGAATCTTGCGTAACGAGGGATGCTTCGGTGTTGAGGGTAGTGGGGTGTAAGGACTCGTTTGCGGATAGATTGATGAGTTGGAGTAGTTGCATGTGTCGAGGAGCGGCAAGCGGTTTCGTGAGCAGATCGGCTGGATTCGCTGCAGACGTAACGTATTGAAAGTTTACCGATCCTTTCGTCTGTTCGTCGTGCACATGGTGGTACTTAACATCGATGTGCTTTGACTTCTGCTTCACAACTCCAGAGATGATTAGCTTGATCGCTCCTTGATTATCACATCCAATGGGTACTGGTCCCTTTGAGATATTGATCGACATCGTGGTTGCAACTTCTTCTAAGATGCGCCGGATCCAGAGACTTTCCCGGGTGGCATGAGAGCTGGCAATATACTCGGCTTCAAGCGTGGACAGTGCTACTACACTCTGAGATTTGGCTTGCCAGTGCACCAGTCCAGAGGTGATGAGTTCCTGGTTCCAGTTGGTGTATCCAAGCCCGAAAACGCAGCCGCCAACAGATTTCCGAGTCTTCAGGTTTCCGGCCCAGTCAGAATCTGTATATCCCACAGCTGACAGTTCAGAGTGGGGTAGACGTCGATAGTGGATGCAGAGATTGGATGTGGCTTTGAGATAGCGGAGTACTCGTTTTGCTGCCGTCAGGTGCATCTCAAGGGGTTGAACGTTGTAGCGACTGAGGGCAGTGACGCTGAAGGCGATGTCCGGTCGGCTTCCAAGCGCAGCGTACATCAAGGAACCAACTATTGAGAGATATTCCTTTCGATCAACGGATTTGTCCTCGCAGT
>Ga0307508_10003849_pt1 | contig 14949 bp, 15 predicted proteins | sample 9_EM_MG_FD_203089 | JGI IMG/M metagenome (GOLD analysis project Ga0307508, IMG submission 203089) | Populus trichocarpa ectomycorrhiza microbial communities from riparian zone in the Pacific Northwest, United States - 9_EM | ecosystem: Host-associated > Plants > Roots > Unclassified | place... | reverse complement strand
AATAGTTACAGCGATAGTAACAGTAAAGGAATAAGAAGGAAGTAAGGAAATGTGTCTATTGAGTAAATAAGTGGGTACTTATTTATTTGTTCATTAATCGTATGTAACCTATAATGGCGGATGGTGGCCGACAGCGGCGGGGAAGCCCAAGGTACTCGAATGGTTTTGACTGGAGAACAGGTGGGCGGACGCTGAACGAGCAGATGCTGCATGAGAGAGAAAAAATAGACAACACGCAGAAGAAAGCCCTCCTTATATACATGCGTACTCATACTTCACATTCGTACTCACACTCGTACTCACGCAACTCACATGCATACACACTTCTTTCATGCAACAGTATAGGGTAACCTTCTTCAAGCACCCAGACCAACGCCAGGGCGTTCCCGCTGTGGCATTCCCACTGTGGCATTCCCGCCATGGCATTCCCGCCAAGACTTTCCCGCCGTGGCATTCCCGCTGAGGCTTTCCCACTGGGAGGTTTCCACCTGGGTATTCCTGTCGTTCCAGACCAACTTTTCAGATGTTGAGGCTTGCACCATGACAGGTAGATGGAATACAGAACATTATCTGCAGACGAGGTAAAAGAGTTAGAATTCAGCTGAAACTCTTAGAATGGGTATATCGATGTCGTAGAGACCGATTCCGATACCTAAATCGCCTTATTATATGGTATTCAGGCCTTTAAAGGGGGATTTCTAAAATCCGAGTGATGTATAATGAGTATTCTGAGCCTGCACCCAGCCCTATATGCCCACATCCCACGTACTCCCATCTATCTAACCATGACTTACCACAGTTTACTACCTGGAGTTATGCTGTTACGCCTTATTACAACACTGGGAAAAAATATGGAAGCCATTTAAAACCGCTGTAAATTGAAGTTTTTTCATTTTTTGCAGGATTTCTCTATCATTCTACGGTAATAACACTGTAGTTACTCGCTATATATTTACTATTGTAGCGGTGGTGTATTTCCTTCTGTACTTCTTTACTGTTAGAGTCGCTGTAACATATGTACCCATTTAATTAATTCTGTTGCTCGTGCTTCACAACACAAGTGGTGATGGAGAACCGTGCAGTGAAACTTGTACCCTGTCGCTGGTCGAATGTTTTTCTCGAAAAAAAAGGGGGGATAGCTATCAAGCTGAAGAGAGAGAGATTGATGAATTTTTATTTAGTTATACATTACCATTCCACTCATCACCGTTCCACCCATTGTCGCAACCCTATCTATCGTCATTTTACTGACAGTCTATCGGCCGTTCACCTTTTACCCATTATGCTTGTTGTCCATCAGACCTTCGCTTCCTTCACTGCTTTGAAGCAGGCAGTCGAAGAATGGGCTATTTCTGAGAATTTTTCAACGCGAATGCCTATAAAGGACAGCAAACGAGTCGACTTTCGATGTCATCAATACCGCGAGACCAACTGCCCCTTTCGAGTTTATGCTACACAACAAAAACACGGAGTGGAAATACGAATCCTAGAGTCTCTTCACACCTGTAACGCTAAAAAAACGGGGAAATACAGTCACGTCAACAGTCAGGAGTGGTTACTCCGTGAGGTTCCAAAGCTCATTGCTGTAACCAAAAAAGTCAAACCAGAGCAGATCATCGCGGCAGTAAAGTTCAAGCATCGAGAGACAGTCAACTACAACGCAGCACTCCAATGTCGAAATACCCTAGCCGGCAACAGCGGTGCCGCTCATGCGCTTCAGTTCTTCTATTTGCCCGCATACCTCGATGCTTTACGTGTACACAGTCCCGACTGTTACATGGATCTCACCACTATCGCATCAGCAACCCCCAATAATCCTCAAAAACGTGACTTTCGACGCGTCTTTATTTGCCCGGCCGAGTCTCGCCATGCGTTCACCCAATCTCGTCAGTTCGTGGCTGTCGACGGTACATGGATGAAAGGGTTTTTCCAACAAAGCCTTCTCCTTGCTTGTGGTGTCGATGCAAATGGGCAGTACATTCTCTACGCGTGGGCTGTGGTTGAGAGTGAGAATGAGGAGTCATGGCGGTATTTTTTTTTCCACTTGAAGAACGCGATCCCTGAAGTCTGTAGCGCGTCAATTATGAGTGACCGCGACAAAGGCCTTCTCAATGCCGAGGAGGTGCTGGGTCCAGGTGTGACGCGACTTATTTGTTTGGAGCACCTCCGTCGAAACTTCGAAAAAAAGTCACATCGTGACTTCGAAGTCCACTACTGGACTATCGTAGCAGCTCCCAGCCGACAGGTGTATGACTACGAAATAGCCTCACTACGACGGAAAAAACCGGCAGCGGCCAACTACCTCGCCAGTATTGATCCCACCCTTTGGGTCAACGGGTTGATTCCCGGTGGAGTCAAACGACGTTGCGGTCAGCGGACATCGAATGCAGTGGAAAATCTCAACAATATGCTCACAGATCTACGAGAGCTTGGGATATTTGAGTTGCTTGATGGGATTTGGCATCGGGAAATGGGTGTCCGGCAGGCCAGGGTTGAACTGGCACTCACTCCCGCTCCCGGACAGATCCTCACACCGCGTTACCAGAAGATCATCAACGACGATACACGTATGGCACGTCTCCTTACGGTCATCCGTGGGCCTGATGATACTGGATTTGTCCATAATGTCGAACAGAAGCGATTCGCGGTCGATCTACGAGGCCGTACGTGTTCCTGCAAACAATTTCAGCTCAACCTCCTGCCCTGCAGCCACGCACTTGCTCTGATCCTTGAGCTTGGCGTAAATGTTCTGGAGTATATGTCGGAAAAATACACCTACGCATGTTGGAGCAGTACCTATAGGTAATCATCCTCTATTAATCATCATTATAATTATTAATTGTTTATAGCCAAAACATGAGGCCATTTGTTTTTAATGCACCGCTTCCCGACGACACAGCCCAACTCCACGGTGCTGTTCACCTGATCACACCTGGTGCCACTGCCTTGGAGATTAATAACTGTCATCCTCCTTCCGGCCGGTTTCGACAGAGTCTTGGGAAACGACAGCAGGAACGAGCAGTTGTGGGTCAACGTGTCTCGCGGGCAACAGGGAGAAGGAAGCAGAACTGTGGGGCTTGTGGTATGCCGGGGCATAAGGCAGGGACTTGTAAACTCAGGACATACAAGAACGCGTAGCTGCTGTATATGTATTTATTTAATTACTCTTGTTTCTGTAAAAAAAAAAGATCCACGTAAAGTTTCGCCGGTGACAACTCAGCTTCCTCGGAGAATGTCGTGGGATGCCAAAGACTCGGTTCGCCCGCGCAGCTTTACTCCCCCCCTTTTTTTTTTCCTGACCCCGAAAACTTCGCCGCCCCGAAGAACTCGCCGGACAGCGGACAGGAAATGGACTGTACATAATCTCGTCATGATCTAGCTAGGTCGCATACGAGTAATGATTAAACAAAAAAAAAAAAAAACTTCGCCGCCCCGAAAACTTGTGCGGCGATGGCTTTCTATCACTGCCCGCACTGCGGGCAGTGAAAGAGGCCTGTGGGTCAAACTTGTACCCTGTCGATGGTATTCATGGTATATAAAAGGTTGACCCCTGTTTTCCATGGTATATAAAAGGTTTTCTCGAGAATTCGCCGTCACGGGCGGGGCATCGCGCATCTTGCATCTCGCAAATCTCATCGACCGGCGAGAAGAAGGAAAGAAAGAAGAGAAAAAAAAGAGAAAAGGATCTCGGATGCAGCTGTCGAGGTGAAGGCGAAACGAAGCGAAGCGAAAGTCGTCGCTTGGCATTCCTGCTTGCCGGCGGAGATTACGTGATACCTAGACAACTTGTAACAGGAGGATCGGGGCAACGCAGCCACTGGTTCTCTAGCCGAACTCGGACAAGAGCGGCGCCACAGTAATTGTATTCCTCTGTACATACTAACGTAATAGTGTACCAATAGCCGACAAGAATTACCAGCCTCCTACTATCACCTCCATATCCATCACCATGACGACAGCATCAATCCCCGTTCCTGCGGGTGCTACCTATTGCGGTGCTCTTCGCGACCCGAGACGACGGCGACCCGACGCACCCGACGCGACCCGGCGGCGATAATGACTGGCTTCGCGACGGGAGACGATGGCCGTCCCGACGCGACACGGCGTCAGTAACGGTGCACTTCACACACTTCTACGGACACGGTTCTACGGTAAAGTTCTCTACATTCCGAGACGCGATTTTCGGCGACTCGACAGGAACGGGGTGGCACTTCTCTGCGTGATTCGGGACAACTCGACGGCAACGGCGATGACGAGGCACTTCTTGACTCTCCATTGGGGACTAACGTGACGGCAATAGCGATGTTCTAAGGTAAGGTCTCTGTACTTTGCGACGCGATTCAAGACGGCCTCCGTCAACTAAAAGTGACGTGAGTGCGATTTTCCGAATGGCGTAGTCGACTCCTGTGAGAACAGCGCCAACTGCGCGAGAATCGAATGTGTAAAACTGCACCGGTAGCACGCTGGTTGCTCTGGTAAGTTTGGTCTTGGCGCAGCACAACTTACCACCGTGCCTCCGAACCGTTGGTGAGAGTTTTTTTTTTCCTGATTAGTAGTCGTTCACGCCGCGCACGTGTAGCTGTTCTCGTCGCGATTGTATAGCAGTTCTCCTGTCTGGTTGGCTTCAAATGTTTGTTTCGTTTGACATGAGGTTGCCTCGCCAGTATGTATCTACTCATTCCGTGCACGTGACGGGGTTCACTTTGTATTTTTAATTCTATTTACCTAACAATTATGTAATATGTCTGGCTGTAGCTTAACGAATGCAGAAAGTAGTACGAGTGGACACCCCTGCAGCAGCGCCGCCCCCGATCCCGTTCAGGGGATCGTGCGGAGAAATGGGCGGGACGGAACAGGAACAAGCTGCAGGGCGTATATGTATATCTATAGATAGAAAATACGGCAGGCGGGAGCGACGTGGCCCCCTGCACTGTGGAACAGCGGCATCTTCTCTCCCGGCATCGGAGGCGCGGCGACGTCGTGCAGGCAGCCCACTCGGAGGGAGGATAGCCGCCATCTACACAGTCTGGCGATGCGAGTGCGTGCGATCGAACAGATAAGCGCTTGCTCGTCGGCTCGGATGTCGGCAAGCTGCCGTACGCCACGCTGCGAAGATTTCCCCGCACCGAGCGATCTGCCATGCGGGGGGTTAGGTTTCGCCCCATCCGGCCCATTGGAGCGGTCGGACACGGCTGCGGACGCGAGCTGCGGGTTGTGGCGCCGCGGCGTGTCACTGACGATGCAAATACTCTATTACTAGTGCAAACGATGCCAATTCCATCTCCGTGGGGGAAGTCGGGGACAAGACAGATATGTAGTGCTCACCCAACTCCACTCGCGGTAGTTCAACTCTAGCGACCTCCAGTTCCAGTCAGCTGCGGACAGTCTCAATGCGTCATGTATAATATGAGGGGGTCGGAGGCCGCCAAGACGGCTGACGAAGGTCACGGGGCGCGCTACGAATAGGACTAGGCGATCCCGTTTTTCTCGTGATAGTTGATAGAATGGACATCTTCATCGTCAACTTCTTCGCCGCAACCTTTTAGGCGCCCTGCACCTGACACCATGGGCTAAGCTGTTTGTGTTACTCGTCGGACGAACAACACCGCCGGCAACTCGTTGCCGTGACGATGATCTCGCCGTCTATCGTCCCTGCAGCGGTGACTGGAACATGTATGGGCACGATGTGTCCCAGGCAGTGCTGCGGTCTCCGTCGCGAAGCAGCTGGCGCCTTCTCAGTGGTTCCCCGGCTTCGACGCTCGCTCCGTACAGTGAGCCGAGAAGTGGCTGGAGCGGTGTTTCCAGTTTGTCGCGGTCGCAAGTACTCCTCTTTGGGTTTGAAGTATTATTACAACGGTTGTGCGCTGAACGGTGTCAAGAGAGATGCTAGATATTGTCGGTTAGCGTGATGGCATCGGGTTCAAAAACGCTCTACTGTATGCCCGCCAGTCACTCGTTCTGCTAGACGCGAGTCAGTGTCAAGATTATGATGGGAGTTTGATGCAACGATGAAGTCTTGTGTGTATTGCATTTGTCTTAGAGAGAAAGGCTGAAAAAGTGGAAAGGCTGAATACACGTATATGACGTGCTTCTATACATGACAAAGCAGAGCGAGTGAGATATTGCGACAGTTAGCGTGGATAGACTCGCTCCCCTTCCGCTCTTTTCTTCCCTCTCCGTCCACAACCATCGCAGCCTCGACCCCCACTGCTACCCGATAGGGCCGAACACTCGCCACCGCCGACGGACCCGGCAGCCAGGCCACATCGCGCCGGCTGACTCCACACTCACAGCAGACCGACTCCGAAGACCAGCAGCCGGCGCGACGCTGACCATCAACGTCCAGCGGGCCAGTGCCGAAGGCCGACATCACTCACCGATGGACTTCATTTAGCAGGGCGGCGAAGAAGACGAGCAGACAGATACTCCAAGCATCTCAGAGCCGTCTCCCATAACGACGCGGAACACGCAGGGGGGTTTTTATTTACGACCTTCGGGGTGTTTTCCTCCATGCCGAAAAAAGAAACAAAGAAACATCATCTTCCCTGGCTTCAGTGCAAGGGGATGTTTTTTTAGTTTTTTTTTACGTCGTGGTCCACTGTTGGTAAAACCACATGCATCCGAGACTATTATTTGCATAACTTGCAATTATGCTTATGGTAATATATGCACATCGCCTGTGCTAGCTACAGTACGTCTCCGTCAGTGCCGGCGAGTAGGACAGAGCTCGCCCTCGATGCTGCTGTTGTCGCGGAATGATGAGTGATGCACCGGCGCGTATCACGGTGAGACTGGTGCACACGCGGAGAGGGCGCACACGGCATGGTTGTGGAGATATCCCTCCGCCGGTGGGAGCGGTTGTGGGCGGCGGCGGCTGCGTCCCTGGCCGCTTGCTGGATGTGGGAGGCCGGACGAACCGGGGCGGTCCTCGTGGTCTTCGATCCCATCGTCTAGATATTATTGCCGCTGATACTTGACTGGCATGCATGGCTCTATGGTATACGGCAGCGGTGGCGGCTGCCGAAGCCGCCCACAGTCGCTGAGCGCGGTCTCGTGCATCGCCGGAGAGACAGCCGGCAAATGCACACCCTCACCCCAACGCCAGAAGTTGCTGGTTGAGCAGGGTCTGCGTGCGTGGTAATCGAGTGATCGCTGACAGTCCGGTAGGCCGTCGGTTCCAACAGAGCTTCTCTCCGAAGTCATCCGCCAGACGCAATGGCGACGGTGCGCTATGGACCACGGGGCGGCGACCGTGGCGCGGAACTGGACAGCGCGGGTTTGTGTTGGGGTGTTCGTCTAGCAATTTACAGCAACTACGGGGATTTGGCCAGCCTCGAGTAGCTCGCGACATCCCGCCCCGGCGCGGTCAACCTACTTCCCGAGGGAATGTACGAGGTATACTCAGCACTGGTCTGCCCAGCAACCAGGTGGGTCGCTGCGAATGGCATCCCGTGGCCGCAGCCCACTCAACATGGTGTTCCGCTTGGATGCTTGCTCAACGGGGGTAAATCTCGGGGGCGGTGCTGGCAGCGCTGTACGCAAGACCGGCGATACTGGATGGGTTCGAACGCTGATGGCATTGTGGCAAGACGGGAGGAGGACGCGGCAAAACGGTGTCTGCTACTGGTGGTCGCGGAGAGACGATACTGGATACTTGGAACCGTAAGCTGCCGGGGGCACACAAAATAGTGCAGAACAGCGTTGCCGTTGGGGTATCGAGAGAAGGTCACTAAAAACCTGCAGCGCCGGGGAAAATGGTCTTAAATGAGGTTAATGGACAGCCCCTCGTGCATGTACCCAACAGCGGACAAAAGCCTATCCCACTTAGAGCGCCGCAACGATTCCGGCCCTTCGCCGGTCCCCGTCCCCCGAACTCGGTCGGTCCGCGGGCGACTTGTTGTGGCTCCGCCCTAGCATTTCCCGGACCATCCCTTCGCTTCCTTCCAGCTGGCTTCTGTGGCCGCTCGTTCCTGGTGAACGAAGGATCTGGGGTGGCGATTGCTTGCGTACCGGTCTCCGTAGCCGCGACATCCCGCCCCGTAGTGCACCAAGGCAGTCTGCTCTCCATCAGCCTCCCCACTTCCGGGAACGCTATGCGCCATTGGATCGCGATCGCTTTCGCAGATGCCTTCCGGTGCAGCGTGGCGACGTGCTTCTTGGCCAGATCCGGGCTATCCTTAGCATTGGCTACCAGGGCATCCGTGTAGACCGTGACCCTGCTGAGCTGTTTCCAGTGCCCATTTGATGGTTGGGTGCCTATGCTTCGTCTGGCTGCTGCTTCCTCCCGAAGTGGAATTGTGCGGCTCCCTCCCTCGCACTCTATTGGACTGGTGCGTTTATCTGCCTCAGCTGCAGGGCTGCTGCACCTGCACACACCACTTGGGTCTATCAGCCAATAAAGAAACAGAACAATGTGAAATTTTTGCTCGCATGTTATCTACCGCACCTCTACGTGTTTCGACGGCAGGGCGGGGTGGGGCGAACAGACTCCAGTGAGGAGAAAGCGGGGCGGTTGGGGAACTTGGAAACTCGATTACCACCCACTCCACCTGAGAACTGAACAATTATTGAGCACGCGAACCTTTCGCAGCAATATCGCCGACCGCGGACTACATCTAGGCACTCAAGCTTCTTTCAGTGGAACGAACTTCCCTACTCTCCAACTCCTCTTCATCGACCCGGCGGCAGTCACAAGCAAACCACAGACCGATTGCTCGCAACGATCAGCCCTTCACTTCCACGGTCCAACATGGAGACTAGTGAGAGCACGGAGAACCAACAGGGCTACCATGGTTCCACGCATAACGATTTACGAGGAGGAGTGTTTCATGGTGAGGTCAACTTCGGGTAAGTACCTGAAATCCGGTGAAGAGCGATTTGACAGGATCTTACGGCTTGCTGACGAGGACTCTCTGGCAGACGCAAGAGTAAGCAGCAGCACCTCTCGATTAGAAACCTGCTTAGCCTCCCGATATCTGCGGCACCGACTGACTCTGGAACTAGGAAGAACCGAGATCCTGGAATGGATATCCACAGTCCCGTACACGAATCACCACAAGCGTATCAGCGATGACCGTCTAGAAGGCACAGGAGAGTGGATCTTGAAGAAGGAGAAGTACCACACTTGGAGAGCATCATCCAAGTCGATGCTGTTGCTGTTGCGGGGAATCCGTAAGTCTCCGTTATCCTCAACCGGAAGGCGCACTCTTCTGATCAGTTCGTCTAGCTGGAGCCGGCAAAACGTACATTGCATCACAGGTCATTGACTGGTTCCTTTCGAATCCAACAGCCGAATCAAAGCTGGCGTACTTCTACTGCAATCGAGCCGAAGAAAGCCGCCGAGATCCAGAGAGCATTCTGCGCACGCTTATTCAGCAACTTGCGCAAACTCTAGTGGAAGACAAGCTCCTAACGCCGGTCCTCAATATTTACAAGGAGCGCGAGGAGGTGGGGCAACTCTCTTCGCGATTGACCCTTAAAGAATGCCAGGACCTCCTTGTTCAGCTCATGGCCGAACATCCTCAGACGACAATCTGCATCGATGCCCTTGACGAAGTCGATCACAAATTGCGGTTGGGATTACTACGGGCACTCAAGCACATCGTGGAAAGATCAAAAACTCTGGTCAAGATATTTGCAACTACTCGAATGGACACCGATATCCTCATGCAGTTCGAGATGTTTCCCAGGATTGAATTGGACCCTGATGACAATGTCGATGACATCAACCGGTTTGTAAAGGAGAAGGTACAGGAGATGATCGAACAGAAGCAACTGCTCCACGGCAATGTCCCAAATGCGCTCAAAGGCGAAATATGCCAAGTTCTCTGTGAGCGATCCAAGGGAATGTAAGTTCACCTGAACTACTGATAGACAATGGCCACAGCTAACGGCTGGATGCAGGTTTCAACTTGCTGCTCTTCAGGTTACCTTGCTCTGCGACATGGTTCATCCCGATGATATAAGGGGCTGTCTGATGGTCCTACCAGAAACCTTAACAGGTGCGTACGGCGAAATATACAACCGCATTCAGAAGCAGGGTCGCCGTGGTTCCCAACTAGCACTAAACGCCTTCCGATGGGTCCAGTGCTCTTACGAACCATTGCGATCAGAAACGTTGCTCGATGCGGTTACTGTCAAAATTGACGACTCGGGGGAATTTTCCCATCAACATACACCTCTAAGGGCGACGGATTTGTTGAAAGCCTGCCAAAACCTCCTCATTTTGGACAAACGCCTGAATGTTTTCCGGTTTGCCCACCTTTCGGTGGAAGAATACTTGGAGACTCAGCTATTCAAGGTCGATTCTCATACCGAAATCGCCAAAATCTGCCTCTCACTGGTTTGCTCTTCGAGGTCTTGGACAGACTATGACATAACCCTTGAAACACAAGAAGGACGTTACCACGATCGCCACCTCTTGCTGTACTCGGCAGTATTTTGGCCATGGCACTTGAGTCGTTGCGAAGAGGCCAGTCAAATCTTGGATGCCCTTTGGGAAGCTTTCATGTCTGAAGCTGCATTCCAGCGCTGGATCGACTATCATCGCCTGCGTGTTCAATTCCCGAGGTACACAGGAGATAATTTTTGGAATCGATCACGAGCTCTGCAGGAAGGGGGGAAGGACCGTTTTTCCACGGTGTGCGTGTACGGATTAGGGCGGAAGCTTGCCAGCATATCCAAATCCCAATATGGATGGACGGCCAGTATAAAATTGAAGTTCCCGACAGCATTCATATCCGAGACTGTACAGAGGGACTACGTAGGCCGATTGCTACTCTGCGCATCCAAGTTTGGAGACCTGGATATTGCTCAGCATCTGCTTGACGCGGGCGCCGACGTCTCGACGACCGACAACTTCGGGCGGACACCGCTGGACGCTGCGGCCGCCAACGGGCACGAGGCGGTGGCACGGCTGCTGTTGGATCGAGGCGCCGACGTCTCGACGACCGACAACTTCGGGTCGACACCGCTGGACGCTGCGGCCGCGAACGGGCACGAGGCGGTGGCACGGCTGCTGTTGGATCGAGGCGCCGACGTCTCGACGACCGACTACGTCGGGCGGACACCGCTGTACGCTGCGGCCGCGAACGGGCACGAGGCGGTGGCACGGCTGCTGTTGGATCGAGGCGCCGACGTCTCGACGACCGACAACTACGGGCGGACACCGCTGCACGCTGCGGCCGCGAACGGGCACGAGGCGGTGGCACGGCTGCTGTTGGATCGAGGCGCCGACGTCTCGACGACCAACTACGGGCGGACACCGCTGGACGCTGCGGCCAAGAACGGGCACGAGGCGGTGGCACGGCTGCTGTTGGATCGAGGCGCCGACGTCTCGACGACCGACAACTACGGGGGGACACCGCTGCACGCTGCGGCCACGAACGGGCACGAGGCGGTGGCACGGCTGCTGTTGGATCGAGGCGCCGACGTCTCGACGACCGACAACTACGGGTGGACACCGCTGCGCGAGGCGGCCACGAACGGGCACGAGGCACTGATCCGGCTGCTCACTGCCGCCACCACCCCGCCCTCCTCCCAGTAGCGCGGCTCCCTTTTTATGATGCAGTATTTGTCATAACCAGCCTATCCGATGCAACTTGAGTATTCCAGTACTTTCTTTCGCTTTCTTCCATTTGCACGAAGTTTCAGGTCGGCTACATTACATATCATAGCAGATGACGAAATTTGACATCATCGTACATAGTCTATCATACTTTAGCATGTGCCGGAGGTTTTCTTTTTTTTGTTTAATCATTAATGTTCTTGTACTCTACTGTTATGTTAGTAATCAACTGTAGGTCATCACTTTCGTTCCGCCCGTGGTCCTTTATCGTCTTTCAGTACACCATATGCTACCCTTGTAAAAACAAAAGGGACTTTTTAATTCCATGATTCGGCAGTATACCTACTATCTACGGTACCTAAGCAAATGTCTTGGTGATTCGGATTTTTAAGTCGCAGCAACCACAGTATGCATTGAACCCCTTCCTCATCATGCGAAACGCCCAGCCCCACGAAAACGCCAAGCTTTCCGCCTGACCAAAAAAATTCGTGCACTTCGACTTCACAGGCCTCACGATGCGTGGTGAGGGGACCGGTGGCCCTGGTGGTAGCCGCCAGCACCGAACGAAACGATAGCCTCCTCCTTAGGGAGCTGATAGGAGATACGGAGGGGGCCCAGAGGGGAGTGGAGTAGCAGGAAGAGAGGATGGAGGTGGAGGAGAGCGAGGCGGAGATGCCAAAGAGAGGGAGAAGGGAACGGGAAGACCGGAGTTCAAGCGCGCCGCTCTCAGGGCCGAAAAGCAGCAGAGCACCCCAGGACTTCTTTTGGCGCGGCAACGGAAACCGCAGCATGCACTGCACAGAGGACAGTGGCGACGATGGCGTCTTCGCCACGCCCGGAAAGCCAGTCATGAAGGGAGCACTCGCGCGCTCCCTCTCAGCGGCAGCGAGCAGCCCACAGCAGGTGGGATCGGCGGAGACGCTGAGCGGCGCCCAGCCAGTGGGGGAAGGAGAGGCGGGAATGGAGGGAAGCAAGGAGGTGGAAGGAATGAATGTGGCGGAAGACGGTTGGCGGACGGAGGGAGACAACCCGGATGAAGGAGCGATAAGCGTTGTGTCCACCTCTGATGGGCTGACCACCCCCGCCCTCACCGGCCAGGTGGGTAACCCCGACCCCGATCCCGGTCACGCTGACCACGGGAGCAGGAGAATGGCCGTCGCGGAGGGTACGCCGCTGCCCATCAGGACAATGCCGCCCTCGGCTCCCGCTAGGGAAGGCCACGGATGTGTTCAAGGTGCCGAACAAGATGGCGGGGCAAGCGCTAGTCAAGGAGATGTTTTTTGTTTATTCATTACTCGCATGCAACCTATCTAGATCACCGCGAGATTATGTACAGTCCGTTTCCTGTCTGCAGTCCGCGCTCGGCGGCTCGTTGCAAGCTCCCCTTTGCCCTCCGCCCAGGCCTGTCCCAAGAAATAGCAGACGCGCACCAAGGAAATTACAAAGGAAAAGAAGCCGAGCAGGCGTGAGGAACAAAGGAAAGAGACGAATGAAAGCGCGACCCTCTACCCCCCTCCCGCAGACGCCATGAAGTCCGGCGTGGGCAGGAAGAGTGGTGCCTCCCTCCTGGCGCCCAGCTCCCCGGCCTCCGCTCCCTCCTCCCACTCTCGCAGCTCCGCCTCTGACACCTCGCTCACTGCGTCCTCCTCCTCGGCAGGCACCCGCCTCCCCACATCCGTAGAGGAAAGGATATCCAGCGCCGCCCGGCTGCATCTCTCATCGGTCGATGCTGGGGAGGGACTACCGCCGCTCCTTCCCACCCCCTCGTTCACGGCATCGGCGGACCAGGAGAGGGGGTGGATAACGCTTCTTTCTTTTTTTTTTTTTGTGTTTCCTTTGTAATATTCCTTGGTGCGCGTCTACTATTTCTTGGGACAGGCCTGGGCGGGAGGGCACAGGGGAGCTTGCAACGAGCCGCCATGCGCGGACTGCGGACAGGAAACGGACTGTACATAATCTCGCCATGATCTATGTACACGTCACAGGCGAAAGGTGATTAAGCAAGAAGCTGCTGCATGGCGCTTACTATTCCTAATCGGGCACCCTTCCTAACTCTATCTAGCCGCCGGCGTCGCCCTACTCTGGCCTCACCTAATCCTCCGCCGGCACCATCCCTGAACTGCGAGAAGTACATATTTCCGACACCTGTCTTCGGCTGGTAAAACCTAGAGGCGAGCCTCTTGGCGCTAGTTATCCGCTCCGGCTTCTGCCTGTCTGGCATCTTGTATTTCTTCCTGGAAGCCCGGTCTCCAGCCCATTGGCTTGGAGATCTCGCTTGAATTGTGCAAGGGATCTGGTCGCCCGCGTCTCCGTCCAGTCCGAGTAACCTAGCTATTCCACCCCGACGCCGCGAGGTGGGCGTCCTCGTCGGCCTTCGTTCCCTGGGACGGTCCTGTGTGCCGGACACCACCGGCTCTCGATGGCGATGTCTGGTCTGGCCCTCCGAAGTGCTGCGATGTGCTTCCTCGCCAGGAGCTAGTACTTACATCTGGACGGGAACCGGTGCATGTAGAGTATGTATCCACATCGCATAAATTTAACAGGAAGCGGAGAAGTGTGTACATCGCCAGGATCTCGATTGGCCGCATGTGATTGATGGATAAATAAAAAAAATTCTCTTTCTTTCGGCCTGTAAGTTACGTTGTACGAACAATGACCATGTCGCCTGGTTGTACGCATTTGCAATTGCAGTGCGTCATTGCACGGCGGCTTGCGGCTCTGCGAGCGACCTTTTTACCATCCTGGCGCTCCCTAGTCACCATCAACACCGCGACACAATCGCCATCCGCACGTCCCGCTCGCTCTCCCACCGACTGCGCCACAATGTCCTCTCCCTCTCGCTCTAAGCGCCGCAAGGTCGATAGCACGCCTGCTCCCCGTTCGCTCGCTTCGTACGATCGCGAAATCTCCCCGCCGCTGCTCGGTGACGGCTGTGGTCCGACCGCAACTCCTACGTGCGACGACAAGGATGACAGGCTTTGCGACTTCCTTCGCCCTCAGTCCGGCGGCGAAAAGGGAGCACCAGAAGCAGTGATCGATCTCATTGTCGATACGCCCGACGCTAAGGATGCAAATGGTGCCGGCTTCCCCCGCGGCGAGCCGGAATTCTCCACCGCTACCGCCGCCGCCGAGTCGGCGACGCGGACCGTCCCCTCGCCCTTCCGACTCACCCGTATCCGCGGGCTTCCCGGCTCGGAGAATAAAGACACGTTCGGCATCGACGACATGCTTGGCGACGTGATGCTTCGCGAGGTGTGGCTGTTCAACTACATGCACGACATCCAGTGGGTCATGCGGCAGCTCGATGAGGATGTCGCGGGGCATGTCAAGGTGGTCTTTGTGCATGGAAACTGGAAGTCCGATGACCCGGGCAGGAAGAGGAT
>Ga0307508_10003848_pt1 | contig 14953 bp, 15 predicted proteins | sample 9_EM_MG_FD_203089 | JGI IMG/M metagenome (GOLD analysis project Ga0307508, IMG submission 203089) | Populus trichocarpa ectomycorrhiza microbial communities from riparian zone in the Pacific Northwest, United States - 9_EM | ecosystem: Host-associated > Plants > Roots > Unclassified | place... | reverse complement strand
GAGGGGAAACGATTCGACGATGACGAGAAAAAGATGGGAAATGCATCCTCCTTACTGCGAGGGGTGGTATGGAACTGGGGGGAAACTTTTCTCAACCAGGAAGGAGGAATCAACCTAACATGGGAAGAACTGAAAACAAACATGAGGCATGCTTTTGGCCAAGTAGACGCCGAGGAAATAGTGTTCGAGAAATTCTAGAAAATCCAGCAGGGAAACCTAACAGCAGCAACCTATTGGGTGGAATTCTAGCGAATCAAAGCAGATCTCTCATATGTGGACAATGTATGCATCGCTTGATTTCGCGATGGATTACACCTAGAAGTAAAAAGGCACTTGGTCACGAGCGCAGTACTGGCCACCGTTTTGGTGGACTATTCCACTGCGACCATCAAAAAGGATAGCCACCTATGCAACCTCAGAGTCATTCATCAACGACCTGCAGCTAGCCCAGAAGCGCGCTTCCATGTCCACATGAAAGAACTGCTGTCAGTACCTCTGGGGGACCCGATGGACCTAGACACCACCCGGCGATTCAAGTTCGCACCACGAACGCCGAACCGGTTTCCCCGACGACCACAAATGGACGAATGCTACAATTGCAGGAAAAAGGGGCACTTTTCGAAGGAATGCCATCAGCCCAAGAAAGCACGAGTCCTATGGAGGAGGCCATACCGGGCAGCAGAAGCCACGTACGAAGAAGACACCATAAACAATGAAGCAGAAAAAGAACCCGAACTGGCGGAAAACAACAGTCCTCGGGAGCAGGCCTAAGTAACAGCCACCCGAGGGAGAAACCCATTGCAGAATCAGACCCACCCTACAAGATACGAACAACCAGGTACGACTGCGAAGAAAAAATCATGATCAAAGTATGAACTATGGAAACAGACGGGAACGAACACAACACCACAGCCCTATTAGACAGCGGGGCATCCGAGAACTTCGTCAACAAGGCTTACACTGAAGCGAATGATATCCCAATGCAGCAAAAAGCAACACCAAGACAGATCCTGACCGTGGACGAGAGCGAGGTCACCAGCGGGCTGGTAACCCATGATGCCCAAGTCCACCTCACAATCAATCATCACGAGGAAGACATCCAGCTACACTGCATCACAATTGCAAATGCACCAAACATCCTAGGACTTCCATGGCTCAAGCTCCATGACCTGGTGATAGGGTGGAAAAATCATACTGTGAAATTCCACTTGGACCACTGTGCTGAAAAATGCTTACCTAGCTTACCAAGAGCGAACACAGCCCCGGAAGAAAAGGCCACAGAGCAATACTACAGGGAAACACCGGAAAATTGGGAGATTGGCGAAACAGACCCCTGGTAAGTATGCCAGACTGTCATCAACAAGTTCAAGGGAAACTTCAAGACCAGCAAAAGTCCAATTCCGCCGGAATATCACGAGTTCCTCCAAGTATTCACCGAAAAAGAACCTATGTCACCTCCGCCCCACTGCACTCACGACCACCACATTCCACTGGAGGAAGGAAAGACGCCCCTGTACGAGCCCCTGCGACCCCTGAACGAAGAAAAAATGAAGGCTCTTAAGGAATACCTAGAAGTCAATGAGAAGTGGGGATGGATCCGGGCATCCACCTCTCCGGCTGGGGTGCCAATACACTTTGTCAAGAAGAAGGATAGAGGACTACGCCTATGTGTGGATTATCGACAACTGAATGAGATCACAATCAAAGACTGGACACCATTGCCATTAATCGGAGAGTCCCTGAATCAACTATCTACTACCACCATTTACACCAAACTCGATATCTGAGTCACCTACTATAACCTCCAAATCGCAGCAGGAGACGAATGGAAAACAGCCTTCCGAATCCAGTACTGACTATATGAGTACTGCGTCGTGCCTTTCGGGTTAACCAATGCACCAGCGTCGGTCCAACGATGGATGAATGAGATTCCGAGTGAATACCTTGATATCTTCTGTGTGGCATATCTGGATGACATCCTCATCTTCTCGCAAAATCTTGAAGACCACCAAAGGCACGTCTGGACAATCTTGAGATGAGTTGAGGAAACCAGGCTCACGCTGAAAGCATCCAAATGCGAATTACATTCAACGGAAATAGAATACTTAGGATACGTCATATCACTGCAGGGACTGCGAATGGACGAAGAAATAATCCGGACCATCAAAGAATGGAAGGAACCAACAAATGTCAAAGGAATCCAGAGCTTCTTCGGCTTTGGCAACTTTTACCGGCGCTTTATCCGAGACTACAGCAAAATCACAACACCCCTATCCTCCCTCACAAGGAAGGAAAAAGGATGTTAATGGAGTGATAAACAACAAGAGGCATTTGAGACACTCAAGAAAGCAATGATCACGGAACCTATACTACAACACCTCGATTCAGAAAGACCTGTTACCATTGAAACAGACGCCTCAAAGTACGTCATAGGAGCAATCTGTTCACAACCCAACGAAAAAGGGATCTTGCACCCCGTGGTGTACTACTCAAGAAAGCTCAAGGATCCAGAGCGCAACTACGATATTCACGACAAGGAACTACTAGCAATCGTAGACACACTATGAAAATGGGATACTTTCTGGAAAACAACGGGACCCAAAATCACGATTCTCACGGACCACAAGAACCTCGAATATAGGAAAACTAAGAAAGACCTTAACCTACAGCAAGCCTGGTGGGGCGAAAAACTAGCCAACTATGACTTCATGATCAAATACCAACTCGGAAAATTGGCTGGCTAGCCGGACATCCTGTCTAGAGAGTCAGGAGACTCACTCTGGGAAGGGGATATGAAACATCGGCAGAACCGTGGCCGAATTATCTTACCCGAGGAAGCTTTCGAGGCTTCCCGAATCGATAACCACGACAAAGTACTCCTAGCCAATACGACAGAAACCATCAGCCTTGAAATAGACAAAGAGCTCTCGAGCGAAATCCGGACACTAAGCACCGCAGATAAAGAGATCCAAGAAATCTAGAGGAAAACGGCGAACGGGACCACCCACAACGGAAAGATCGCACTAGGGCTATGCGAGGAAAACAGTGCGTTGCTAATGTACGATGGCCTCATATGAATCCCTGACAATGACACCCTGCAACTTCAAAGATTAAGAGAACACCATGACGTGCAAGCCGTGGGACACCCAGGGCAAGCAAGAACCCTGGAACTCGTTAGCCGAAATTTCTACTGGCCAAGATAACGAAAGTATGTCCACAGATAAGTCAACCACTGTGACACCTGCCATCGAATCAAGCCAATTCGACATGTACAATTTGGACTGCTAAAGCCACTTGAACTCCCACACCAGCCATGGGACACAATATCAATGGACTTTATCACGGCGCTACCAACATAAATGGAAAAGACGTGTTATGGGTAATAATCTATCGCCTCACGAAAATGGGACACTTCGTCGCCTGCCATGGCACCATGAACTCCGAAGACCTAGCAGACCACTTTCTCCGACAGATAATCAGATCCCACAGACTGCCAAGCAGTATTATATCAGACAGAGGGTCCCTGTTTACCTCAGACTTTTGGAAACGAGTAACGGAAGCACTTGGGATATCATGCAACCTCAGTACAGCCTTCCACGCGCAAACGGACGGACAAATGGAAAGGGCCAATGCCACCCTGCAGCAGTATCTCCGGGCATACTGCAACTATCAACAGGACGACTGGGAAAGACTACTACCAATTGCTGAATTCTGCTACAACAACACACAAACCGGAACTACAAAAATAACCCCCTTCTTCGCCAACTATGGATACCACCTGCGATTTCTGCCAGACCTCGGCACCAGGAACGATGAAATACTAGAAGTATCAGAATACATTGAGGCATTAAGGAAGCTGCATGGGGACCTCAGAGCAGAAATCAAAGAAGTGCAAATGGCTCAAACAGAGTAGGCCAATAAAGCACGACATCCGGACCCGGTATTGAACCCAGGCGACAAAGTCTGGCTCGGGCGAAAACACATCCGAACAACCCGACCATCGAACAAGCTGGACCACAAGCAAATAGGCCCGTATACCATCCTGGAGAAAGTAGGCTCACGCGCATATAAGTTGGACCTGCAGGCCACTGTCAAAATCCACCCAGTTTTCCATATCAGCCTCCTCGAACCCACAGCCAGTATAGAACCTATCGCCAGACATTACCAGCTGCCACCAGCTCCCATTATCATCCAAGAACAGCAAGAGTGGGAAGTGGAGAAAATCCTAGACTCGCGACACCACAGAAACCAGATCCAGTATCGAGTCAAGTGGAGCAGTTTCCACGACCCGGATCGTATCTGGTTGTCATGAACCTGGCGCGACAGGCTTCTTAGCGCCGGCACCAGTGCCACTCTCACCCTTGTCGCCCTGTGGCTCGTCCTCATTTCCGCTGCCGCAGCCGCGGTCATCCTCTGCGCTTAGGAACCTCGACAGATCTCCGCCATATCACTCCGGTAGCGATATCCCTGACCGCTGGCCACTCTAGATCTCTCTCCTTCGTTTCTGTTATGTTACTTTTGCGTCCTTTCTCCTGTCCGCTACGTTTGTTATCTCCCATTGATTGAACTTACACGTCCTTCTTCCATGTTCGTTACGAGTATTGTTTTCCCTTGATTAAGTTGTACGTCAGTCTTCCTTTCCTTTACTGTTACTGCTTATGCGTCCTTTCTCCTGTTGCCGTGAGTACAGTGTTGGCCGCGCGGTGGCCGAGTGCGATCAGGTGTTTTCCTTGGGCACGGCGATCGAATCATGATGTTAGACGCCTTCGGCCAGGTAGACGCCAAGGAAGTAGCGTTTGAGAAATTCCAGAAGATCCAGCAGGGAAATCGGACAGCGGCCACCTACTGGGCCGAATTTCAGCGAATCAAAGCAGACCTCCTATACGCAGACAACGTATGCATTGCACAATTCCAAGACGGATTACACCCCGAGGTAATAAGGCAACTAGTCATGAGCGAAACCCCTGCCACAGTCTTGGTGGATTACGCCACTGCCGCCATCAACCCACATAGCCGCCTATGCAACCTCGGAGTCATTAATCGCCGACCTACCACCAACCCAGAAGCGCGCTTCCACATCCACACAAAGTAGCCTCGCGCGACGCCCCCGGAAGACCCGATGGACCTCGATGTCACCCGAAGATTCAAATTCGCAAGGGGAACGCTGAACCGATTTCCACGATGAGTAATCACAGGAGAATGTTACAACTGCAGAAAGAAAGGACATTTCGCAAAAGAATGCCCCCAGCCCATGAAAGAACGAGTTCCAGGGAGAAAATCATACAGGGCCGCGGAAGCCACCTTCGAGAAGACGACCGAAGAAGAACTGACAGGAAATGAGGACCCTTGGGAATAGGTGCCGACAACCACCACCCGAGGGAAACACCTGTTGTCAAACCCGAAGAAGACCCCCCAGACCTAGTACGAACCGTGCGATAAGACTGCGAGGAAAAAATTATGATCAAAGTACAAATCCAGGGTACAGACGGGAACGAATGCACCACTACAGCCTTGGTGTTACACCCGAGGATAACAACGGGAATAAAAAGAAAGGAAGCAAATGGTAAGTCACATGACTAGAGATCCCTAATAGAATCTCGGGACCTCGGAAAGCAGTTCGGCAAGAGCAAGTAGAGCAAGGGTAACCTCAGTGGGTGATAAATCTTAGGCCACCCTGCCGGGTAGACCCAACGCACTGCCAACTCTTGTAGCCGCTGCATACGAGAACGAGATAAGGGCGGAACTAGCCTCCTGCAAGTCACACGCCATAAGCGGGGCTCATGTCGCAAGTCAGGTCTGGGAGAGTCTAGACGGGAGATAAGACCCAGAGTTAGAACCTTACGGCCAAGACGAACGGACAAAAGAGTAATTCCAGAGCGGGACCAGCGGCAAACTAAGAGGGACGGTGGACTCCGAAAGAGTTACGACCGATCCTGACTAGGACCTTGATACGAAGCCCGCATAGTCCGAAAGACTAGCGCCGGGGGAAGCATGGGGTCGCCGATGTTAGCCTCCACCCTTATCGCTAGAACCGGTCAGGACCAACCACACCCGTGCGCGGAGCTCTCTGAGGCCGCGCATCTTGAGACTGAGATTCCCGACGTGATGACGAGGAAGAAGGAAACCACGTGACGAGAAAAAGTGCATATATACCGCATGAAGAACTTCCCCGACTGCCTTCTATTCCCCATCCAGGGAAACCACACTCACAAAACACCCCAACACAACGAACCTAAGATTATTCCACTGTGAATAAAGAAATCGAACCTGACTCCGCCATATCTTTACCTCCACCTCCGTACTTGCGTACCCAGGTGTCACCCTATAATCTTGGTTCACAAGTCACCTTCGATTCACACACCTACACATGCCCTCATTCGAGCACAACAACTTCTACCTGCTCGGACTCTCCCACATATTCGAACCCACCTCTCAATACTCTCTCGACTACACCTTCTCCTCAATCGACAACGAGATCTCGAGCTATGAAAGGTGGGACGAAGAAATCGACGCACCAATACCCTCCAAAGCAATTGATTGCACCCCCAAAAACTGGTACACTCAGTACTGGTTCAACTGTGTGCTTAACAATCTAAGCGCTGACCTCGACGAATACGAATTACGAGAAATCTGTGACTACACATTCGAAGACGACGAAACAATCTATACTGGGCACTTCCTGGATCTATACTAAAATATTACGGAATCAAATGTCGACATGCTCTGACTGGAATATCTACGGACCGCCCTGGAGGTATACAGCGATACCGAAACCAATCAACCGACGAACGACCTCCCAAACCCCACTGCTTGGGTCCAGCTGGTGGTTACGCAGCATCAGCAGGCTCAGTGGGACCGAGAACAGCTACACGGAATGTGTGGCGATGCCTACGATCGGGCCAACCGACGAATCATCGCAATCGAGTGCAACTACCACTTGCTCTCACAAGCCCTTGAGTACGTGTACAAGATGGCTGAGGCCAACACAACTGTATCCCACAAGTGGATGCAAACCGAGCTGATACGCACTGCAAGCGCCGCTCAGAAATTCACCACCGATGTCTGGACAGCTATCACCTCCCGCGATAAGGATCAGGCCGAGAAGGAGGGGCACCAGATCACCCGAATCATGTGGTTGAATGACGCCGTCCAGTTTCTCCAGGTTGCAGACTGGAAATGGGCGGAGGAACAACAAACCTGGAACACCAACTGCGAAAGGTGGGTCAGGAACCAGCAGGAGGAAACCGAGCGACTGGCCAACGATCAGCAGCGGCTGCGCACGGATGTAAGCACCATTAAACGGGCGACCACCACGCCCACTTACCTACAGTTGGCCCTCCCAAGAGACGTCCCCCTCCCGGCTTCAAGGGAAGGAACCCCGGAAGCGGCGGCAGGATGGTCCGGAGGAGACCCCCCAGGACGACCCCGAACAAGGTTGGTACTACGGTCCCCCTCCCCGGAACCGGAGAACCCCACCGGGAATGAAAGCCCGAACAACAATGACGATGACATGTATACAGTCCTGGAAAGGCGGCGAGACCCGGTGGCTGGAAGGCCCCCGCCGGCAGCCACCTCTCTCCAAGCTGAGCACATTGCCACCATGCTCACCACAGAGGAAATTGCTCGGCTTGTGGGGGAAGGCATCGCGGCAGCCTGAACCGACCAAAGGGCTCCAGAGGTAAGAACCAATACCTCCCGGCTCAAGCTGAAGAACCCAGAATCCTTCGACGGAAAACCCACCTCGGCGCTCAATGTCTGGTGGGAATCGGTTCTTGAATACATTGGGTTCTACCCGGAAATCCTCAACACCCAGAAAATCGTGAGGGTAGGAACACTGCTGTCGGACACCGCAAACGCCTGGCACCAGCAGCATCGAAAAACGATGGCAGACTGGGACACCTGGGCCCGATACACTGCTGCAATCCGGGCCGAATTCCGGGACACCAGGGAAGCAGCGAACGCCCAGCTAAAGCTCCGCCAGCTGTGGTACAAAGGCGACATCAAGGCATACTTGACCGAATTCCGCACCTTGAACATGTACGTCCAGGCTACCGGTGAAGGGTTGAGGGAGAAAATCGACCAGGCCATATCTGACAGCATCCTAGACATGCGCTTCGCCCATTACAGAGAGGAGTTCCTAGACGATGAACACTTCCTCACGGCCACCTACAATGCCGGACTTCAGATGGAACGAAGAAAGGCCCTGAAGGCAGCCCACGAAGCGCAGCCAGGGAGCGGCAAAGGACGAAGGGACGGGCTGGATGGGAAAAATCCGCGCAATGCCCGAAAGGGTAAGGAGAGCGGTGGCCCCAAGCAGGTTGGGAAGTCTGGCTTGGGGGGCAAGGCTGAAAAGCCAAGGAAAGCGTGGGTGGAGAGCCACTGGGGAAGCGGTGGCAATGCCTACAAGGGAGTCCCGCAAAACGAGATCGCCTTGCACTGGAACAGCAAAGCCAGCTGCTGGAGGTGTGGCTGCGATAGTCGCACCACCCTTGACTGCTACGCCCGAACAACGGTCAAGGGCACGGAGCTACCGGAAGCCCCAAAGCAGGTGAGCTCGGTCCAAGGGAAAAGGAAAAGGGGGGAGGATGCCGGGGAAGCTCCAGTCCGCAAACAAGCCAAGGCCGCCCATATCAAGGTCAAGGATGACGACATGTGGGAAGCCACGGGTGTGATGCTGCAGTCAGCCTGGCAAGACGACTCGGATTTTTAGGAGGACGGGGCTCGCCGCACCCCAGGTCCTTCCCAATAATTCGTGGGACAAGTCAAAAACGAAAGGGTCTGGAGAAACCAAGTGCTGGAACCTTGCAGAATAGACAACGAAGAAAGCCGAACACCAAACCAGCTTTGCCTGAAAAGTCTACGATCAAACCCGATTGCGGCAAAAGGCCGATCACCACCATGATCATCTTGTGGGGCCCCGCGCAATACGCAGTACAGATCCTACTCGACACAGGCTGTACGGTACCTCTCATCAGTATGAGGATTACCAAGAGATATCATATACCAAGGATTCGAAGGCACCAGGCAGCTCCATTACGGGACTGTTCCGGCGAGGAGGTCAAAGGGGCAGGAATGGAGTACACCAAGCCTCTCCTTCTCCAACACTGGAAGCACTACTCGCAAGAAGTATTCCAGGTCGCCCCGTTGGAACCAGAGGTCGACATTTTCCTCCCGTTCTGGTGGAGTGCCAAACACCCCCCACAAGGTGCATGGGACTCCAAAGAACTCTGGTTCAGCATCCCAAGCTGCCTGGAGAAATGCACGCAGTTCAACACCACGGAATTTTCCCTATCCCTGGACGAAACAGTAACCCTCGATCCGAAGGCCAGGGTTATTGGGTACGTCTCGGCTATCGATCAAAAGGACCCCTCAGATCAAGTCCCTGAGTAGTTCAGGGAATACCTGGGGATCATGGGTCAGGAGGCGGCAGAAGCCCTGCTGGCCCACCGACCATATAATTGCAGAATCGACCTCAAGGACGGAGAGACCACCCCCTGGGGACCAATTTACCCACTCTCAGAGAATGAGCTCCAGACCCTCCGGGAGTGGCTTAAGGAAATGCTGCGGACAGGCAAGATCCGGAGATCCACCTTCCCAGAGGGATCTCTGATTCTGTTCATACCAAAACCAAACGGAAGAGGACTCCGACTCTGCATTGACTACTGGGCCCTCAACCGCATAACGATTCCCAACCGATACCCCCTTCCCCTCATGCAGGAACTGCAGGATCGAGTCCAGGGAGCCAGATGGTTCACTAAACTGGATCTAAAGAATGGGTTTAACCTGATCCGCATTCGGGAAGACAACGAATGGAAAACAGCCTTCCGAACTCGTTATGGGCTGTACGAGTTCCAAGTCATACCATTCGGATTGACCAACGCTCCATCAACCGTCCAGGACATGATGAACGACGTCTTCTCCGACATGATCGACTTGGGCCTCCTGGTTTACATGGACGATTTCTTGATCTATGCAAAAACCGAGGAGGAGCACGATCGGCAGGTTAAGGAAGTATTGAGAAGGCTGTAGGAAAAGTAACTGGCAGTCTCACCGGATAAGTGCGTTTGGAAGATCCAGGAAGTGGAGTTCCTGGGATACGACATTGGGCAGGATGGAATCAAAATGGCAAAAGGAAAAGTGGATGCAGTGCTGGACTGGAAAACTCCGGCATCGCTAACGGAAGTGCAGTGCTTTTTGGGATTTGCCAATTTCTACCGACGCTTCATCAAGGACTACTCCAGAGTTGCTAGACCCCTAATGGAGCTGAAGAAAGGGGGAAAGAAGGAATGAGAATGGTACCCACAGGCAGAAGAAGCCATTTGGGAGCTGAACCAACAGTTGATGACGGCACCAATACTTGCTTATTTCGACGCCACCAAACCTGTGATCATCAAAACAGACGCCTCCGACTTCGCCATCGGCGCCGTCCTGTCGTAAAGAGATGAGGAAGGAAGACTACACCCGGTTGCCTTCCACTCCCAAATGTTCCAGACGGCGGAAATCAGCTATGAAATCCACCACAAGGAACTTCTGGCGATCGTCGATAACTTCAAACACTGGCGCCGGTACTGCGAAGGAGCAACAAACCAGGTCCAGGTATTCAGCGACCACCAGAACCTCGAGTACTTCATAACCACGAAGATACTCAACCGACGCCAGGCACAGTGGGCACAGGAATTGTCCGGTATTGACTTCCGCATTTACTACCGACCAGGAAACCGAAACGGGAAACCAGACGCTCTTTCAAGGCGTTCGGAGTATCGACCTTAAAAGGGGGTGAGTGAAAACCAGCCGATTACAACAGTTTTGCGGAAAGACAACTTCACGGAACCAGACCTTGCAAAATCAGACAGACGAGAAAGAAAGTATATCTGCTCTTCGGTAAGGTTGACATCACTCCCACCACGGCAATGGTCGGAAGAATTTGCGGAGGCAGTCAAAAAGGCAGGGAAAAAGGACTATGAATACCAAGGCGCGGTAAAGGAACTGGAAGCAGTGCTGCGGAATGTGGAACTGAATGACCAGAAGGTCGAGGAGGAAGCTACCCGTCCTCGTGAGGCGCAGCAGAGGGACCGAAAGGTCAGGACAGAAGAGGTCCTCGACATCAAGGAGGGACTACTCTACCAAAAGGGTATGCTCTGGATCCCGGAGGATGGCAACCTCAAGAACTTGATCCTCGGATCAGAACACGACATGTCTCAGACCGAAACTCATGATTCACCTCTGAGACATGGCAAGAATTCCTGCGGCTATCTGGCATCAGCCCAAGCATGTCGACGCCCTTCGACCCCCAAACCGACGGGCTGACAGAATGCCTCAACCAGACCATCGAAGTGTACCTCCGGGCATTCGTCAGCCATGAGCAGGACAACAGGGGGCCTACTCCCGATGGCGGAGTTTGCCTACAACAATTCAATTACCATGGGCAATGGGATGTCTCCGTTCTACGCTAACTACGGATTCCGTCCCATGTCCTCCGACCCAGCCGCCCCACGACCCTTGAACCCCCCCAGCAAGCTCTACGCCCACTGGATGCACACGGAACACAAAGGGTCCGCCGAATAGCTGGAAGCGGCACACGAACAAATTCGCCGCTACACGGATCCCCAACGTACTCAGCCACCGAAATCCCAGATCGGAGACTTGGTGATACTCAACGGGCGCAACATCAAGACGTGCTGACCCTCCCAGAAGCTGGACCACAAGAATCATGGCCCCTTCCAGGTGGAAAAAATCGTCTTGCCCCTTGTAGTTCGACTTACACTGCCCCGGAAATGGAAGATTCACAACGTCTTGCATATGTCACTACTCGAACCCTATCGAACCTGCGAACACCAGGCACCGCTGGACCCCATGAAGATCCTGCAAGAGGCTGACGATATCGAACAGAGCGAGGAATACGATGTTGACGAGGTCCTTGGGAGCACCAGGAAAGGGCGCCGCGTCCTGTACCTCATCAAATGGCTCGACTAGCCAGACCGAAAGGACTGGACCGAAGAACCATACGATAACTTTTTGGTAGGTGGCCTGGAGAAACTCCGAGAGTTTCACCAACGAAATCCAGACACGCTGAGAGACTACCAGCTCACCGAGAGCTAGGCTCCGATCTGCCCCAGGCGCATGTTGAAGCTGAAGGGGTAGAAGCACGATCGGGGGGTAGTAGGATGAAGGGGAGGAGGACTTTATCCAAAACCACGCAATCAACGAGCAGAAGAGTGAAGGTATTGTGGCCCCATCGCGACGACGGTCGTCCGTTAACTGTGGCAAGGCATGGGTGACCGGTTGAAAACCACTGGTTTTGACCAGCTCTGGCGGCGAGACTACTGTATGGCCAGCCTGATCCCCTGCTACACCGGCGTGCCAGGTCAACCCGTCTTCTGATCACCTCTTCGGGGGAACACGGTCGTCAAATGGTCTACTTCACACCACTCCGACAGTAGGATCCTGGACCGGTCGGAAGACCACCCAGATCCGAGAGCCGGCTGCCAACCAAATTGGTTCTGAAGTTTTTCCCGCCGCAGTGTTTTCTTCGGGATCAGGCGGCCAGAGGGATGCAGGGGTTGGAGGACTGCAATCCCCGTTCACATGAAGGAGGAGAAGGAGTCAGGTTAAAATTAGCTTCGGGCCGAAGCGAAGAAAGTGGGGGTGTAGTGTTACACCCGAGGGTAACAAAGGGAATAAAAAGAAAGGAAGCAAACGGTAAGTCATGTGACTAGAGATCCCTGATAGAATCTCGGGACCTTGAAAAGCAGTTTGACAAGAGCTAGTAGAGCAAGGGTAACCTCAGTGGGTGATGGATCTTAGGCCAGCCTGCTGGGTAGACCCAACGCACTGCCAACTCTTGTAGACGCTGCATACGAGAACGAGATAAGGGCAGAACTAGCCTCCTGCAAGTCGCACGCTATAAGCGGGGCTCATGTCGCAAGACAGGTCTGGGAGAGTCTAGACGGGAGATAAGACCCGGAGATAGAACCTTACGGCCAAGACGAACGAATGAAAGAGTACCTCCTGAGCGGGGCCAGTGGCAAACTAAGAGGGACGGCGGACTCCGAAAGAGTTACGACCGATCCTGACTTGGACCTCGATACGAAGCCTGCATAGTCCGAAAGACTAGCGCCAGGGGAAGCACAAGGTCGCCGATGTTAGCCTCCACCCTTATCGCTAGAACCGGTCAGGACCAACCACACCCATGCGGGAGCTCTCGGAGGCTGCGTGTCTTGAACCTGAGATCCCCGAAGTGAGGACGAGGAAGAAGGAAACCGAATAACGAGAAAAAGTGCATATATACCGCATGAAGAACTTCGCCAACTGTCTTCTATTTCCCATCCTCGGATACTACACTGACAAAACACCCCGACAAAACGAACCTAAGATAATTCCGCTGTGAATAAAGAAATAGAACCTGACTCCGCCATATCTTTACCTCCACCTCCGTACTCGCATACCCAGGTGTCACACTTGGTGGACAGTGGGGCATCAGAAAACTTCATCGATAAGGCCTATGCTGAGGCCTGCGGAATACCTATGCAACAAAAAACAACGCAAAGATGAGTATTGACAGTCGACGGAAGTGAGGTCACTGTCGGGCCGGTAACCCACGACACTCAGATCCACCTAACCATCAACCATCATGAGGAGGACATCTGGCTACACTGCATCACGATCGGGAATGCCCCAATCATCCTGAGACTCCCATGGCTCAAACTCCATAACCCAGTAATAGGATGGAAGAATCACACCGTGAAATTCCACTCCGTCCACTGTGTCAAGAAATGCCTACCCAGCTCACCAAGAGCCAACACAGTCCCAGAAGAAAAAGCCACAGAGCAATACTATAAGAAAACACTGGCGGAAGAAGAGAACAGGGAAATCGGCGAAACAGACCCATGGGAGGTATGCCTGACAGTAATCGACAAATCAAAGAGACCTCCAGGGCGAGCAAGAAACCAATTCCCCCAGAATATCACAAATTCCTCGAAGTATTCACTGAACAAGAACCAACGACACCCCCACCTCACCGCACGCAGGACCATCATATCCTACTGGAGTAAGGGAAGACACCCCGGTATGAGCCACTGCGACCCCTGAATGAAGACAAAATGAAGGCCCTGAGAGAATACCTAGAAATCAACAAAAAACGAGGATGGATCGGGGCATCCACCTCCCCAGCCGGAGCACCAATACATTTCGTCAAGAAAAAGCATGGAGGACTAGGACTGTGTGTGGACTACCGGCAACTAAACGAAATCACGATCAAAGATCGGACACCACTGCCACTGATCGGTGAGTCTCTCGATCAACTCACCAGTGCCACCATCATCACCAAACTCCATATACGAGATGCGTACTACAACCTCCGCATTGCAAAGGGTGACGAATGGAAGACAGCGTTTCGAACTCGATATGGGCTATACGCGTATTGCATCATGCCGTTCGGACTCAGCAACGCCTCGGCATCCTTCCAATGACGGATGAACGAGATCCTGAGTGACTATTTAGACATCTTCTGCATGGCATATCTGGACGACATCCTGGTCTTCTTGCCCGACGAGTAAACACACCGAAAACATGTCCGGGCATTACTCACACGAGTATGTGACACCAGACTAACACTGAAAGCATCCAAATGTGAATTCCACGCCATGGAAACAGAATATCTGTGATATGTCATATTGCCAGAAGGGCTGAGAATGGACGAAGAAAAGATCCGAACAATCAGAGACTGGAAGGAGCCAACAAACGTCAAAGGGGTGCAGAGCTTCCTGGGTTTCGCCAACTTCTACCGAAGGTTCATCAGAGACTATAGCAAGATTACGACGCCCCTCTCCACCCTCACAAGGAAGGACAAGTTATGGGAATGGGGCGACAAGCAGCAGGAGGCGTTTGAGATGCTAAAGGGAGCAATGATCACGGAATTGATATTGCAACACTTGGATCTGGAACAACCCGTCAC
>Ga0307508_10003846_pt1 | contig 14955 bp, 13 predicted proteins | sample 9_EM_MG_FD_203089 | JGI IMG/M metagenome (GOLD analysis project Ga0307508, IMG submission 203089) | Populus trichocarpa ectomycorrhiza microbial communities from riparian zone in the Pacific Northwest, United States - 9_EM | ecosystem: Host-associated > Plants > Roots > Unclassified | place... | reverse complement strand
CACGCTCTCTCGCCCAGGCGCCTGCGCTTGATTCCTTCCATCTCGTTCGCTCCACATCTGTTGTCGATGCAGGCATTCTGCGTACGGCCCTCGCGCGGGGGAAGGACGCCGGTGGCTTACCGCTTACTTTGCACGGGCGCTGCGGTGCGCTCGTCTTGCAGGGTGGATTCAACGCAGATCTGGTTCGGGTTGATCATGGGTTTTCCTGTGGAGGATGGTTGGTGTGAAAGCAGCCGTAGGGCCTACGGCTGCGGGTTGACTATCTGCGATGGCGGGGCGGGTCGTCAAGACTGACTGGCTGATTGATTTCTAGATGAACGATGGACAATGAACGCTGTCACGCACTGAGGCCTGTGCGCGGCAACTGCCACAACGCAACCAGTCATTCACTGTTGTTCTGGACTTGCGGGTCGAGAAACGCCCTCAGGCCGGTGGTCTTCTCAACTACTCGCACGTTGTATGCAAAAGCCAGGCCATCACGATTCTTGTTGTGGATCGTAGCGTGCCGCCCCTTGCCGTCCACAGTCAGCTTGCTAAACGACTCTTCCCAGCCCGGCGATGTGAACTCAATGGCCGTGCCGTCGATTGGAAAGTGGAAGCCCTTGGTGTCGAGCTTCCAACGAATGGTGTGGTCCCCCTTGGCATATTGCGTCATATCCAGAACGTCGGGTGTGACGCGTACCTGGATGGGGGCGTCTGCGGTCTTTTTGAACGCGATGACATGCACCGTGGGGTTCCTCTTGCCTCTGATCATTGTCTTGCTCCTGCGGTTTCAAAGGGTCTGCCGCCGCCCCGCACGGCCTGCAGTTGTTTGACGAGATCGGCATATGCGGGGTGCCGGTACGAAGTACGTTGAATTCGAGCCGCCAGGGCCTGAGCACCCGGTAGATCACCCAAGTAAAACCGTGCTCGCGCCAGCGGGGTGAGGATGCTGCCATCTTGCAGATCAGCAAAAGGTTTCAGCAAATCCTCTGCACGCAGCCACGCGGTATTCGCAACCTCGGCTTGATGTGACGCCTGCAATTCACCCAGGGCAATGGCGGCGTTTGCCAACTCAACCGCCAGCTGCGCGCGGTCGGGCGTATCGGGCGTCAGCTCCGGTTCGGATTGATCCAGGAAGCGCTTGATTTCAACAGATAGTTCGGCACGCTTGTCTTCCGCAACCAGTGGCGACGCCAACGATAGGGTCCGTGCGCCGAGCAACATGGAGTCGCGGAGACCCCGACTGCCGGTTGCTTTGTAGAGAGCAACACACGCGGATGCCTGCGCGTGTTCTTGTCTTGCATCAGCTGTGCGTCCCTGAGCCAGCTCGATTTCGACCAATCTGAGCCGGACTGCACATGCATCGAATCGCCAGAAAAGATTCTTCGGGTCTTCGCTAACCAGCGTGTCTGCAATCTGCAATGCGGCCCTGGCATCAACTTCAGCACTCGGCACTCGCCCCACCGCCAACTCGTACCGGCTGATCGCATTTAATGAACTGAGAATCCCGCGCTGCACTGTTCGATTCTTCTCGACATCCGGCATGCCACGAAACAAGGCCAGCTTGCTACGTTGCTCAAGCAGGGCCTGCTCATAGTCCCCGAGCATTTCGTATGCATTAGCAAGCCAACCGTGGTTATGCGCGAGATCAAACGACAAGTCAGGCCGATGCTTCGCCAGTTCACGCAACAAAGCCCCCCCCGCCTTCAAAGGCCGCAAAGACTCTGCAGGCCTGCCCGTGCCCAACAGGACCATACCAATGTTGTCTTGCGCAAAAGCCACCTCGGTAATCCAATCCACATTCTCAGGACCAATCTTCACCAAGCGCTGAGCCAGCTCCAAATACTCCTGAAACTTCGCCTCTGCCGTCTTCCCATCCGCACGCTTCCACGCCGCATACCCCACCCAAAAAACACTCTGCGCATGATCGAAGATGCGCTGGCCGTCATTGGGTGCCTGCGCTAGCAACTGCGCAGTCGTACTCGCCGCTTGTTCGAACGCGGCTTGAGCCTCTGCCGGGTTGCCCCGCAGATCACGTATCTCTCCAATCAAATGCATCGCCCGCGAGCGATGTCCCAGTGCAGTCGCATCCAGCCCGCCCGCCTCCTGCGCGCCGTAGTAAGCCAGCGCCTTCTCACCGACAGAGTCCAGTACCTCCAGCCGCCCCACCGGCTCCAGCTTCTTGCGCAGATCACCCAACATGAACTCGATCAAGCCCTCAGCCTGCACGCGCTGAAGCTGCGCTTCGTTGCGCGCGCGCACGGCCATCACGGCCATCAGCGCGAACACCATCACGCCCAGCACCGAGGCCCCGGCCAGCGCCGACATCCAGCGCATGCGGCGCTGCAGGTCGCGGCGCACCAGGTCGTCGAAGCTCACGCCCACCATGCCGGCCAGCAGCTTGAGCATGGCGCGCTGCGGGCCGTCGCCGTGCTTGCGCATGTCGGCGGCGATGGGCTCCAGCGGTTCGCCTTCGGCCACACCCTCGGGCGTGAGCGAACGGCGCAGTGCGGGCGGGAAGCACTCTTCGGCTTCGCGCCCCGTCATATCGCTCGCGAACGGTTCGCCGCGCACGATGAGCGCGAGCACATGTCGCTCGCCGCGCAGCTTCTTGAATTCGATGATCTCGCGGTTGACCCAAGGCGAGCGGGCGGCATCGGGCGTGCACACGACGATCAGCCAGCGGCTGCGTGACAACGCGTCTTGCACGCTGCTCTTGAGGTCGGCGCCGGCGTGCAGCTCGTCGCGGTCGCGGAAGACCGGCAGCACGCGCGCGGGCACGGGGCCTTCGGAGGTTTCGCGGCCGACCAGGCGGCGCGGCAGGCGATAGGTTTCGAGCTGGCGCTGCAGCCGTTTGGCCACTGCCTTGTCGTGGTGGCTGTAGCTCAGGAACGCCCAATACTTCGGCGCCTGCGGCACGGGCTGCGCAGGCGGGTTGGCGGGCGAGACCAGCTCGAGCATCAGCCGGCCCTTGTCACATGCGCAATCACTGCCGCCACTTGCGCAGGGCCGCAGGGCCGCGATGGGGCCATTTCGTAGGCACTGCGGCCGCGCGCCACGCGGCCCTGCCGCTGCCAGATCAGCACGGGTGTGGTCTGCGGGTGCGTGGACACGTGAATCACCGGAATGCAGCGCCGGCAGGCTTCGTTGACGACCTCGGCCGTGCCGCCGACGCCTTGCGCGGGCTGCCCGTCCCACACCGCGAGCAGCACGTCGGCCTCGTCGAGCAAGGCGTGGCCAGCGCGGCGATAAGCCTGCGCCGAGACGCCGGGCCGCCCCGGCAACTCGGTGATGCGATCAGCCTGCGCGAGCAGTTCGGCAAACTGCGTGCGCGAAGCGGTGTCGGTGAAATCATGCTCATAAGTGTCTCGTACGAACGGCAGCACCGCGTGCAATGCATAACCAGACTCCAGCGCCAGCTGGGCCACATGCCGGTCGGCGCCTTCGGCCAGGCCCGACAGCAAGGTCGGCTTGGCCGAGCGCGCCGCCATGGCGATCTGCGCCAGCAAGGGTCGAAGCTGCGGCGTAAGCCGCTCGAGCTGACGCTGCGAGATGCGATTCAAACGATGCCCCGTCACACCGATGTTCAAACCCCGGGTTGCTCGTTGCGGCAACAAAAACGCCTCCCTGATTCAGTCGAGTTTGTCTTTTGCAATGGCGTATCCCGACTCCCGAAGCATAGAGGACGGCGCCCGTTTTTCTGCGAGTTTCACGGCGGATGCCGGCGCAGACGCCCGAAGCGCCTCGCGCGATGTGGATTCGATCGCCGGCGAAGAAGCAGCGAGAAGCACGACGACCAGCAACAGGGCTGCGGCCGCACGTGCGGAAGAGGTGGTGGTGATGATTCGACTCCGTGGCCTGGCGCTCTTGGGGGACTGTCGTGCGCAAGGGGTGCGCGCGTCCTGAAGACGGCCTGAATCGTTCTGAATGCGCGAGGAAGCCGAACCACCGTCATTCCCGCGGAGGCGGGAATGACGGGAGATCGCTGTCGCGCCACCGACAGCGCGCTGCAACACGGCGCCCTATCATCGAACGCATGAGTGACAAGCCCTACGTCGTGCGCCGCGAGAGCCGCAGCGAGTTCATCCCCATCCGCGGCCTCAACTACCACGTGCGGCATTGGGGCGACGCCAGCCTGGTGACCGCGGAGCGGCCGCCGCTTGTGATGCTGCATGGCTGGATGGACGTGGGCGCCTCATTCCAGTTCGTGGTCGATGCGCTGGCCGACGATCGCTACGTCATCGCTCCCGACTGGCGCGGCTTCGGCCTCACCGACACGCCTCAGGAAGACAGCTACTGGTTCGCCGACTACCTGGGCGACCTCGATGCCTTGATCGACGCCACGTTGAAGCCCTTCGCCAGCGTGACGCAGGTCGACCTCGTGGGCCACAGCATGGGTGGCAACGTGGTGATGATCTATGCCGGCGTGCGGCCGCAGCGCATACGCCGGCTGGTCAACCTCGAAGGCTTTGGCATGCCGGCCACGATCCCGTCGCTGGCGCCCAAACGCTACGCGATGTGGCTCGACGAACTGAAGGAGCCGGTCGCGATCCACCCCTACAAGACCCTCGAGGCCGTGGCCACGCGCCTGCGCAAGACCAACCCGCTGCTGCCGGCCGACCGCGCAGCCTGGCTGGCGGCCCACTGGTCACGCGAGGATGCACAAGGCCAGTGGCAGATCCTCGGTGACCCGGCCCACAAGCGCAGCAACCCGCTGCTCTACCAGCGCGACGAGGTGCTGGCCTGCTGGAAGCTGATCACCGCCCCGGTGATGTGGGTGGAAGGCGACCAAACCGACATCGGCAAGTGGTGGGGCCAGCGCTACAGCAAGGCCGAATTCCACGAGCGCTTCGCCACAGTGGCTCGGCGCGAAACGCATGTGCTCTCTCCAGCCGGGCACATGCTCCACCACGACCAGCCCGAGGCGCTGGCGCGGCTGATCGAAGCCTTCCTGGCGAATTGAGGGGTTGCTCCCGGCGGTACCGCGACGCGCAGGCCGTAAAATTGCGGGCTTGCCTCGTGCGCCAAGCGCGCGCCACGGCCCACATTTCACAGGAATCGCATCATGGACGTCGAACACATCAATGCCATTGGCAACTCCCTGGCCGACCTGACGAAGCGCACGGTCGACCTCCGGGGGTATCTTTGACTACGATCGCAAAGCTCTAAGACTCAACGAAGTCAACGCTGCGCTCGAAAACCCAAAGGTCTGGGACGAGCCCAAACGCGCGCAGGAACTGGGGCGCGAGAAGCGCACGCTCGAAACGGTGGTCGAGACCATCAACCACCTCACGAGCAACCTGGCCGACAACACCGAGTTGTACGACATGGCCAAGGAAGAAGGCGATGTCGATTCGCTGGCCGCCATCGAAGCCGAAGCCAACAAGCTCGACGCCACGGTGAAAGACCTCGAGTTCCGCCGGATGTTCAACAACCCGGCCGACCCGCTGAACTGCTTCGTCGACATCCAGGCCGGCGCCGGCGGCACGGAGGCCTGCGACTGGGCCAGCATGCTGCTGCGCCAGTACCTCAAGTACGCCGAGCGCAAGGGCTTCAAGGCCACGTTGGAAGACGAGACGGCGGGCGACATCGCTGGCATCAAGAGCGCCACGATCAAGGTCGAAGGCGACTACGCATTCGGCCTGCTGCGCACCGAGACCGGCGTGCACCGCCTGGTGCGCAAGAGCCCGTTCGATTCGGCGGGCGGCCGCCACACGAGCTTCGCCAGCCTGTTCGTCTACCCCGAGGTCGACGACTCGATCGAGATCGAGATCAACCCCGCGGACGTGCGCACCGACACCTTCCGCGCCAGCGGCGCCGGTGGCCAGCACATCAACAAGACCGACTCGGCAGTGCGGCTCACGCACATCCCGACCGGCATCGTGGTGCAGTGCCAGGACGGCCGCAGCCAGCACAGCAACCGCGACGTGGCGTGGAAGCGCCTGCGCTCGCGCCTGTACGACCACGAGATGCGCAAGCGCATGGAAGAGCAACAGAAGCTCGAAGACACCAAGACCGACGTGGGCTGGGGTCACCAGATTCGCAGCTACGTGTTGGACCAGAGCCGAATCAAGGACCTGCGTACCAACGTCGAAATGTCGAACACCCAAAAGGTGCTGGACGGCGACTTGGATGTGTTCATCGAAGCCAGCTTGAAGCAAGGTGTTTGATACGCGCTCCGTCATTCCCGCGAAGGCGGGAATCCACGATGTGCCGCGATGCTGGATTCCCGCCTTCGCGGGAATGACAAGCGGGGCGTACGTGACGCCAGCAAAAGCAAGTACCAGGAGACAACCGAATGCGTGAAGGCACAGCCACATTGATCCGCCGCGAGGACTACACCGCACCGGCCTACTGGATCAAGACCGTCGACCTGACTTTTGATCTCGACCCGATCAAGACGCTGGTCATCAACCGCATGCAGGTCGAGCGCAATACCGGCGTGCCGGTGCAACCGCTCAAGCTGCATGGCGAAGACATCATGCTGACGCGCGTGCTGGTCAACAACGAGTCGGTCTCGTTCCGCCACGAAGACGGCATGCTGGTGATCGACAACCTGCCCGAAGGCCCGTTCCAGCTTGAGATCCGCAACACCTGCTGCCCCGAGAAGAACACGCAGCTGTCGGGCTTGTACACCTCGGGTGGCGGCTTCTTCACGCAGTGCGAGGCGGAAGGCTTTCGCCGCATCACCTACTTCCTCGACCGGCCCGATGTGATGGCGGTCTATACCGTCACGCTGCGCGCTGCCAAGACGCAGTACCCGGTGCTGCTGTCCAACGGCAACCTCGTCGAGCAGGGCGACATGATGGCTGGCGTGTACGGCCCGCGCCACTTCGCCAAGTGGCACGACCCCTTCCCCAAGCCAAGCTATCTCTTTGCACTCGTTGCAGCTGACCTGGTGGCGCGCGAGCAGCACATCCGCACGCGCTCGGGCAAAGACCACTTGCTGCAGGTCTACGTGCGCCGCGGTGACCTTGAGAAGACCGAACACGCGATGAACTCGCTGATCGCGAGCGTGGTGTGGGACGAAGCCCGCTTCAAGCTGCCGCTCGACCTGGAGCGCTTCATGATCGTCGCCGTGGGCGACTTCAACATGGGCGCGATGGAAAACAAGGGCCTGAACATCTTCAACACGAAGTTCGTTCTGGCCAACCCGGCCACCGCCACCGATGTCGACTACGCCGGCATCGAAAGCGTGGTGGGCCACGAATACTTCCACAACTGGACGGGCAACCGCATCACCTGCCGCGACTGGTTCCAGCTCAGCCTGAAGGAGGGCCTCACCGTCTTCCGCGATCAGGAGTTCAGCATGGACATGGCGGGCACGGCGACCGCCCGTGCCGTGAAGCGCATCGAAGACGTGCGCACGCTGCGCCAGATGCAGTTCCCCGAAGACGCCGGCGCCATGGCGCACCCGGTGCGGCCCGACAGCTACGTAGAGATCAACAACTTCTACACCGCCACCGTCTACGAGAAGGGCGCCGAAGTCGTGCGCATGATGCAGACGCTGGTGGGGCGCGAAGGTTTCGCGCGCGGCATCACGCTGTATTTCAGCCGCTTCGACGGCCAGGCCGTCACCTGCGACGACTTTGCGCAGGCCATCGCCGACGCCAACCCGCAAAGCGAGCTGGCCAAGCAGTTGCCGCAATTCAAGCATTGGTACGCGCAGGCCGGCACGCCCCGCGTCAGCGCCCGCGGCCGCTACGACGCGCCTTCGCGCACCTACACCCTCGGCATCGAGCAGACCGCCCTGCCCTCGCCCGGCCAGCCGGTCAAGCAGGCCTATGTGATCCCGCTGGCGATGGGCCTGATCGGCCGCGACGGCCAGGCCCTGCCGCTGCAGCTGGAAGGCGAAGCCCAGCCCGTGGGCACCGAGCGCGTGCTGGTGCTCAACGAAGCGCGCAGCTTCTTCACCTTCGTCAACCTTGACGTCGAGCCCGTGCCCTCGCTGCTGCGTGGGTTCTCGGCACCGGTGGTGCTGGCCGATCACCTGGCCGATGCCGACCTGCTCACGCTGCTGCAGCACGACACCGACCCGTTCAACCGTTGGGAAGCCGGCCAGCGACTGGCGCTGAACCGCCTGCTCGCGGCGGTGAAAGACGGCGCGCCGCTGCAACTCGACGATGCCTTCATCGACGCGATGCGCAAGCTGCTGCGCCACCCCGAACTCGATGCCGCCTTCAAGGAACTGGCGCTCACGCTGCCCAGCGAAGCGTATGTCGCCGAGCAGCTCAACCCGGTCGACCCGCAGCGCATCCACCAGGCACGCGAAGCCATGCTGCTGCAGCTGGCGCAGGCCTTGCGCGACGACTGGGTCTGGGCCTTCGAGGCGCACCAGGTCAAGGGCGGCTACTCGCCCGACCCGGTGTCGTCGGGCCGCCGCGCACTCGCCAACCTGGCGCTCACCATGCTGTGCCGCGATGCCATTGCCCGCGGCGACGTGGTGTGGCCGGGCCGCGCCTACGAGCGCTTCAAAGACGCCGGCAACATGACCGACCGGCTCGGCGCGCTGACAGCGCTGACCCATTCGCATGCCGAGCTGGCCGAGCTGGCGCTGCAGCGCTTCCATACGCTGTTCAAGAGTGAAGCGCTGGTCATCGACAAGTGGTTTGCGCTGCAAGCCACCACGCCAGAGAAAGACGGCCAGGTGTTCGCACGTGCCAAGCACCTGCTCAAGCACCCCGACTTCTCGCTGAAGAACCCCAACCGGGCACGAAGCTTGATTGCAGCGCTGTGCATGAACAACCCGGCCGCCTTCCACCGCAGCGATGCGGCAGGCTATGTGTTCTGGGCCGACCGCATCATCGAACTCGACGGCATCAACCCGCAGCTCGCCGCCCGGCTGGCGCGGGTGATGGACCGCTGGAGCAAACTCGCCGAGCCCTACCGCTCGGGGGCCGCCGAGGCGTTGAAGCGTGTGGCCGCTAAACCCAATCTTTCCAGCGACGTGGCCGAAATCGTCCACCGCGCGCTGCAACAAGAAAGCCAATGAAGGAATCGACATGAGCAAGCGCATCAGCCTGACCCAATACCTGATCGAGCAGCAGCGCCTGCACGACAACATCCCCGGGCAGCTGCGCCTGCTGATCGAAGTGGTGGCACGCGCCTGCAAGCGCATCAGCATCAGCGTCAACAAGGGCGCGCTCGGCGACGTGCTGGGCACGGCCGGCAGCGAGAACGTGCAGGGCGAGGTGCAGAAGAAGCTCGACATCATCGCCAACGAGGTGCTGATCGAAGCCAACGAATGGGGCGGCGCGCTCGCCGCGATGGCCAGCGAAGAGATGGAAGGCATCTACGTGGTGCCCAACCGCTACCCGCAGGGCGAATACCTGCTGCTGTTCGACCCGCTCGACGGCTCGAGCAACATCGACGTGAACGTGAGCATCGGCACCATCTTCTCGGTGCTCAAGAAACCCGACGGCTCGGCTGGCGTGAGCGAAGCCGACTTCCTGCAAGCGGGCAAGCAGCAGGTGGCCGCCGGCTACTGCGTCTACGGCCCGCAGACCACGCTGGTGCTCACCGTGGGCGACGGCGTGGCCATGTTCACGCTCGACCGCGAGCAAGGCTCCTTCGTGCTGACGCAAGACGGCGTGCAGATTCCGGAAGACACCAAGGAATTCGCCGTCAACATGAGCAACATGCGCCACTGGGCGCCGCCGATGAAGCGCTACATCGACGAATGCCTGGCCGGCAAGACCGGCCCGCGCGGCAAAGACTTCAACATGCGCTGGATCGCCAGCATGGTGGCCGACGTGCACCGCATCCTCACCCGCGGCGGCGTGTTCATGTACCCGTGGGACCAGCGCGAGCCCGAGAAGGCCGGCAAGCTGCGGCTGATGTACGAGGCCAACCCGATGGGCTTTCTCGTCGAGCAGGCCGGCGGCGCCGCCACCAACTGCCAGCAGCGCATCCTCGACATCGAGCCCGGCAAGCTGCACCAGCGCGTGAGCGTGGTGCTGGGTTCGAAGAACGAGGTCGAGCGCGTCACCGCCTACCACCAGGCCCAGCAGGCCTGAGCGGCCTCGTCGCCGCGGCGACAGGCGTCGTGGCACGCCGGCGAGAGAATCTTCCCCATGGGAACTCTCTACCTCGTGCGCCACGGCCAGGCCTCGTTCGGTGCCGACAACTACGACAAGTTGAGCGAACTCGGCCACCGCCAGTGCGTGCGCCTGGGTGAATACTTTCGGCACAAGGGCGTGACGTTCGACGCCGCGCTGGTCGGCACGCTGCAGCGGCAGGTCGAATCCCTGGCCGGCATCGCCGAGGGCTTGCAGTGGCAGGCCAAGCCGCTGTCGTGGCCCGGCCTGAACGAATACGACAGCAGAGCCGTGGTCAGCGCCATCCACCCCGGGCCGCTCGGCAAGCCCGACACGCCCGAGCTCGTGCGCCACCACTTTCGACTGCTGCGCGACGGCCTCGCGCAATGGATGGCCGGCACGACGCAGCCCGTGGGCATGCCCAGCTACGCGGATTTCGTGAGCGGCGTGACGGGCGCGCTCGACCACATCCGCCAGAACCTGCACGGGAAGACCGTGCTCATCGTGTCCAGCGGCGGCCCCATCTCGACGGCCGTGGGCCACGTGCTGAGCACACCGCCCGAAACGACGACCGAACTCAACCTGCGCATCCGCAACAGCTCGGTCACCGAGTTCGCTTTCACCCCCAAGCGGCACATGCTCGTGACCTACAACACGCTGCCGCACCTCGATCACCCCGACCACGCGCCGTGGATCACCTACGCGTAAGCGCGAAGGCACAAATACCACCGCTATAATCTCGCGCTTCACCTGCCGGTGTAGCTCAGTTGGTAGAGCAGCGCATTCGTAATGCGAAGGTCGAGGGTTCGACTCCTTTCACCGGCACCAGACATTTCGTGTTTTGCCTGAAGCCAGCGTCTCCGCCCACCGCGGTCCGTTGGCTTTTTGGTATCTGGACCACAAGCTCATGGCCTCATCGCAAGCCCCCAGTCGCCTTGCCGGCGCGCTGGCCACCATCACCCATGCCCATCGCCTGTGGCAGGTGCTGTTTTTCGCGCTGACGGCCGTGGTGCTCTATCTCGCGCTTTCACCGAACCCGCCAGCACAGGTAGACCTGGGCTGGGACAAGCTCAATCACGCCACCGCATTCGCCGCGCTGACGATCTCGGGTTGCTTCGCTTTCCCGGGCTCGCGCAAGGTCGTCCTGCTGGTGCTGCTGGGCGTGGTGGCACTGGGCGGGTTGATCGAGATCCTGCAGGCCTACGTGCCGGGCCGCGACAGCGACTGGTTCGACCTCCTGGCCGATTCCGTGGGCATGTTGTGCGGCGCGTTCGTCGCATTGCCGCTGCTGTGGCTCACCCGGGCGCATGCGCCGCAGGCTGCCTGAGCAAGCAGCTCAGGCCGTGACCGCCGGCCTCCTGCGCACCAGCGATTTGCCGAGGCGGATGCCAGGCACTTCCACTGCGCGGTAGAGCAGCCAGGCGAGCGCATAGGCGATGGGGGCGGCCAGTGCCATGCACATCAACCAGCGCACGACCGCAGGGGTCTGCACATAAGCCGGATGGCGCGCCAGCGCACCCGCCACCGGCAGCAACACCAGCAGGTGGACCAGGTAGAAGCCGTAGGCCGTGTCGCCGAGAAAGCGGCTCACGCGCGCTGACAAGACCGTTCGCACCCACGTGACGACACCGGCCAGGCGCGAGCTGCCGGGCAGGCTGCCGTCATTCATCAGGTAGAAAAGCGCAGCGATCAATGGCAGGCGTGCTGCCGATTCCGAGCTGCGCTCGGCCACCGCATAAGCCGCAGCCAATGCGAGTGACGCGATCAACGCCGGCGTCATGCGGCCCCGCATGCGGCTGAGCGCGATGCCCATGCCGATGAAGAAGACGTACATCTTCAGCGGCAGGAAAGCGGGCATCTCGAACTGGTGGAAGTAGCCCGGCCACAGCCAGCGCATCCCCACACAGGCCAGCACCGTCACCGCACCCACCGCGAAGGCGCCGAAGCGCGCCACGGCAAGCATCAGCAGCGGGAACACGAGGTAGAACTGCATCTCCAGGCCGATCGACCAGTCGGGCAAGGCGGTGCGGAATGCGTAGTCCGGCAAGGCTCCGAACACGAAGCTCATGTGGGCCAGCAGGTTGCCGAAACTCTGGTCGGTGTAGCGGGCAGCCGACGTTGCGGTGCCGGGCCACGCAGCGGCAATGGCGCCTCGCTGCTCACCCAGCCAGGGGCCTAGCGCCAGCGCGACGATCAACAGCAGGTAGTAGAGCGGTGCGATGCGAAAGAAACGCCGCGTCCAGAAATGCACCCAGGTCGACGGCTCTCCCCAGGGCTCGCGTGCGCGGCGCAGCAGGTAGTGGTGGGCCATGAGAAAGCCCGACAGCATCATGAACAGGTCGACCGCCAAGCCGCCCCAGGAGATGAGCGGAACGTAGCGCATGCCACTCAATATCTGCACATGCGAGACGAACACCCACAGCGCGGCGATGCCTCGCAGCCCGTCCAGCCAGGGCACATGGTCTGCGACGGGGCGTTCGATCATGCGGGGCTGCTCCATGGATAGAGCAGCCAGGTAGCAACTCCCCTGCCATGGCCCGGAGCCCGGCAGCACCCACGCGAGGCATGCGGTGAGTCGGCAAGTTCTACCGCCGAGGAGCCAGTCCTTCGGCAAAACAGAGCGCGGCGGCAGTCAGCCGGCCGCGCGGTACATCAGTGAGGGGCGCTCAGCTTTTCCCAGTACTCGACGGCCTTGCTCACCCAGGCACGGTAGTGCGGGTCTTGCTTCGAGTAGTAAGGGATGCCGCGTTCGACGAACTTGGCGACGGCCTGGGCCAGTGCCGCACGCGAAGGGCTGGCACCTTCTTCCAGCCCGACGGCTTCGAGCGCGTGCAACGCCTTCACGCGAGGCATGGGCTCGGGCGCCATGAGGCGCTCGCGCAGGGTGGACGAATCCATGACGGAAGTGGCAGAAGACATTCAGAGGCTCCGAGGGCGACCAGAACCCTATTTTTCGTCTTATCCAATCCCGACTTGACAGATGAAACAGGGCGTTCGCGGCCCAATTCACGCTTACGGCGTTTTGCCGAGACCCGCCCAGCAGTCGGCGTAGCGCGTATCCAACAAGCCGCTGTCGAGCGCAAAGGCCGTGGGCAGCAAGCGGTAGCGGCTTTCGAGCATGAAGGCCAGCGTGCGCTGGAACCTGAACCCGTTTTCAGCGCGAATCGATCACCTCGACGCGATTGCGCCCATGGTGCTTGGCCTCGTACAGCGCGAGGTCGGACTGCTCCAGCAAATGGGCCGCGTCGATGTTGGGCTTGGCCACGCACAGGCCGATGCTGATCGTCACTTTCAGCCCCGCGGTGATCTGCTCCCAATCGTGGCCTTGCACGGCGATGCGCAGCCGTTCGCAGGCCTCGCGCGCCCATTCCGGCGAGGCATGGGCAAAGACGATCAGGAACTCCTCGCCGCCCATGCGGGCGATCAGGTCGCCGCCGCGAACACGCGCCCTGAACAGGTCGGCGATGGCCGTCAGCACTTGGTCGCCCACCGCGTGGCCGAAACGGTCGTTGATCAGCTTGAAGTGGTCAAGATCCAGCATGGCCACGGCCAAGGGTTCGCCGGTGCGCGTGCCATGCGATATCAGCCGCGGCAGCTCGCGCTCCACCTGGCGGCGGTTGCCCAGGCCGGTGAGCGGGTCGGCCAGCACGTAGCGGCGCAGCTCGCGCGCCTGCGCTTGCAGCCGCTCGGCTTCCGCCGCCATTTGCTCCGCACGCACGCGCTGCAGCTCGGCCTGCATGCGCGAACGCTCGGCGCCGAAGAGCGCTTGGTCGAGCTCGAGCCGGTTCATCATCAGGCGCGACTGGGCGTCGTTGCGCTGCTCCAGCTGGGCCTTGGTCAGCGCGTGGTAGATCTCGTGGTGCATCAGCGCCTCGGCCAGGTCGCCGCGCGCCTTGTGTGCGAGGTAGAGCTGCAGGTGCATGTCTTGCACCATCGCATTGGCATACAGCTCTTGTGCGCCGACCAGGGCCTCATCCAGGATGACGATGGCTTCGTCGTAGCGCTTCTCGCGCACCAGCAGCTCGGCGCGGTTGCCGTCGCAAGCCAGCACCAAGGCACGGTGGCCGTTCTGCACGGCAAGCGTCCGCGAGTGGTCGAGCAGCGTGAAGGCCGCCTTCTCCTGCCCGCTCACGCCGAGGTAGCGGCCCAGGTTGGACAGCGTGAGCGCCTCGCGGTAGGCATTGCCCGAGCGGCGCGCAACGATCAAGGCCTCTTCGCCATGGCGGCGCGCGCGCTCGATGGCCGCCAGCGCCGCCACAGTGTCGCCACGCGATTCGAGCGCGTCGAAGGCGTCCGACGCCACCACGCTCAGGTTGGCCAGCGCGCGGTAGATTTCTTCTTCGTCTTGCAGCTCGCGCGCCATGGCGAGCGACTCGGTCAGGAACCGCTCGCCTTCTTCGTAGCGGCCGAGGTAGCCCTTGGTGAGGCCGACACCGTTGTAGGCGAGGCAAAGCAGCTTCGCATCGCCGCTGGCACGGGCCGCTTCGACGCTTTCGCTGATGTGGTCCAGCGCCTCCTGGTTCAAGCCCAGGTCGATGAACGCCATCGCCATGTTGCACAGCACGTCGGCCCGGCCCGCGTCATCACCAGTCTCGCGCAGAGACGGCAACACGGCCTGCCCCGCTGCAATGGCCTGCTCGGCCAGGCCCTCTCGGGCATTCAGCTTCACCAGCAGCCGCAACGCGTGCGCAAGGCTGGCCTTGTCATGCGCGCTCCGGGCCAGCGCCTCGGCATGCAGCGCGAGCTGAATGCCGCGCGCGTGCTCGTCTCGTTCAGCCGCCTGCTCGGCCTGCTGCAACACCTCGGCCAGCACCACCGGCGCAGGCCGGTGGGGAGCGGAGGATGTGATCGGGGTATTCATCGGTGTCGCACCACGAGCGGCTGATTGTGAGGCCTCTGGGTTCCGTGAAGAACTCCCAGTCTTGTCCAACGAGGT
>Ga0307508_10003845_pt1 | contig 14955 bp, 19 predicted proteins | sample 9_EM_MG_FD_203089 | JGI IMG/M metagenome (GOLD analysis project Ga0307508, IMG submission 203089) | Populus trichocarpa ectomycorrhiza microbial communities from riparian zone in the Pacific Northwest, United States - 9_EM | ecosystem: Host-associated > Plants > Roots > Unclassified | place... | reverse complement strand
GAAGTGTTGTAATATCTCACTCGTTGCTTAGTCATGGCGGGCAGGCATGGACCTGCCCCTATATTCTCCTTTCTCTCGAGGCTTCAGCCTTACTTAGACAATACACACGTTCATCACTTTCAACACTTTTTATCGGCGAGCGCCCGAGTGAGAAGTGGTGATCCCGACCGTTCTTTCTCTCGAGGCAGCTGCGTGCCTTCGGAGAGATACGGGTGAGTCGGACTTGGATTTCCCCGAGGTGTCTGCACCTCTGAGGGAACGTGGGTGGATTCATTGGTCGTGGTCGGCGTGTAGATAAGATAGATGAGGTTCCGTTTGTTTTCGCTGCGTACGTGATGCGGCCGAGCGGGGCGTGCAGCTGTGTCAACAGGCTGTCTGCTCCGATTGTGGTGGAGAGTGTTTCTCCGATTGTGGTGGAGAGACGTGGTTGCCTAGCTGTGCCCGCTCGTTTGCACAAATGTTCTTCCTCATCTCCGGAGTTCTAACTCCTTCGGCCGGTGTCTCGACCGAGGGCTAGACTCCGTTCCTTATCGCCTGCCTAGACTCTCTGATCCTTTAGCCACGGCCTGAGCCTCCTCGTCCTCAGCCACTGGATCTCATCTATCTAGGCTACGTACTCGTGATATGACGTCCAGGTGTAACACTACCTCTCCTCCCCCTTAGCCTCGTCCCGAGTGCTAATCTTTTTCTATCTAAGCAGCCCGTCTCTTTTCTGACCATACGTTTCTTTCAATGCCGAAGTTCCTTCAGCGTCACGGACTGCAGTCCTCCTCCCCTGCAGCCATCCCAGTCACCGGATCAGAGTTCTTCCCTCAGAACGTGTCTGTAATCTGTCGGTATGACTGGGCCCTCAGAGTAGACCGGTGCCTACTCTTACTTGTCGTGTCATATTGAGTCGTACTCGCCGCCGCGCTGCGTCAAGGCTTGGCCGGCTCGGTGGGGTTCCGGGGTCGCAGTTGGCACAGGGAATCGGGAGAGGCATGGTGTCCTTCGTGCTAGTAACCCGTATGCTCAGCAGTGACCGCGCCCACGTCCTTCCGGGGGGAGACTAGTGTGCTGGGGCAGTGACGGCGCTGTCGGGGACTCACTTTACCGCTTATGTGCCTTCTGCGCCGGTTCCGCCAGTCCAAGTCGGTCGCCGAGAGGTCGATACGTCGGTTCTGAACGGTTTTCCTGACTCTGAACGGTTTTCGGCCGCGTGCACTCCTCGTCGGGCGCCGGGTCGGCGGCTTTGTCGTGGTTGCCCGAGAAGCGGGTCTTTTTCCTTCGTTCTTTCAACTTGTTGGTCTCCCGAGTGGTGACCGCGCTTTCGGGGACGGGATGCATCGGTGTATTGGCTCGAGCCGTTGGTTCGATATCCCGAGAGTTCGTGTGAGTTGTACGGGTATGAGTATGAGTATGAGTATGAGTATGAGTATGAGTATGAGTATGAGTATGAGTATGAGTATGAGTATGAGTATGAGTATGAGTATGAGTATGAGTATGAGTATGAGTATGAGTATGAGTATGAGTATGACGGGTGAAGGCGGCGCGCCGGGCGTTGTCCTTCTTCGTTGTCTATCCTGCATGTTTTGGGTACTTGATTCCGTCTGACCCGTTTTCGATGCTTTTTGTTCTAGGCTTCGCTGAGCCTGTAGTCCTTCGGCGCGTCGGGGTTTCGTCGATGGAATTCTCGAAGTTTCTCCAATCCTCCTTCCGAGAAGTTGTCGAAGGGTTCTTCGGTCCAGTCTTTTTGTTGAGGATAGTCGAGCCATTTGACGAGGTATAGGATTCGCTTGTTATTCCCTCGGCCGCGCTCAACTGAGGACATAACTTCTTCCACATCGTATTCCTCTGACTGCTCGATGTCGTCTGCTTCTCATAACACCTTTGATGGGTCCAGGGGTGCTCGGTGTTCGCTGGTTCGATAGGGTTCAAGTAGCGAAACGTGAAAAACGTTATGGATTTTCAATTTGCGGGGAAGCGTGAGTCGGACGGCCAGTCGAGAGACGATCTTCTCTATTTGGAAGGGTCCGTGATTCTTGTGGTCCAGTTTCTTCAATGGACGGCACGTTTTAATGTTGCGTCCGTTGAGCATAACTAAGTCCCCCACTCGGTATGCTGGGGGTTCTTTTCGGGCTGGGTCGGCGTATCGGCGCATTCGTTCTTGCGCTGCTTCTAGCCCTTTTCGGGATTCGTCGTGTATCGTCTGCATCCGGTGGGCGTATATCATACTGGTCTGGTTCAATGGTTCTGAGGACCGTGGATCGATTGTGGCGGGGTGATATCCGTAATTAGCGTAAAACGGGGATACCCTGTTCCCCATCGTGACCGAATTGTTGTAAGCAAACCCAGCCATAGGCAGGAGAGATACCCAATTGTTTTACACTCGTTCAACGAAAGCCCGGAGGTATGCCTCGATTGTTTGGTTGAGGCGTTCCATCTGTCCGTCCGTTTGTGGGTGGAAGGCTGTTGATATCTGTGGCCAGATTGCTAGTAGTCCGAGAAACTCCTTCCAGGTTTCCGAGGTAAACCGTGAATCCCAGTCTGACACGATGCAGTAGGCGATCCGTGGAATCTCCATACTTCCCGGGCGAATATCTTCGTTAGGTCTGACCCCAACTTTTCTTGGAGTGGAATGAAGTGTGCCATCTTGGTGAATCTATCGATGATTACCCAGAGTTGGTCGCATCCGTCCGACAGTGGTAACTCCGTGATGAAGTCCATGGCGATAGACTGCCATGGGGCATAGGGTAGTTCCAGGGGCGAGGATAGCCCGTACGGCTGATATCGTGAGGACTTGTTTTGTTGACATTCCGGGCAGCTGCTGACAAATTCGAGGATCCGTTCGTTCATCTTTGGCCACCAGAAGTTTCGTCGAACCAGCTCGATTGTTTTGTCCTACCCCATGTGTCCAGCTACCTTAGTGTCATGCTCTGATCGTAGTACCTGGTCGACCAGTCCTTCCGGGACCCATAGCCTGCCTTTTCTGTAGAACAGCCCCCTGTGGATTTCCCGTATTTCTTCCTTGACCTTTCGGTCCTTTGGCCCCGCTTCCATGGGTGCCGCTTCCTGTTCTGTCTGATCCCAGATTTGGCTGTAAACGGAGTCGTTTGTTGCCACTTTTCTGACTTCCTCCACGAAGCCTGGGTTCCATTTCCATACGGGGAGTGACGTTAGTCGGTGTTATACAAGAATATTATCACGGGTCGGCATGGATCCCCGGGGAGGTACGTATCGAGATAAGGACCGCGGTAGCTAGGTATTCAGGGAAGATCGGCTCTGAGAGTCTAGGAGGGAGATAAGGAACGGAGTTTGAACTTACGGCCGAGACCGAACGTAAGGGAACTAACTCCATGAGTTGAGGGGGTTGCGGGGAAGGAAACGAGTGGAAACCGGCAGACTTGGGCAGGATCCCCGAAAAGGAGCTGCCACGTCACCCAAAAGGTGTACGAGAAAAAAAGTCTGACGCGGTTACCCCGCTCGGCCGCAGGAAGACCCTGCGGTGCGAAACCGACAAAGCTCATCTCTCCTTATCCACACCCTGCCAGGACCAATGAGTTGCCCATGGGGTCGAAAGCCTCGCAGGAATAGTTAGCCCGAGTCACCAGATCTGATGACACCCCAAAGAGTAATATATAACCAAGCTCTTCCCTCCCGAAAGGAAGAAGAGACAGACCGAACACTACCACCAAAAAACCCACACACAAGATCTAAGATTATTCCGTTGTGAATTATCAAAAGTAGCCTGATTACCTTTGATTCTCTCCGCACTCCGGTTACGATAAGACCCCAGTGTCACACTATAATCTTAATCTCAAATCACCTTACTTTCAGGACGAGTTTCGACGACACCTACTTCGAAGACCACCTCTATCTCCTCGAACTATCTACCTTCTTGGAACCTAAGACCCAATATTCCTTCGATTACACCTTTCAATCAATCGACGACGAAACCATCTACACCGAAGACTTCCTCGAAGTGTATTAAACCATGACGACCTCCTCGGTCTTCAATATGCTCAGGCTTGAGGCCCCACGGGACCTGCTCCAAATCACCGACGGAGTCTCGGGACCGGAACCAGTGGTAGAAATAGCCAATCCGGCAGTCTGGGTTAGAACCCTGGTACGCCAGCAACGGCAGGCCGAAAGCGACTTACAGCGGCTTACGGAGCTGTACTAGGACGCCTACGATAGAACGGACCGACGAACAAAGGAGATCGACCAGACGTACCAAACCCTAGCAGAAGGAACTAGGTACGTATATGACCGAGCCAACGCTAACGAGAAAATAGCGGAAGAATGAATACGCAGCGAGCTGGCAAGCGCAGCAAATGCGTACCAACCACTGGCCACGAACGTTTGCCAAGCGATCCTCGAGCGCACCAACGAAGCTAACGAACGACAAATATGTCAAGCCACTCAGCTGGCTCGAGTAAATGATGCCCTGTCCTTCCTGGCAGAGGCCAACACAGCCCGAAACCAGCATCTAGCCAACTTTCAGGGCAACGTAGAATTATGGGTAGCAGAACACCAGAATCGGGTAGCCACCCAGGAAAACCAACTCCGGGAAGCAAGAGCAGAAATCCAACGCATTGCGACCCGAATCCCGTTACCCACAACACCACCAGTACCAACAGCACCTCCGGCATGGAGAAGCCCGGCGAGGCAGATCAGCACCAGTGCCCCATCAGCCCACTCGGAACCAGTGCTGGGAAGCCCGCTACGCCTAAACCTGGGACCAAAGCTCCGACGACAGAGACCGCTGGCGGTACCCACGACACCCGAAATGAGGCAGCGACTGGAGCAGCTCAGGCGCCACGTATCCCCAAGGCCACCAACCTTTGGGCCAGCGGCGGGACAAGGAGGGAACCCCCCCTCTACACCCCCCGGATCAGCAGCCGGATCTCCGTTGGACCCACCCTCGGAACCTCCCTGACCGCCTTTCTGGCGCCCCCGCTCGCCGTCGCCACCTAGGAACCCCGCGCCCATGATTACCACACGCGACCTAGTACAACTAGTGGCGGAAGGAGTAGCAAGGGCCACCCAGGTTGCCACGACCAAGCCAAATCGAATCCGAACCTCGCGCCTGAAAATGGAAAACCCGGAGACGTTCGACGGCAAACCAACGACCCCCTTCAACAAATGGTGGAAAACGGTAACGAAATACCTGAGTTTCTATCCTGAAACCTGCGACCAACAGAAAATCGTCTGGGTAGCAATGCTCCTCACCGGTACTGCCAAGGCATGGGACCTACACCGATACGATAGGATGGGTGAAAACGATACCTGGGCGATTTACTCCACAGCCATCCGAACCGAATACTTTGACTCCCGCGAGACAGCTAGCGCCCAACTCAAGCTGAGCCAGCTTAGGTATAACGGAGATATTCGGGCCTATATGACCGAGTTGCGAGCGCTCAACAACCTCGCTCGAGCCACGGGGGAAAGTCTACAAGAGAAAATTGACCTGGCAATGCCCGAGGCAGTGATCGACATGCGGTTCGCTCACTACCTGAGGGAGTTCGCAGACGATGAGGGGTTCCTGCACGCCACTTACCAGGCGGCACTCCAAGTCGAGAGAAAGAAGGCCTTGAAGCAGGCCAAGGAGCAAGTAAGAGGCCAGACAGGAAACTCCAGAAATGGCAGAACAGAGAAAAAGGAGCACAAATGGCAGGAAAACCGGACGAGCTCCAAGCAAACGGAGAGCCACCCCCGCGAGAGCCCCAGCAATGTGGCAACCAAACCCACCTGGTTAGGGAAAAAGAACACCTGGCCGACCATGGACGAAGCCATGAAGGGCTTACCCAACAGCGGAAAAGAAGAATACTGCCAGAGCCGAGAAGACTGCTGGCGATGTGGACGGACAGGGGACAAAACCTACGAATGCCAGTCCTTCAAAACCCGGAACGGAACAGTGCTCCTGCCAGCCCTGTGGAAGATAGGGGCAGTCTCGGAAGGAAAGAGAAAACGGGACAACGAGGGAGACACCACCCCTGCGGCCAAGCAACAAAAAGTGGCGGCAGTCGAGACAATGGACGTCAACCCGATGCCCCTGTGGGAAAGCGAGGAAGAGGATTTTTAGGAGGCCCGGTACTGCCGCAACCAAAGGCCACCCCAATAATATGTGGAACTTCCAGGAAACGACGAAACGAGGAACCAAGCGCTGGAACCTCGCCTAAAAAACCAAGAATCACCACCCACGGCACCCGACCAATAATAGAAATGCTGCTACACCAGGGTAACCACAAACACCGAATTCGAGCCCTGCTGGACACCGGCTGCTCCATAGCCTTAATAAACCAGCACACGGTGGAGCGAATAGGTCTCGAACAGGTACCACACGCTAACCCAGTCCGAATCGAAAACTATACCAGGGAAGCAGTGCCCGGCGCCGGCCAATATTATACAAGGCCCTTGCACCTACAACACCGAAAACATTATTCAACAGAAAAATTCGAAGTCACCCCCATGGACACGGAAGTTGACATCTTCCTACCCTTCAGGTGGATAACGGAACACCCGCCTCGGGGGGCCTGGACGTCGGATGAGGTACGCTTCGATAGCGATAAGTGCTTGAAACGATGTACCAAGTACGAAACAAATGAGTTTTCGCGGTCCTGGGACGAATCGGTGGCTACGGACCCAACCGCTCAGCTCATAGGCTACGTAGCAGCGGCCGACGAAAACCCGGACCCTGTAAAGCAGGTACCAATGGAATTCCACGAATATCTACGCATCATGAGCAAGGAGGCAGCCGATGCACTCCCGGAACATCGGCCGTACAACTGCAAGATTGATTTTAAGGAAGCAAGCATGGCACCCTGGGGACCCATTTACCCACTCTCCGAAATAGAACTACAAACCCTCCGAGAATGGCTAAAAGAAATGGAAAAAACAGGGAAATAAGGAGATCAACGTCATTGGCGAGCTCCCCTATCTTGTTCGTCCCCAAGCCCAGTGGTCGAGGCCTTCATCAGCAAAAAAATGGAAAGTTGAAGTATATTGCTTTTTTTTACAGGTGAGACATAAATTTGAACTAATATTTCTCGAGGTTTCAGCTAAAAATAAAGCACATATTTTTTTTAAAATCCTTACGGGAGCAAAATATAACTTCTCCTGTTATGGGAGTTAGCGATGCTTATGGGAGCTATGGGAGCTACAGGAGCTCCCTAGGAATTCTGAAATTTTTTGCTGATGTTTGGCTATGTGTGGATTATCGAGGCCTCAACAGTATAACAGTCCCAAACCGATATCCACTTCCGCTCATGCAAGAACTCCAGGATCGAGTCCAGGGGGCGCAATGGTTCACAAAAATGGATCTCAAAAACGGGTTCAACCTCATCCGAATAAGGGAAGGAGACGAATGGAAGACAGCGTTTAGAACCCGCTATGGATTATACGAATTCCAGGTAATGCCGTTCGGACTCACCAACGCACCCTCAACCTTCCAAGACATGATGAATCATGTATTATCAGACCTCCTGGATGTAGGAGTACTAGTCTATATGGACGATATCCTAGTTTACGCGAAAACCTGGGAGGAACACGACCACCTGGTGAAAGAGGTGCTTCAACGGTTGCAGAAAAACGGGTTGGCGGTGGTTCCGGAAAAATGCGTCTGGCGGGCGCAGTAAGTCGAGTTCCTGGGCTATGTTATCAGCCGAAACGGGATCGAGATGGCGAAAAACAAAGTGGAATCAGTCCTGGACTGGAAACCCCCCAAATCCCTAACAGAAGTACAATCGTTCTTGGGGTTTGCCAACTTCTACCGACGTTTCATTCAGGATTACTCCACAATAGCCCGACCCCTCACGGAGTTAACAAAAAGGACTGAAAAATGGACATGGACCAACGAGGCAGAAACAGCATTCAGGGAACTAAAGCATAGGTTTACCTCGGCCCCGCTACTGGCCCATTTTGACGCCCAGAGACCGGTGATCATAAAGACGGACGCCTCAGATTTCGCCATCGGAGCCATCCTATCGCAACGGGATGAAGAAAACCGCCTACACCCAGTGGCATTTCACTCCCGAAAATTCACACCGGTGGAGATCAATTACGAGATCCACGACAAAGAACTATTGGCCATCGTGGATGCCTTCAAGCATTGGAGACACTACTGCGAAGGAGCAACCCACCAGGTGCAGGTATTTTGCGACCACCAAAATCTGGAATACTTTACAACGACTAAAGTACTCAACCGACGACAAGCGAGATGGGCGCAAGAGCTAGCCGGAGTCGACTTTCGAATCTACTATTGACCCGGGACACAGAACGGAAAGCCAGATGCCTTATCCAGGCGTTCGGAGTACCGCCCTGAAAAGGGGGGGATAGAAAACCAGCCAATCACAGCGGTTTTGCAAGAAAGTCACTTTGCGGAGCCAAATCGAGAGGGACGATCATTCATTTGCTCATCGGCTCGCCTCGCCTCGCTCCCTAGTCGGAAATGGTCGGAGGACTTCCTGGCGGAAGTCAGGAAAGAAGGGAAAAAGGATGAGGCCTACGAACGGGCAAGGAAACAGGAAGCGGCGATAGGTGGACTATCGCCGAAGGACCGAAAGGTCGAGGGAATGGAATACAAGGACGAGTTGCTGTACCGAGGGAACCTGCTCTGGATACCCAAGGGCTTGGTGCAGCACATATTGGAATCAGAACACGACACTAAGGTAGCCGGACACATGGGGCAGGATAAGACGATCGAACTAATATGGCGAAACTTCTGGTGGCCAAAGATAAACGAACGAATCATAGACTTTGTCAGAAGCTGTCCAGAGTGTCAGAAAAACAAGGCGTCCCGACACCAGCCCTATGGACTATTCTCACCCCTAGAACTCCCATATGCGCCGTGGCAATCAATCGCGATGGACTTCATCACGGAACTCCCGCTCTCAGAAGGATGCGATCAGCTGTGGGTTGTAATCGACCGATTCACAAAGATGGCACACTTCATACCCCTGTGGGAAAAGACGGCGGCAGACCTAGCGATCATTTTGCCAGGGAAATATGGAAACACCACGGGCTACCCACTGACATCGTGTCGGACAGAGAGTCACGGTTTACGTCGGAAGTATGGCAGGAGTTCCTGCGGTTTTCGGGAATCCGGCCTCGCATGTCCATGGCGTTCCACCCACAGACCAACGGACAGACAGAACGGCTCAACCAGACAATTGAGGCCAATCTACGGGCGTTCGTCAATAACGAACAAAACAACTGGAAACGCCTGCTACCGATGGCTGAGTTCGCATCCAATAACTCGGCCACCACAGGTAACGGCATGTCCCCGTTCTACGCTAACTACGGCTCCCACCCCAGGGCAGTAGGCCCCGCATCCATGGAACCCTTCAACCTGGCCAGCACGGCATACGCCCACTGGATGCAGGCGGTGCACGAAGAAGCAAGGAAAGGGTTGGAAGAAGCGCAGGAACGGATGCGGCGGTATACGAACCCGGAGCGAAAGGAACCTCCTGCATACTGTGTAGGGGACCTGGTAATGCTCAACGGCCACAACATCAAAACACGCCGCCCCTCAAGAAAACTGGACCACAAGAACCATGGTCCTTTCCAAATCGAGAAAATCGTCTCCCCGCTGGCCATTCGCCTCACGCTGCCTCGGAGGTGGAAGATTCACAACGTCTTCCACATCTCGCTACTCGAACCCTATCGGACCAGCGAGCATCGAGCACCTCCGGACCCCTCGAAAGTACTGCGGGAAGCAGACGACATCGAACAGTCGGAAGAATATGATGTGGAAAAAGTTATTTCTTCGGTCGAGCGCGGCCGGGGAAATAACAAACGAATCCTTTACCTTGTCATATGGCTCGACTATCCGGAACGCAAGGACTGGACGGAAGAACCGTTCGACAACTTTTCGGTGGACGGCCTGGAGAAACTCCGGGAGTTCCAACGACGGAACCCGGACGTGCCCAGGGATTACCGGATCACCGACGCCTAGCTGGTCCTAGGAGATTTCGGACTCGATCGGACGAGAGCCGTAGGCGTTCGGTACGGCACACCTCTGTACGTACACCTACGGGGAAGGCGAGGAAGGTTCCCGGGCACAAACCCTGGGCCATGAAGGTCACTCGTTCCATGTGTCCCAAGTCGGAAAAGCGTCATATGCTCTCCTCGGCGAACAACCGATCCCTCCGAACGACAGCTCGAACAGCTCCGCGCTGGGGTAATTGCCGGGGAAGACAAGGGCCTCCGGACAGGCAGCGGACCCTGGTGACGAACGGACACCTCTGTGTGCACACCATTGGCTCGTTCGGCTTGCTCGGACTTGGTCACTCCCCTCCATGTGCCCCGCCGGGGATCATCAGGATGCGCACTGTGAAACCTGCCCCCTTGTCTCCAAGCACGCGGCTGCCCAGCAGGATCACCATCGATGTAAGAGTACGCACTGGCTTACTCTGAGGGCCCAGCCATCTTGACGGATTACAGAGGGTCCCGAGAGACTACATGACCTGATCCGGTGGTTGGGAGGGCTGCAGGGGAGGAGGACTGCAGTCCGTGACGCTGCAAGGAACTCAGCGTTGAAAGAACTACACCGAAAGAGAAGGGCTACTTAGATAGACAGAACTTAGATCAACAATAACCGCTTCGGGACGAAGCTGCGGTGAGGGGGAGGTAGTGTTACACTGGAATATTATCATGGGTCAGCACGGATCCCTGGGGAGGTACGTATCGAGATAAGGACCGCGGTAGCTTGCTATTCAGGAAAGATCGGCTCTGAGAGTCTAGGAGGGAGATAAGGAACGGGGTTAGAACTTACAGCCGAGACCGAACGTGAGGGAACTAACTCCGGGAGTTGAGGGGGTTGCGGGGAAGCAAACGAGTGGAAACCAGCAGACCTGAGCAGGCTCCCTGAAAAGGAGCTGCCACATCACCCGAAAGGTGTATGAGAAAAAAAGTCTGACGCGGTTACCCCGCTTGGCTGCAGGAAGACCCTGCGGTGCGAAACCGACAAAGCTTATCTCTCCTAATCCACACCCTGCCAGGACCAATGAGTTGCCCACGGGGTCGAAAGCCTCGGAGGAATAGTTAGCCCGAGTCACCAGATCTCACGACACCCCAAAGAGTAATATATAACTAAGCTCTACCCTCCCGAAAGGAAGAAGAGACAGACCGAACACTACCACCAAAAAACCCACACACAAGATCTACGATTATTCCGTTGTGAATTATCGAAAGTAGCCTGATTACCTTTGATTCTCTCCGCACTCCAGTTACGATACGACCCCAGTGTCACATTCGGGCCGAGGAGCAGACGAAGGTTCGTTTCTGCCTGTCTGGTTCCGCTAAGCCTGTTTCTGCAAGGTGTCTTTTTCCTAAAACCGTCATGATCGGCTGGTTTTCAACCCCCCCCTTTTCAGGGCGGTACTCCGAACGCCTGGATAGTGCGTCTGGTTTGCCATTCTGCGTTCCTGGTCTGTAATAGATTCGGAAATCTATTTCAGCTAGTTCTTGTGCCCAGCGCACTTGTCTTCGGTTGAGTACCTTGGTTGTCGTGAAGTATTAGAGATTCTGGTGATCCGATAATACTTGGATTTGGTGGGTTGCTCCTTCACACTAACGACGCCAGTGTTTGAAGGAGTCGACGATGGCCAGAAGCTCTTTGTCGTGGATCTCGTAGTTGATTTCTGCAGGTTGGAACTTCCTTGAGTGAAACGCTACTGGGTGTAGGCGCCCTTCTTCACGTTGGGACAGGACTGCCCCCAGCGCAAAGTACGAGGCGTCGGTTTCGATGATGACTGGCTTTGTTGCGTCAAAGTGCGCTAGGATCGGTGCCATGGTAAAACGCTGTTTTAGTTCCTGAAAGGCCTTTTCCACTTCTGGGCTCCAGGTCCATCCCTTTGGTTGCTCCTTTTTTGTCAATTCTGTGAGCGGTCGGGCTACCCGGGAGTAGTTCTGGATGAACCGTCTGTAGAAATTGGCAAAGCCTAGGAACGACTGGACTTCTGTCAGCGACTTCGGCGTTTTCCAGTTCAGTACTGTCTCCACTTTTTCTGTTGACACTTTGATCCCGCTTCGTCCGATGACATAATTCAGAAACTCGACTTCCTGAGTTCTCCAGATGCATTTTTCCAGGGAGACTGCTAATCCGTTATTTTGCAGTCTCTGTAGGACTTCTGATACAATCTGATCGTGTTTTTCCTGGGTCTCTGCATCGATCAGGATGTCGTCCATGTAAGCCAGTACCCCGAGGTCGAGCAAGTCCGAAAAGATATGATTCATCATGTCTTGGAATGTCGATGGTGCGTTGGTTAGCCCAAAGGGCATGACTTGGAACTCATTTAGCCGATAGCGAGCGCGGAAGGCGGTTTTCCATTCGTCTCCCTCCTTCATCCGAATTAAGTGGAATCCGTTTTTTAAGTCCAACTTGGTAAACCATTGAGCTCCTTGGACTCGGTCCTGCAGTTCTTGCATTAGAGGCAGCGGGTACCGGTTAGGAATCGTGATGCAGTTTAGGGCTCGGTAGTCTACGAATAGGCGGAGTCCGCGTCCATGGGGTTTTGAAACGAAGAGCATTGGCGATCCTGCCGATTATGTGGAACGCTTGATTTTCCCTGTTCGTTCCATCTCTTTCAGCCACTCCCTCAGAGTCTGGAGCTCAGTTTCTGATAACGGGTATATGGGTCCCCACGGTGCGGTGCTTCCTTTCTGGAGGTCGAATCTGCAGTCGTACGAGCGGTGCTCTGGTAGCGCATCTGCTGCCTCTTTACCCATTATTCCTAAGTATTGGCGGAATTCCGCTAATACCATTCTTAGCGGGTCTTCGTTTATCACCACCGAGGCATATCCTATGAGGCGGGCCGTCGGGTCTAGGCATACTGCCTCGTCCCATGTCAGCGGGAACTCTGCTTCTTCAAACTTGGTGCATCGTTCCAGGCACCCGGTGCTGTTAAACCGTATTTCCTGGCTTGTCCAGGTGCCTTGTGGCGGGTGTCTTGATATCCAGTCAAAGGGTAAGAATATGTCGATTTCTGGGTCCATTGGGGATAGTTCGAAACTTTCTGTGGTGTAGTGCCTTCGGTGCTGCATTCGAAGGGGCTTCGTATAGAATTGGCCTGCACCTTGGACAGCTTCGCCCGCGTAGCTTTCGATGCTGTGGGGTTTTCGATGTTTTAGTCGTTCCAGGCTGAGTTTTTTCGCCGTTTTTTCGTTGATTAGCGCTATCGAGCATCCTGTGTCTAACAACGTTTTGACCCAGTGCCTCTCTTTGTCGTGGTGTAGCACCATGTTGATCACAGGTCGGGTGCCGTGGATGGGCTCTTTCGGTTCCTTCTGTTTCCGAGTGAGCCCGCATATTATTGCGGAGGTCCTGGGCTGCGGCTGTTCCCGACCTCTTAAAAATCCGAGACGGATTCTTCCCATAGCGGGGCGACAGTGTCGGTGTTTATGGTTTCGACCGCTGCCACCTTCTGCTGTTTGCTGGGGGGGTGGTTCTCCTCAGGTTCTTCTGAGCGCCTTCGTTTTTCTTGCGCCATGGCCGACACCTTCCACGGGGCTGGTGGCAGGGCCGTGCCGTTTTTTGTGTTAAACGAAAAGCATTCGTACGTTCGGGGGCCGGGCCTACCACACCTCCAGCAGTCGTCCCGGTTGCGGAAGTACTCCTCTCGTTCTCTGGCAGGGACGCCCGCGAGTGCGGCGTCCTTGATGGCCCATCTTCCCGCCTTGCCGTACTGGCTTCTTGGGTTGGTGGCTTTTCCGTCCCTGGTGGCCTCTGTCCTCACTTCCTTCCCTTTTTGGGCGGTGTCCGAGCTTCCCTTAGTCGGTCCGTCCCTTCGTTTGTCGTCTTTTCATCTGTCGTCTTTTGGCGCTGGTGCCGCAGAGCGCATGGTTTCTTTGGCTTGTTTGAGCACCTTCTTCTTCTCCACCTGTACTCCCGCACGGTAGGTAGCTTGGAGGAAGCCTTCGTCGTCGAAGGGGTCTTTCTCATTTTTATTGAACCTCATGTCCAGTATGCTATCTGGCATAGCCATGTCGATCTTTTCCCTGAGTCCCTCCCTGGTTGCCCGAGCGAAGTTGTTGAGGGCCTGCAATTCCGTCATGTATGCACGGATGGACCCTTGGTACCTTAGCTGATCTAACTTTAGCTGGGCATCGGCCGCCTCTCTCTCTTTCCGGTATTCGGCTCGGATGGCCGCCACGTAATTTACCAAGGTGTCAGCGTCACCTAGGTCTCGATACCGGTGGAGGTGCCATGCTTTGGCCGTGTCGGTCATCAGCGTTCCCAACCATGCGATTTTCTGGCGGTCGTTTGTTTCGGGGTGGAATCTCCGGAACATGGTAATGGCTTCCCACCACTGATTGAAGGAGGTTGATCCCTTCCCGTCGAAGGTTTCTGGGTTATTCATTTTTAACCTGGCAATATTGCCTTGTCCGGGTCGGGCCGGTCGGTCCTGTCGAGCCCTTTCCACTCCTTCTGCCACCAGCCGTACGAGGTCCTGTGTGGTAGTCGTAGGTGCAGAATTGCTAGACGGCGAAGGGGAGCGGGGGTACCTGGGGGGCGGTCAAGGTGGTTCGGATGGTGGACCCGAGGGGGGTCATGCTGACGATCCAGGTGGTGTTAAGGGGGGGTTCCCCCCTTGTCCTGCCGTGGGCTCGGGCGCTGGTGGCCTTGGGGATATGTGGCGCCTGAGTTGCTCCAATCGCTGGCTCATCTCGGGTGTTGTGGGTAGCGCCGGGGGTCTCTGCCGTCGGGGCCTCGTTTCCGGGTTCAGACATAGCGGGCTTCCCAACGCTGGTGGTGAGTGGGCTGAGGGGGCACTGGTGCTGGTCTGCCGGATGGGGTTTCTCCATGCAGGTGGTCCTACTGGCATTGGTGGTGTCGTAGGTAGGGGGATTCTGGTCGCGATACGTTGGATTTCCGCCCTTGCTTCCCGGAGTTGGTTTTCCAGGGCAGCTACTCGGTTCTGGTGTGAGGCTGCCCATAGTTCCACGTTTCCCTGAAAGTTGGCCAGGTGTTGGTTC
>Ga0307508_10003843_pt1 | contig 14961 bp, 24 predicted proteins | sample 9_EM_MG_FD_203089 | JGI IMG/M metagenome (GOLD analysis project Ga0307508, IMG submission 203089) | Populus trichocarpa ectomycorrhiza microbial communities from riparian zone in the Pacific Northwest, United States - 9_EM | ecosystem: Host-associated > Plants > Roots > Unclassified | place... | reverse complement strand
GAGTTGATGAGAGTTCGCACTTCCCATCGTGGCACTTTGTTGCCGGTCTCCGCATCGCGGATAGCTCGGGACGGGGAAGTCCCTTCCATTCGTTAGGCGCCTAAGGGAACCATGAACGCTACGACCTGCTTCGAAGCCGTGTCGAACCTACTCCAGGATCGATACATATTTCGTAAGCGCGGCCTCAAGGCCCTATTGCCCGAGACAGTCCGAATGAGCAGGATCGCATGATCAAGCGCGCCTGCGATGGTGTGCATCAAGCCGCTACTGCACACCATGGACAAGCCAGTCGTAAGGACGCCGCGTCGACGGCGTGAACACAGCCCGGAGTTCAAGCAGGAACTGGTCGCCCGCAGCCTGGAGCCGGGCGTGTCGGTGGCGGCCGTCGCGATGGAAGGCGGCATCAACGCGAACCTGCTGTTCGGTTGGCGCCGCAAGCACCTGAACGCAACGGCACAAGGCAGCGATGCTGCACCCTGCTACTCGGCCGCAGTGTTGCTACCAGTGTCCATTGAGCCCGCGCCGACCGCCAGACCGAGCATTGCGTCGACGCCTGCGATGCGACCGGGAAGCGGCGCCATCGAGATCGAGATCGGTTGCGCCCGTGTTCGCCTTCGCGGCCTCGTCGACGAGGCCAGCCTGCGTACGGTTCTGACGGCCCTGCGCAACCTCGCATGATCGGCCTGCCGTCGAACACCCGGGTCTGGATCGTGGCCGGCCACACCGACATGCGCAAGGGCTTCGACGGTCTGGCCGCGCTGGTGCAGACCGCACTCGCCGAGAACCCGTTCTGCGGCCACGTCTTCGTGTTCCGCGGCCGGCGCGGCGACATCCTCAAGGTGCTGTGGTTCGACGGCCAGGGCCTGATGCTGTTGGCCAAGAGATTGGAGCGCGGGCGCTTCGTCTGGCCGCAGGCCACATCAGGCAGCGTGTCGCTGACGCCGGCGCAGCTGTCGATGCTGCTCGAAGGCATCGACTGGCGCATGCCGGTGCGCACGCATCGGCCCGAACTCGCCGCCTGAACTACTGTATGAACTCGCCTCCGGTGCGCCACCAATAGCAGGCATCGCTGAAGGTCGGCACAGTAGATCTCTGTGCCGACCACCAACAACACGCCCCACACCGTCGAAGCGCTGCTGCGCGTCGTCGAGGAGCGCGACTCCGAGGTGGTGCTCCTCAAGCTGATGGTCGACAAGCTCACGCTGCAGTTGCTGCGCGCACGCCGAGCCCAGTACGGCCGCTCCAGCGAGCAGCTGGATGACCCGCAGATCGCTCTGATCGAGGGCGCACCACTGTATGAACTTCCGGTGCCCAAGGCGACGCCGAAGCCCGACGCGGCCAACAGCCCCGGCATCGATCGGCAACTGCCGGCGCACTTGCCGCGCGAAAGCCAGGTGCATCGCCCGGACGCGACCGATGCGGCGCACGACGCTGCCGGCAACACCTGTGGCTGCACTGCGTGTGGCGGTCGTCTGCGCCAGATCGGCGCCGACGTGTCGGAACAACTCGAGTACGTGCCGGCCCGCTTCAAGGTGATCCGCCATGTGCGGCCCAAGCTGGCGTGCGTGGCCTGCCAATCGATCTTCCAGGCGGCGGCACCGAGCCGGCCGATCGCGCGCGGCGTTGCCGGACCTGCACTGCTGGCCAACGTGCTCGTCTCCAAATACTGCGACCACATCCCGCTGCATCGACTGGCCCGCATCCACGCCCGCGACGGCGTGTGCTTCGATCCCTCGACCTACGGTGGCTGGGTCGAACAGAGCCACGCCTTGCTCGACCCGCTGGTGGCCGCACTCGGCCGCTATACGCTGGCCAGTGCCAAGGTGCATGCCGACGACACGCCGGTGCCGGTGCTCGACCCCGGGCGCGGTCGGACGAAGACTGGGCGGCTGTGGGTCTACGTGCGCGACGACCGGCCGGTCGGAAGCGCCGAGCCGCCGGCGGCCTGGTACCGGTACTCGCCCAACCGCAAGGGCGAGCACCCGCAGGACCATCTGAAGGACTACCGTGGCATCTTGCAAGCCGACGCCTATGGTGGTTACGGGAAGATCTATGCGAGCGGCCGTGTCGACGAAGCTCTGTGCTGGGCGCACGCGCGACGACCGTTCTGGGACATGTACGAGAACCAGGGCCGCGTGGCCGGCTCCATCGCGGAGCAGGCGCTGCAGCGCATCGCGGCCCTCTATGCGGTCGAGTCCGACATCCGCGGTCAGCCACCGGACGTGCGACGCCGCGCGCGACAGGCCCGCGCCGGACCGCTGCTCGAGGAATTGCGTGCCTGGCTCACCGGCATGGTGGGCAGGGTGTCGGCGAAGTCGGAGCTGGCCAAGGCGATCGGCTACTCGCTCACGCGTTGGCGGGCGTTGACGCGCTACCGGGACGACGGCCGCATCGAGATCGACAACAACGCCGCGGAACGCGCACTGCGTGGAGTGGCCCTTGGAAGAGGCAACTATCTCTTCATGGGTTCGGACGCCGGGGGTGAGCGCGCGGCGTCGATTTACAGTCTGGTGGAGACGGCCAAGCTGAATGGGCTCGACCCGCAGGCGTACCTGCGGGAAGTCCTGACGCGCATTGCCGACCATCCCATCAACCGTATCGACGAGCTGCTGCCGTGGAACATCGCGCGGCGCGGCGAAGAGCAACGACTGGCAGCCTGAGGTCAACGCACCCGGGCCCCGCAACACAAGAGGCGAAGGCGTGAACTCGCAAGCTACCGACCCGCCGATGATCGACGCCCTGCAGGGCGCGACGAGCCTGCAGCTGTACCAGCTCAAGGCGCTCATCGAAGGGATGCTCGCCGACCCGCGTCGCGGCATCGCCGCCCGCGCGAGTCTGCATCTTGGACAGCCCGTGCAGTTCGTCGACTTCCGCGACGGTCAGATGCGCCGCGGCAAGATCATCGCCATGAGGGACACACAGGCTACGGTGCTGGAGGAAGGCACCAAGCGAACCTGGAAGATCCCGTGCCTGGCGATGCAGGGCTACACCGACGCCGAGCGTCGAGGCGAGCAGGCGCCGTACGAACCGCCGCCGGAGCCGGTCATCGCGGCCACCAAGGCGCGTGAGTTCCAACGCGGCGACACCGTCACGTTCGATGACCGCGACGGCCGGAACATCACGGGCGTGATCGTGCGCATCAACCAACGCACCGCCACGATCGGCACCGGCACCGCCGACGGCGGAACGTGGCGAGTACCGTTCCACATGCTGCGCCACGTGCTCGACATCTGAGCATCGCCGGCCTCATGCATCGGCTGGCGTCAAGAGGGCCTTGAGGCCGCGCTTACCATATTTCCAACGTTCCAGACTGCACTCGCAATCACAATCATCTATGGGATCATCAAGGAGTACGGATGGCTCCGCCAGAAGGGTTCGGTCACGCTGAGCGTGAAGAGAGGCAAGGAGAGCTGGAATTACTTTCATCTCATGTATGCGCTACTGGTAGTCGTCATTGTTGAAGTAAACAACACCGCAGAAGCGCTTAAGAACTACAAAACCATCATCACACTCGCTGATTTGACGGGTCTGTTCTACCTCTGCTTCTTCAACAGCTGGTTCCGAAACAGAACCCTCTCTCTCATCAATGCTTCGCTCAATAAGGAAGAGAAGTAGTTGCACGCCAAGAGGCGCCTAACCCTTCCTTCAAGCGGACCCGCCTTCGGCGGTCCGCTTAAGTCAAACGTTAGCCGTCCTGATTCCCAGAGCACGCTGTCCGCCGAGCCAATTGCCCAAGCGGTCGTCTAGCGGGCGTACATTCTGCCTTTCGGCGAGCTCGTTCTCCGCTCCGGTTACGCAAGGGCACCAGCCAGATGCTTAAGAAAGTTGTCTTCTACGCGATTGTGCTGTGCCTATCATTCGCGTCTAGCATGTTCTACGCGATGCTGGTTGCCTTTGTCCTTAGCGCATGGGCCAATGCCGAGGTCCTTGTAGTGCGCTTGGCGAGTGCCCTTATATTCGTCGTAGGCATGGCCTATGGTCTTCGGGTTCTCCCTGGATGGCTGCGCCGCACTGGTTGGTCTTAGCCGCCCATGGTCGAAACGGAGATTGCCCTAGCGAGTGGGCCCTTTTTTCACGAGACGCCTAACCCTTCCTTCAAGCGGACGTGCCTTCGGCACGCCGCTTAAGTCAAACGTTAGGCAACTCACTCGCATTCCTTCGGAGCGATTCAAATCGTCGCTCCGAGCTGCGTCGCCAGCGGGTTGTGTTCAGCTCAGATGCGCAATACTGCACGCTGAGCCCGTCAACTTGCGGATAGTCACGCATTTGAGTTCGGTCGATCGGATACCGTCAATCTTCAGTTCACGAGACGCTGCCACTGCGACAAGCAGCGCGTCTTTAAGTCGGAGACTTTTATGATCTGGTGGAAGGGGCAAGGCCTATGGATGGGAACACTTGTGGCGCTCTGTATCGTTTCGGCGGGGAAAGCCTTTGCCATTCACGGAGCAACCATCGGGCTCGGATCAGCGGCTGTTCTGGTCTTTCTCGCAAGGAATTGGATTGATGAATCTTCATCCCTCTACTCTTTTCCCGTACGCTTCTGGCCGCCCCTGCTTGCTGGACTATCACTGCTAACGTTTTTCACCCGATGAAGGCTGCTGCCCCATCCCAGCAGTCGCCTAACCCTTCCTTCAAGCGGACCTGCCTTCGGCAGGCCGCTTAAGTCAAACGTTAGGCCTCACCGGAGCTTCGTCTTGCGCCCTCATCAGCTTGTTGCGATCGCTTTGCTCGGCTTCCTCAGCCAAGCATCTAGCGCGAGCCTGGACGCCACGTGGTTCGAACGCTGTCAGCCCTCCGATGGTGCCGGCCAAGCGCTCAACTCCGGAGCATCTATCGCCTTCTTCAACCCACTTCCGAGAGATTCTGGCGCTCTTTTCTTGGGCATCACGTTGCCTCCGCGCACAGAGCTACGCTTTGCCAGTTCACACTTCCTCGCGGTCGCACCAGGAGGAAGTTCATCCATAGAATTGCATCCTATGTTGCTCACGTTCAAGCTCGAAGCCGTAGACGATCAGGCACGCGTGGAGTTCGATTCCAACGGCAAGGTGGTGAACAAATCCCTCAGCGAGGCCAAGTTTGCGATCCGCTTGGCCGAAAACGGTGAACTGCCTAACCAGTTCACTCTGCTGTTGCCGCCTATCAGCGTCGGTGGCCACAAGCAAGACTTACTTGCGGTGCACTACCGACGCTTTACGCCAGGCGGGTACGTCCAAGTTTGCGGAGTAAACGGCGCCACAAGAGCTGCGTCGCAGGCCACAAGATGAGGCCTAACCCTTCCTTCAAGCGGACCCGCCTACGGCGGTCCGCTTAAGTCAAACGTTAGAGCGCACAGGGCCCAATCCGATACGCGCCGAGCAGAACACGACTAAAGAGCTCAAATGAAAACTGCTTTGATACGAACGGTCTTGTTGGCACTGCTGCCGCTGACGAGTGGCTGCGCCATGTCGCCGGAGAGCCGCGACGACTACTACGACATCTCGACGCGCGCATCGGACGAAATGGCTCCCGCTAATCGCAACCGCGGAACCAAGACTATGAGTGTGACTATCCGGACACCTCCTGAATTGGACGTACGTCTGGTGACGTTCTACTCGCAATTCCATCCACAATTGAATCATCCGCAGCGGTTGGTTTCTCGCTCTGCTAGACCGGCTGACGCTTGCTGGTGGTCTAGAACCTCGTTGCTGCAGGAGGAGCGCTTCTACTACACGCGCGTGTTTTATTACCCGGTGAGCCACGGCACGCGCACCCAGAACCTCGTGCTCGATGAAGTCGTGCCGGGCACGTGCCACCTCGGCATCACCGGGGTGGGCTACGAAGTTACGCTCAGGACGCCAAAAGGCGAGGCCGTGACCCGCTACCTGCAGCGATTCGACATTGCGGTTGAAGAGGGAGGGTCAGAGTCTGGCGATGCGACCATTCGTTGCAGTCTGAACCCCCTTCAAACGGGTAAGAAGCGGGCGCTCCGCTGTGAACGCGAAGGCAAGCGGTCCAATGCCTTTTACGTGGGGCCGCTGGCCACGTCGGGGGCGGCACTTACGCTTGACTTCCGTCTCGAAGACACCGCGGCGAACTGAGGTGCGCGTTTGGCGGCGACAGACCGGGCTTTCGGTCACCGGAGCGCACAGCGAGCGCTATGCCAAGGAGCGCTCTAACCCTTCCTTCAAGCGGACCCGCCTACGGCGGTCCGCTTAAGTCAAACGTTAGGCGCTGATTTTCTTCTCCATGACTTACATCCTCTCGGCTCAGAGAAACCAAGACGATCCGGCCGAAGCCAATCGGCTTTGGAAGGAGTACGCGCACTATGTGCGAGACAACAAGGCAGCATTCCCACCTGGAGCCTTCGAGTTGGCAACGAGCGATTGGTACTACAGCTTCACCGACCATCGAGCCCCACACGATTCGTGGCTGGAATGGGCCAAGTTCGAGGAACCTGCATCCGGTACGCGCCACGAAGAACGGAAGTTGAGTCTTCGACTACGCTTGCTCGGTGCGTACCATGACAACTTCCTTGAGTTCCACTATCCGATCGTTTACTCGTACTCAATGGCAAACATAGCGGCCGAAGCCGGTCACGGTGATTGGCTATACGACGAGTTCCGACTTTCGCCCGAGGGGCATCTCTTGCACGAGATCGAGTGGGCTGGCGCACGCGGTTCAAGCGGCAGTCGCTGGCTCATCCAAGCCTCGGATGTACAGTTCACATCGTATGAGCGCAGCGCCTAACCCTTCCTTCAAGCGGACCTGCCTACGGCAGGCCGCTTAAGTCAAACGTTAGATGTCTCAAATCCGCATCCGCAGCCCATTCAGATATGCTGCGCATCAATGCTCGTATGTCAGACGTGTTCTTTGGGAGAACGTAGATGCTCATTACACCGACTGCGAAGCCTTTCATCTTCGTTCTCATGCCATTTTCGTCTGCCTTCGACGATGTTTACCGCTATGGCATCAAGAAGGCTTGCGAGGAGCAGAACGCGTACTGCGAACGTGTAGATGAGCAGATGTTCGATGGAACCATCCTTGACCGCATCTATAGTCAAATCTCGCGCGCGGATGTCGTCATCTCCGACATGACGGGAAAGAACCCAAATGTCTTTTACGAAACCGGCTACGCGCATGCATTGAACAAGCGCGTGATCCTGCTGACCCAGAATGACGCTGATATCCCGTTTGACTTGAAGCACTACACCCATCTCGTCTACGACGGGAAGATCGGTACGTTGGCAGATATGCTTGCCCCACGCATCGCATGGGCTCTCTCTCAGTCCGGCAGACTTCCAGAAGATCCAAACCGTGTGGTTCGCTATTCCGTACAGGGTGTCGGCCTCGAAGAAGACGTTCAGGCCGACATCATCGAGTACTTCGATGAGGTATCCAAATCACTTTGTCGAGTGCTTCAGATAGATGTCCTTAACGACTCAAACAAGGTTCTCAAGCACGATGATCTTGACATCGGACTTGTCATTGAGTCCTACACAGGACGAAGTGCATCTCGCCTTCAAGACGGACGCTACTGGCACGTGATCACTGGAATCGGAGAAATCTTTCCTGGTTCTCTTCGGTCCGTCAAACTTCACTTAGACGTTCCTCATGGCGCAGATCACAACAAGCTGACTACTGAAGGTGTTCGAGTCTCCCTCAAGGAAATCTCTAGGTACGGGCATCGCAATATCAATTTCATCGCGCGTCTTCGCTCGCGCGAGTCCCTCGAGTTTTCTCACAACTTTCAAAGTCACCGCATCACGAGCGCGCCAGGCACAGACCCTGAGGCAGTTGGCGGCTAGACATCTAACCCTTCCTTCAAGCGGACGTGCCTACGGCACGCCGCTTAAGTCAAACGTTAGGCCGCAGAAAAGTTGAAATCACTTTCGACAGGTACTACGCTTGACTATCGACACGATCAAGCAAATGCCAGCAAGATCTTTGCTTGCGCATCGCGAACTCAAAATAGTCAGGGTCTGGCTTGCGCTTCGCGCACTTTGAATAGTCGGGGCCTGGTTTGCGCTTCGCGCACTTGAAGAGTCAGGCTGTGGCTTGTGCTTCGCACAGCTTGAATAGTCAGTCAGTTCAGGGCGCTACGCGCCCGCTCGCTTCGCGTAGCATCCGCTTAGATCGGGCTCCACACGTCGCGCTTTCCTCTCAATCAAAGCAATCGAAGCAATGTTTCAGGTTTACTCGGCCCGGCTGCGGCCTAACCCTTCAGTCAAGCGGACTGGCCTTCGGCCAGCCGCTTACTTCACACGTTAGCCATCTTGCGCACTCCCATGAAACACCTCTTCGCCGCCTTGACTCTTGGTCTTTCGACATTGGCCAGTGCCGAACCGCCTCAACCAAACGAGGCGCTTCGCCAGATTACGGCAGCCGATCAGGCGGATCGCGCGGGGCCGGCAAGCTCATTCGACGGATTGAAAACCTCTCCACGCGATGCCGAGCGTCGAAAGCAGGTCATTGCAATCATGGCCAAAGGTGAAATCCGGACGGCAGAAGACTTCTTCAATGCCGCGCTCGTGTTTCAGCACGGCGACACAACCGACGATATTCGTCTCGCCTACGCGCTCGTAACGATTGCATCAGCTATGCGCCCCGAACGTATCGGACCAAAAGCCGCCGCCTGCTCGTCCTGGGATAGGCTACTGGTGCAGATGGGCCGTCCGCAATGGTACGGCACGCAATACACGAAGTCCAAGTCCACAGGGAAGTTTGAACTCTCGCCCGTAGATGAAACAGCCGTCACCGATGAGGAGCGAAAGTCTCTCGGTCTTCCAACACTGAAGGAAGCGCGAGAAAACGCCGCGCAGTTCAACTAGATGGCTAACCCTTCCTTCAAGCGGACCTGCCTTCGGCAGGCCGCTTAAGTCAAACGTTAGGGCGCTTGCCTCTTCATTCAATCAGGCAGTTCTGGGGCAAATGCATCGCCTCTTCGTTCCAGTCCCACGCACTTGGCCAAGAGCAAAGCGGCAGTGCTTGCCGTCTCGTTCGAAGTTCTGGCATCCTTCGGCTGTAGCTCCCAGTCCATCTCGCTCCGGCAACCAAACTCTTCGTGCCTTCGTTCCAAGCCTGCGCGCATGGTCAAGAGCAAAAAGGTCGTGCCTCTCGGCAGCAGGTCAGCCTCCGAGAAGCACAGAATCACCTTCGTTTGAGCAAATGAGCCCAACTTGAAGCACAAGACGAAATTCAAAGAACACAAAGAGCCCCAGTACGGCATGGCAGGTGCCTCCTCGCTTCAAGTCCACGAGCGCCCTAACCCTTCCTTCAAGCGGACCTGCCTACGGCAGTCCGCTTAAGTCAAACGTTAGGCCACGCTTCAATCCTCATCCGTCACATGCCTCGGGCCTCAAGCATCATCCCGGAAGCACGTCTGCCGTTCGTTGCGCTGGTTGCGCTTGCGCGCGAAACACTGGCTGCCGCAGGCGCTTCGAGTTCTGCGCATCTGCCCAAGGTCGCAGCCGAGGTCGGTTCAGGCTGTCCGCCCTTCGGCGGCCATCGCACGGTCGCGTCAGTTCGTACCAGAGAAGGTATACAGCTCCATCGAAGCACCCCACGTCCTCAATTGAAGTGCCAAGCTTCCAGTCAGCTTTATGGGCGTCAGCCGCGGAGGTCTGGCTTCTTCTCTCAGTGTCCATCTACAGGTTCACCTCAAGCGTCGCTCGTGCGGCTTGTGCCTTCAGCGTTGGTATGCTTTGCCATCCAAATTCAAAGCGAGGCTGCGGCTCACCGAGCGTGGCCTAACCTTTCCTTCAAGCGGACGTGCCTACGGCACGCCGCTTAAGTCAAACGTTAGCCGTCCTGATTCCCAGAGCGCGCTGTCCGCCGAGCCAATTGCCCAAGCGGTCGTCTAGCGGGCGTACATTCTGCCTTTCGGCGAGCTCGTTCTCCGCTCCGGTTACGCAAGGGCACCAGCCAGATGCTTAAGAAAGTTGTCTTCTACGCGATTGTGCTGTGCCTATCATTCGCGTCTAGCATGTTCTACGCGATGCTGGTTGCCTTTGTCCTTAGCGCATGGGCCAATGCCGAGGTCCTTGTAGTGCGCTTGGCGAGTGCCCTTATATTCGTCGTAGGCATGGCCTATGGTCTTCGGGTTCTCCCTGGATGGCTGCGCCGCACTGGTTGGTCTTAGCCGCCCATGGTCGAAACGGAGATTGCCCTAGCGAGTGGGCCCTTTTTTCACGAGACGCCTAACCCTTCCTTCAAGCGGACTGGCCTACGGCCAGCCGCTTAAGTCAAACGTTAGCCGTCATGCGCTTCACTTGTCCACACTGCAACGAGAAAGGCGTCACGACCATCGGAAAGATGTTCTCTGCCGCCTACTCACCGGCCAAGTGCCGCCTCTGTGGAGGGCTCGTGGCCGAGTCGGTTATACCAACCCGCGTCTTGGCAGCCGTCCATTCAGTTCTGCCGTTGGTAGTTGTCTTCTACGCATTCATCTTGCATGCATGGTGGCCAATCTGGAGCTATATAGTTGCAGCCATATTCATACAGCTCCTACTAACCGCCGTGCTGCCACTCCACGCCATCGAACCCGCTGCCGCAAGGCGGAGCTATAGACTGCACGCACTTTCCATGTTCGGCTTGGTCGCCGTAGTGCTCGTTTCCGCGTTCTTGAGTGGTCATTCCAAGTGACGGCTAACCCTTCCTTCAAGCGGACGTGCCTACGGCACGCCGCTTAAGTCAAACGTTAGGCCGCACACCCATGTCCAGCATCTCATCATTGCTCATCGCAGTTGCCGGTCTCGTAGTTGCTGTCTCTATAGTCGAGGCCGCGCCGATGAACAAGTGCAGCGTGAAGGGAACGGTCACCTATCAACAGGGGCCTTGCCCATCGGACCAAGTTCGCAAAGACCCCACGCTTGAAGAGCTGAACGCTGCGGAAAAGAAGCGCCGCGCCACCGCCGCTTCCGCTGCTGCGGCAACTCCTAGAGAAGTTGCCCCTACGCCGCCTGCGACGTCCAGCAGCTTCAAATGCGATGGACGACAGCACTGCTCACAAATGAGCTCATGCGAAGAAGCAAAGTACTTCCTCGCCCACTGCCCTGGCGCCAAGATGGACGGCGACAAGAACGGAATTCCTTGCGAGAAGCAATGGTGCTCCCGCTAGTTTCCGTACAGCTCACGGCGTACAGTGCGGCCTAACCCTTCCTTCAAGCGGACGTGCCTACGGCACGCCGCTTAAGTCAAACGTTAGGCCGCACACAAAGCCAGAGCATGAAGCCACCTCTGCCGTTCGTTGCACTCCACGCGCTATCGCGCAAAACACGGGGTGCCGCAGGCGCTTCGAGTTCTGCCCGCCTCGCCAAGGTTGCAGCCGATGTCGGCGCGGGCCGTCCGTCCTTCGGCGGCCAGCGCACGGCCGCATCGGCGCGAGCGAAATAGAATTTCGAGCGTCTGTCCAAACACATCTCGCTCTCGATCGAAGTACCACGCTTCGGGTCGGTCGCATCGCGTCGCGTCGCTCGCCAAGATCTGGGGCATGCTCTCGGCTCCAATCTTCAGCTTCAGTTCAAGCACCAATCCGGCGGCTCTGGCACCCAGCCTTGGTATGCTTGGCCATCCAAATTCAAGGCAAGGTTGCCCGTCCACGAGTGCGGCCTAACACTTCCTTCAAGCGGACGTGCCTTCGGCACGCCGCTTAAGTCAAACGTTAGACGTTCGCTTACCACCGTTCATGCACCTCGTCCGAGCCAGCTCCACCGCCGGTGCGTCTGCAGAGGTTTGGTCCGCTGTAGCTCAACCCTCGTCCCGGGCTGTCCGTCCTTCGGCGGCCAGCGCACCGTCACCTCAACTCCACCCGTGCTTCAAATACACTGTGCCTTCTGCAGGCATTGCACCGCGTCACAGCAACGCAACGCCTAACCCTTCCTTCAAGCGGACCTGCCTACGGCAGGCCGCTTAAGTCAAACGTTAGGCATCACGAAATGCAAGTTCGCGCCATCCGCCCCACCGAAGTCGAAGCCGCCCGCTTGCTGCTCCAGGCAAGCAACTGGGGCAAGCGCGTCGCCGATCCAAAGACGTTCTCCGAGTTGGTCAGCCGATCTCAAATTGCTCTTGTCGCCATAGAAGGAGAAGAAGTCATTGGCTTTCTCCGGGCGCTGACTGACGGCATCTTCAACGGCTACATTTCAATGGTCGTAGTCGCCGAAGAGTACCGCGGCAAAGGCGTTGGTACTGCCCTAGTCAAGGGCGCCGTTGGCGAGAATAGAGAAATGACTTGGGTGCTTCGAGCCGGACGAACGGGTGTCTCTGCTTTTTACGAGAAGTTGGGCTTCAACGCATCAGAAGTCGCCATGGAGCGGCCAGGGCAGCGCGAGTGATGCCTAACCCTTCCTTCAAGCGGACCCGCCTACGGCGGTCCGCTTAAGTCAAACGTTAGACCTCATGCGCCGGTTCGAAAATTCGCACAATCAGCGGGCAATGCCAGGTCGTGGCGCTGCGGGTGGCTGCGCTGCAAGGTCTCACGAGTTCTCATCGCCAAGCCAGGCCGCGCTTCTCCCAACTGGCGCCACGGGCTCGAAGGAATGTGCTCGGCGCTGAGGCGCCGAATACGTTCACGTGCTCCTCGGACGGAGCAAGCACATCGCAAGGTAGTACAAAATGCGTGTCACATTTCCGCAGCGCTGGGCGCAGTTCTCAAGGTCATCGCGAATCGTCGTTCCATCCAAAGTCCAAGCCGGGCTGCCGTTATTCAAGTCACAGGCAACGGCGCTGCTGTTCGAAAGGTTGCTGTGGCGCTTCTCCACGTGAGGTCTAACCCTTCGTTCAAGCGGACGCCTGTCGGCGCCGCTTAACTCAAACGTTAGGCGTCGCAAGTGCCACATCGTCCGAGCCGAAATTCCGATCTTCTTAAACCCGTCATTGCATGAAGCAATCAATCGGTCAACTGTCTCTCGTCGTGCGTGAGTACGATGAGGCCATCAATTTTTATGTCGGAACGCTGGGCTTCACGCTGGTAGAAGATACGTATGTCCCGGAGCAAGACAAGCGCTGGGTCGTAGTCGCGCCGCCTGGGTCTATCGAGTCACGCATACTTCTTGCACGCGCTTCGAATGAGGAGCAATCCTCGCGAATCGGAAATCAAACCGGGGGTCGTGTGTTCTTGTTCCTGTTCACCGATGACTTCTGGAGAGACTTTGAGTCTTACAAGGCCAAGGGCGTCGTGTTCGTACGGGAACCAAAGGAGGAACCTTACGGCACTGTGGCCGTGTTCCAAGACCTCTACGGCAATCTCTGGGATCTCTTGCAACCCAAGCAGTGAATCGCATGTCACCGAACCCGACGCCTAACCCTTCCTTCAAGCGGACCCGCCTACGGCGGTCCGCTTAAGTCAAACGTTAGGCGGCTATGGTCTGGTTCTTCGAGTCCCTCATTGAAGATTCGAGCCACTCGGCTCCCGCTCCGCCGGCGGTCGGCGGTCGGCGGTCGGCGGTCGGCGCGCAGAAGTCTGCTTCGGTCTACCTGGGAGCGCACCGCTCCTTGCATTCAGGTTTGGGCCGGTCGTGCAAGCCAATCTCTGCCGATCTTCGGGCTTCCAGGTTCCCAAGAATTGAAGCCACAATCGAGCATGCCCGAACGGTTCTGCACCAGTCCCTTTGCTTCAGCTGCGCAGCGCGTCTGCCGTTCGTTGGGCACGCGAGGTCGGCGCACATCCGTTCGTGTCTCGTCATTGAAGCAAGAGCGCGTCGGTTCTCATCAGCCGCCTAACCCTTCCTTCAAGCGGACCCGCCTACGGCGGTCCGCTTAAGTCAAACGTTAGGCGTCGCAATGACCACGATCTATCTCTACGGTGGAACTGGAAAATACACAGGAACTGAGACGTTCGAATGGAACAGTCCGGTTGTCGGAAGCACGCACAAGTTCATCCTGTTTCTTGCCCAAGAAGTCGACGAGCCGCAAGACGGCGTTGCCCGAAGAGAACTGACCAAGTTCGGCTTCTCCGAAGTGCAGGTTGGTGCGGGAAAGCCAATTGCCGTCGAGGCGCTGAACGATCCACAAATGCAAGCCTTTCACAAGCACTACGAAGGCGCTCTCGCCCAGGGTTGCTCGATTGTTTGGTATCCGTAGACTCGAGCTCGTGTTAGGTCTCAACCTGCCCTTCGTCACCACTCGGCTCTGTCAGCCTGCTGAATGAAGACAATGAAGAAAGCAAGTACAAGTTTCCCCGCTGCTCTGAGCCCCGTCCCGTCGCGGCCGACGCCTAACCCTTCCTTCAAGCGGACCTGCCTACGGCAGTCCGCTTAAGTCAAACGTTAGGCCTCATGGGCTCGCACCGGTCTAGTTCGAAGGACTGACAGAATCGCCAAATGAATATTGAGTCTCACGACCTCTTCGCGAAGCACTATGTCCCGATGGCTCAAGCGCACCTTGAGGTAGGGCGAGCTCTGGACGCCGAAACAGTGCAAGTGCAACCGAGCCGCGACCTGTCTGCCGACCTTTGGCGCCTGAAAGCGACAGGGCTCTTACCCATTGGATCAGCCGAGTTCGTGGGCCGCGGCAGTATGGGGATGGGCTTCGAGGCACGTAAGCAGGCGGCAGCGATTGGCGCATCTGTCGTGCTCTTCCGCCTCACACCGGCCAAGATCAAAACCATTCGAAGGGGTCCGGACGGAGCAATCGCCTCCATTGCTCGAAGGATCTTGGCCTTCGCCTCGGCATTTTGTTGTTCAACGTCTCGCTGCTTGCTCATGATGGCTAACGTTTGACTTAAGGGGCGTGCCGAAGGCACGTCCCCTTGAAGGAATGGTTAGGCCTCATTCGACGGGGCCTTGGCTAGGAAGAATGATTGAACGACGTAGTAGCTGCGAGAGGACATTGAAGCCGGAGGGTCGGCCAATACGGGTTCGAGATCGATTGCTCCGTCCGGACCCCTTCGAATGGTTTTGATCTTGGCCGGTGTGAGGCGGAAGAGCACGACAGATGCGCCAATCGCTGCCGCCTGCTTACGTGCCTCGAAGCCCATCCCCATACTGC
>Ga0307508_10003842_pt1 | contig 14961 bp, 10 predicted proteins | sample 9_EM_MG_FD_203089 | JGI IMG/M metagenome (GOLD analysis project Ga0307508, IMG submission 203089) | Populus trichocarpa ectomycorrhiza microbial communities from riparian zone in the Pacific Northwest, United States - 9_EM | ecosystem: Host-associated > Plants > Roots > Unclassified | place... | reverse complement strand
GGGCCGCACGCCGGTGATCTTCTTCGAGGTGCCGGCCACCAGGCCCGGCGGCAACGAAGCGGATGCGCCGACGATCTGCCTGTACGGCCACCTCGACAAGCAACCCGAGTTCAACGGCTGGCGCAATGACCTGGGGCCCTGGACGCCGAAATACGTCGACGGCCTGCTCTACGGCCGCGGCGGCGCCGACGACGGCTACGCGGTGTACGCGGCCATCACCGCGATCCTGGCGCTCGACAAGCAAGGCATCCCGCGGCCGCGCTGCGTCGGCATCATCGAAAGCTGCGAAGAGAGCGGCTCGTTCGACTTGCCGGCCTACCTCGATGTGCTGCGGCCACGGCTCGGCAACGTGGGCCTCGTCGTCTGCCTCGACAGCGGCGCCGGCAACTACGAGCAGCTCTGGCTCACGACCAGCCTGCGCGGCATGGTCAGCGGCGTGCTGAAGGTCGAGATCCTGAGCGAGGGCGTGCACTCGGGTGATTCGAGCGGGCTGGTGCCGTCGAGTTTTCGCATCCTGCGCCAGGTGCTCGATCGGCTCGAGGACAGCCGAACCGGCGAGCTGCTGCCCGAGAGCTTTCATTGCGAGATCCCGGCCGACCGCATCGAGCAGACGCGCGCGACCGCGAAGATTCTCGGCGACGAAGTCTGGAAGCGCTTCCCGTGGGCCTGCGGTGCCGATGGCGGCGCGACGTTGCCGACCACCACCGACCCGATGCAGGCGCTGCTGAACCGCACCTGGAAACCGACGCTGAGCGTGACCGGCGCCGACGGCTTCCCCGAACTGAAGAATGCCGGCAACGTGCTGCGCCCCTACACCGCGTTCAAGCTCAGCCTGCGCCTGCCGCCGCTGATCGATGGCAATGCCGCGGCCGCAAAACTGAAGACGCTGCTCGAAGACAACGCGCCGTACAACGCCAAGGTCACGTTCGCGGCCGATGGTCGCGTCGGCGGTGGCACAGGAACGGGCCCGGTGTCCGGGCCCTCAGGCGCGACCGGCTGGAACGCGCCCAGCCTCGCGCCGTGGCTGGAAGACGCGCTCAACAGCGCGTCGCAAGCCCATTACGGCGCCCCCTGCGGCTACATCGGCCAGGGCGGCACGATCCCGTTGATGAGCATGTTGCAGCAAGGCTTCCCGGCGGCGCAGATGATGGTTTGCGGCGTGCTCGGCCCGAAGAGCAATGCGCACGGGCCGAACGAGTTCCTGCACGTGCCGTATGGCAAGAAGCTCACCGCCGCGGTGGCGCAGGTGATGGCGACCTGCCCCTGATCCGGCGCCTCAGCCGAGGCCCAGCATCACGCGCCCCAGCGCCTCGGCGACCTCGATGCCGTCGACGCCGGCCGACATGATGCCGCCGGCATAACCCGCGCCCTCGCCAGCCGGGTACAGGCCGCGCACGTTCAGGCTCTGGAAGTCGCGCCCGCGCGTGATGCGCAGCGGCGACGAGGTGCGCGTTTCGACGCCGGTCAGCACCGCGTCGGGCCGGTTGAAGCCCTTGATCTGGCGTTCGAATGCGGGCAGGGCCTCGCGCAGCGCGGCGATCGCGTAGTCGGGCAGCGATGCGCCGAGGTCGGTGAGGTGCACGCCGGGTTGGTACGAGGGCAGCACGCTGCCGAACGCGCTCGAGGCCTGGCCTTTGATGAAGTCGGCCACGAGCTGGCCCGGCGCTTCGTAATTGCCGCCGCCGAGCTCGAACGCACGCGACTCCCAGACGCGCTGGAACGCGATGCCGTCGAGCGCGCTCACCGGGCCGTCCTGGCGGCCATCCTGCCGATAATCCTGCGGCGCGATGCCGACGACGATGCCGGCGTTCGCGTTGCGCTCGTTGCGCGAGTACTGGCTCATGCCGTTCGTCACGACGCGGCCCGGCTCGGAGGTCGCCGCGACCACGGTGCCGCCCGGGCACATGCAGAAGCTGTAGACCGAGCGGCCGTTCTTCGCGTGGTGTACGAGCTTGTAGTCGGCCGCCCCAAGGATTTCGTTGCCGGCGTTCGGCCCGAAGCGCGCCTTGTCGATGACCGACTGAGGGTGCTCGATGCGAAAGCCGATCGAGAACGGCTTCGGCTCCATGAACACGCCGCGCGTGTGCAGCATCTCGAAGGTGTCGCGCGCGCTGTGGCCGAGCGCGAGCACGACGTGGTCGGCGGCGAGCTGTTCGCCGCTCGCCAGGGTCACGCCGCGCACGTGGCGCGCGTCGTCGCCGCCCTCGATCAACACGTCGGTGACGCGCTGCCCGAAGCGGATCTCGCCGCCGAGCGCCTCGATGTCCGCGCGCATCTTCTCGACCATGCCGACGAGCCGGAAGGTGCCGATGTGCGGCTTCGCGACGAACAGGATCTCTTCGGGCGCGCCGGCCTTGACGAACTCGGCCAGCACCTTGCGCGTGAGGTGGCGCGGGTCGCTGATCTGGCTCCACAGCTTGCCGTCGGAGAACGTGCCGGCGCCGCCTTCGCCGAACTGCACGTTCGACTCCGGGTTCAGCACGTTCTTGCGCCACAGGCCCCAGGTGTCCCTGGTGCGCTCGCGCACCTCCTTGCCGCGTTCCAGCACGATCGGCCGCAAGCCCATCTGCGCGAGGATCAGCGCGGCGAAGATGCCGCACGGCCCGAAGCCGATCACGAGCGGGCGCGTGGCCGGCGCGTGAGGCGCGTGGCCGACGAAGTGGTATTCGGTGTCGGGCGTGGCCCGGATGTGCGGCTGGCCCTGCAGGCGTTTGAGCACCTCGGCTTCGTCGGCGAGCACGCAGTCGATCGTGTAGATCAGCACGATCGCGCTCTTCTTGCGCGCATCGAAACTGCGCTTGAAGACGCTGAACGATTTCAGTGCCGACTCGGCGACGCCGAGGCGCGCGACGATGGCCGGGCGCAGCGCGTCGGCGGCGTGGTCCAGCGGCAGGCGGAGTTCGGTGATTCGCAGCATCGATGAGACTCAGACGGCGCCGGGCCGCCAAGGGCCACGAAGAGGCCCCTGCAAGGCCCTTGCGGCCGAGCGCCCCCTCGGGGGGCAGGAACGAAGTGACGCAGGGGCTGTCATTTTCAGGCCTTGACCGAGGGCGGGTTGTCGCTGGTGCTGGGCTCGGGCTGCTCGGCGCTGCGCATCTCGTCGCGCCCGTTGCCGTCGAGTGCGGCCTGCACTTCGGATTCCACATCGATCTTCGTCGCCGCCACCGCGTCGCTTGGCAGGAAGCCGCCCGACTGGTGCCGCCACAGCTTCGCGTAGTGCCCGCCCTGGCGCAGCAGCTCGTCGTGCGTGCCCTGCTCGACGATGCGCCCCTGCTCCAGCACGACCAGCCGGTCCATGCGCGCGATCGTCGACAGCCGGTGCGCGATCGCGATCACCGTCTTGCCCTCCATCAGGCCGAGCAACTGCTCCTGGATCGCGAGCTCGACCTCGCTGTCCAGCGCCGAGGTCGCCTCGTCGAGCACGAGGATGGGCGCGTCTTTCAGCACGACGCGCGCGATCGCGATGCGCTGGCGCTGCCCACCACTGAGCTTGACGCCACGCTCGCCGACGTGCGCGTCGTAGCCGGTGCGGCCCAGCCAGTCGTTCAGATCGACGATGAACTCGTGCGCGTGCGCCTTGCGCGCCGCCGCGACGATCGCCTCGTGGCCCGCACTGGGGCGGCCGTAGCCGATGTTCGCGGCGATCGAGCGGTGCAGCAGCGAGGTGTCCTGCGTGACCATGCCGATGGCCGCGCGCAGGCTCTCCTGGCTGACCTGGCCGATGTCCTGGCCGTCGATGCGGATGCTGCCCTGCTCGATGTCGTGGAAGCGCAGCAGCAGGTTCACGAGCGTCGACTTGCCGGCGCCCGAGCGGCCGACCAGGCCGACCCGTTCGCCGGGGCGGATCACCAGGTCCAGATCGTCGAGCACACGCTTGCCGTCGCTGCGGCCATACGTGAACGTCAGGTGCTCGAAGCGGATTTCTCCGTGCGGCACCTCGAGCGCGCGTGCGCCGGGCGGGTCGGTCAGCGCGTGCGGCACCGCGATCGTTTCCATGCCCTCCTGCACCACGCCGACGTTCTCGAAGATGCCGGTCACTTCCCAGCTCACCCAGCCGGCGACGCTTGCGATCTGCCACGCCAGCGGTAGCGCGGTGGCGACGATGCCGACCGCGACCTGGCCCTGCGCCCACAGCACGATACCGATCGCCGCGGTGCTGACCAGCAGCAGCGCGTTCATCACCGAGAGCGTGGCCATGAAGCGCGTCGTCACCCGCATGTGGGCGGCGATCGCGCCGTTGTGCTCGTCGACGACGTCGCGCACATAGGCGTCCTCGTCGCGCGTGCGCGCGAACAGCTTCACCGTGAGGATGTTGGTGTAGCTGTCGACGACGCGGCCCATCACCATCGAGCGCAGCTCGGAGCTGAGCTTCGCGCGGTCGCGCATGCGCGGCACGAAGTAGCGCAGGAAGAACACATAGCCGGCGAACCACAGCACGGTGGGCAGCGCGAGCCGCCAGTCGGCCGAGGCCATCAGGATCAGCGACGACACGCCGTAGATCGCGATGTACCAGAGCGCGCGGATGCTGCTGACGACGCATTCGCGCACCGCGTTGCCGGTCTGCATCACGCGGTTCGCGATGCGGCCGGCGAAATCGTTCTGGAAGAACGGCCAGCTCTGCCGCACCACGTGCCAGTGGCTTTGCCAGCGGATCAGGCTCGTCACGCCGGGCACGACGGCGTTGTTGCGCACCAGGCTGTCGGCCATCAGCGCGAGCGGCCGGCCGATCAGCACGGTGGCGGCCATCAGCAGCAGCGCCGGCGTGGCGGCGGCGAACGCGGCGGCGCGGTCGGCCGACTGCATCAAGGTCACCAGCTTGCCGATGAACACCGGGATCAGTGTGTCGATCAGCGCCACGCCCAGGCCGGTCGCGAACATCGCCAGGTACAGCCCGCGCGTCTGACGGACGAAGTGCCAGTAGAACGCGATCAGCCCGGCGGGCGGCGGGCCCGGCGGTTCGACGGTCGGGCGGATGCGGGATTCGAAGAAGGCGAACATGGGAACGCGGCGTGACGGGCTCCCATTCTCGCCGGCCCGATGCGCGCACCAAAAACAAGGGCCGCCCGAAGGCGGCCTGCGGCCTGTGCGGCGCGGAGGGGTCAGCTGCCGACGAAGACGGCCTTCACGCGTTGCGCAAACTTCGACGGGGCGACGTGCTGGTTCGCGCGGCGCGCCACCGCGGCCGGATCGTCGTAGTCGGTACGTTGCAGCGTGCCGGCCGCGGCCGCCTGCAGGACCTCGGTCTTGACTTCGGCGCGCGTCAGCGTCGAGTGGCTCAGGATCTCGGTGCCGTACGGGTTGTAGTTGCGGTTCGCGTCGGAGCCGAGCAGCACCTTGCGGGCGGCCTTGGCCGCGGCCAGGTCGTTGACCACGTCGGTGCGCGTGCGGTCGGACGGGCCGGCGATGAAGTTCGGGGTCGCGTCGTAGTCGGTGCGCGGCAGCGTGTGCGTCGCGATGGCCTGCTTCAGCTCGGCCTGGACTTGCGCGCGGGTCAGCGGCGCGGCCTCGTCGGCCAGCGCGACGCTGCTGATCACGGAGATCGCGACGGTGGCCGCGAAGAGAAGCTTGCTGTTCATGATGGTGTTTCCTGTCGATTCAATCTGGTTGACGTTTCCGGGCAGGGCGGCGATTGTTGTTGCTGCCGTCTTGTCCAACCTCGGTGAGGTCATTCCTCATCGATGGAATGAACTGTAGGCATTGCCGATGCATCAATAAACAGGCTGTGCTTCAATTGCGTATTGCTGAAATAGAAACAAAGCGGGGCTTGAAACGTGGACCGACTGCATTCCATGCGGGTGTTTTCCCGAGTGATCGAGCAGGGCAGCTTCGCGCGCGCGGCACGCGACCTCAACCTGTCGCCGGCGGTCGTGACGCGGCTGGTGGCCGACCTGGAGGAGCACCTCGGCGCACGCCTGATCAACCGCACGACGCGGCGTTTGTCGCTCACCGACACCGGCGAGCTCTACCTCGAGCGGGTGCGCCACATCGTCACCGAGGTCGAGGAGGCCGAGGCGCTCGCGACCGCGGCGACCTCCGAGCCGCGCGGCCACCTGCGCGTGCTGTGCCCGCCGGCGTTCGCGGTGCACCAGATCGCCAAGCACCTGCCGAAGTTCCGGGTGCAATACCCGCGCGTGACACTGGAGTTGTCGGTGCCCGGCGTGGTCGAAACGGTCGATGAGAACTTCGACGTGACCATCCTCACCGAAGGTCGGCGCCCGCTCGACGGCAGCTTCGTTGCGCGGCGGCTGGCGCGCTCCGAGGTGATCGCCTGCGCGTCACCCGAGTACCTCGACCAGCGCGGCCGGCCGCAGCACCCGAACGAGCTGACGGCGCACGACTCGATGGTGCCGAGCTTTCTGCGCGAGGTGGTGTGGCATCGCGGGCCCTGGGGCGACGACGAACCGCAGGGCGAGTCGGTCACGCTGGTGCCGACGCGCTCGGCGCTCAGCACGGTGCACACCGACACGATGTACGCGGCCGCGCTCGCCGGCCTGGGCATCACGGGGCTGCCGTCGTTCGTCGCCGAGGACGCGCTGCTGGAGAACGCGCTCGAGCGCGTGCTGCCGCAATGGCATCTGCTGACGACCACGCTCTATGCGGCGATGCCGACGCGCAAGCACGTGCCGGCGCGCACACGGGCGTTCGTCGATTTTCTCGTGAAGACCTTCGGCGGCGAGGATCGCGATCCGTGGCTGATCGCGGCCGGCTGCGAAACCCAGGTGAAACCGAAACGCCCGCCGGCGCAGGCGCCGCTGGCGTTCCAGTAGGCTGATGGAGCACCCGGCCTCGCGGGTACGCGAGACCACCCGCCGGGCGGGTGCTCAGGCCGCTTGGGGCGGCCCGGCGCTGGCCTGAAGTCAGTGGTAGGCGTCGATGCGCTGGGCGCCCATCAGCGGCTCCAGCAGGCGCGACAGTGGCCGCAGCGCGTTGTAGCGCGCCGAGACCTTGTGCGCGTACGCGAAGAAGCGCGGCAGGTCCTGGCTGTAGCCGGGCTTGGCGTCGCGGTGCTTCAGGCGGCAGAAGATGCCCAGCACCTTCAGATGGCGCTGCAGCCCCATCCATTCGAGCTCGCGCCAGAACTCGCCGAAATCGTCGGGCAAGGTCAACCCGGCCTGGCGCGCCGCCTGCCAGTAGCGCACGGCCCAGTCGATCTCCTGCTCTTCGTCCCACGAGATGAAGGCATCTCTCAGCAGCGACGCGACGTCGTAGCTGATCGGGCCGCGCACCGCGTCCTGGAAGTCGAGGATGCCGGGGCCGGCGCGTTTCTGGTCATCGGTCTCGCAGACCATCAGGTTGCGCGGCATGTAGTCGCGGTGCACCGCGACCGTCGGCTGCGCGAGCGCGCTTTGTACCAGCAGGTCGCAGCTCGTGGCCCAGGTCTGCTGCTCCTCGACGCTCCAGGTGACGCCGCATTCGCGTGTCACGCACCAGTCGGGAAACAGATCGAGCTCGCGCCGCAGCAGCGCGTCGTCGTAGGGCGGCAGCGAGCTGGCGTCGCCGCGCGTCTGCCACTGGATCAACGCGCGCACCGCATCGCGCATCAGCGCGTCGGCCATCGGCAGCTGGCCGGCCGTCACAGCGTCGTTCAGCGCCTGCAGATAGAGCCGCGAGCCGAGGTCGGTGAGCAGCAGGAAACCATGGATTTCATCCGTCTCGAGCACGCGCGGCGCATTCAGCCCGGCGCGGTGCAATAGGGCGGCCACGCTGACGAACGGACGCACGTCTTCCTGCGGCGGCGGCGCGTCCATCACGATGAAGGTGTGGCCGGCGGCGCCGTCGATGCGCAGATAGCGTCGGAAACTCGCGTCGCTCGAGGCGGGGCGCAGCGTCGCCGGCCTCAGTCCGTGCGCCGCGCTGATGGTTTGCAGCCAGGCGTCGAAGGCCCGGGCGCGCGCCGGGTCGGGCCAGGCGATGGCCTCGGGGAGGGCAGTTGAGGTCAAGAGGTGCTTCGAGGTTGGGAACGGCGTGGATAATCGATTCTACAAACCGCGCTGTCTAACGCTCGCTCGCCACTGGTGCCCTTCCTCAAATCCCGCGCGGCGCGACCGCTGCTGACCCGTCTTGCTGCGTCGCTCGCCGCGCTGCTGGCCAGCCCTGCGTGGGCGCAGGCCAGCAATCCCGACGAGTCGGTCGAGCTGCGCCCGTCGCCGACGCTGAAACCACCGGTGCGCGGCGAAGCCTCGCGCAAGCTGCCGATCTTCCTGAGTGCGCAAAAGCTCAGCGGCCGGCCTGATCTGAACGCCGTCGCCGAAGGCGATGTCGAGTTCCGGCGCGGCGGCATGCTGATGACCGCCGATCGCGTGACCTACGACCAGCCCGACGACCTCGTGGTCGCGAACGGCAGCGTGCGCATCAGCCGCGACGGCAATGTCTACACCGGGCCGGAGTTGCAGCTCCATGTGCAGCGCTTCGAAGGCTTCTTCCTGGAGCCGACCTACCATTTCAACCGCACCGGCGCCGGCGGCAACGCGTCGCGCGTCGACTTTCTCGACGAGCAGCACGCGGTCGCGAGCAAGGCGACCTACAGCAGCTGCCCGGCCGACGGCTCGGGCGGGCCGGCGTGGATCCTCACGACCGACCGCGTGAGCTTCGACTTCGCCAACAACGAGGGCGTGGCCGAGGGCGGTGTGCTGCGCTTCTACGGCGTGCCCATTCTCGCGGCGCCACGCATGAGTTTCCCGCTCTCCGATGCGCGTAAGTCGGGCTGGCTGCCGCCGAGCTTCGGTCTGGACAGCAAGAGCGGCCTGCAGGTCTCGATCCCGTACTACTGGAACATCGCGCCGAACCGCGACGCCACCTTCACGCCCGAGGTCAGCACGCGCCGCGGGCCCTCGCTGGCCTCCGAGTTCCGCTACCTCGAACCGAGCTACAGCGGCGAGGCCAAGCTCGACCTGCTGCCCTACGACCGCGCCACCGGCACGACGCGCTATGCGCTGTCCGGTTCGCACGACAGCGATTTCGGCAACGACCTGCTGCTGAAGATGCGCCTGATGCGCGTCTCCGACGACGACTACTGGAAGGACTTCCCCAGCGACGTGACGAGCCCGACGCCGCGTCTGCTCGCGACCGACTTCCAGCTCAGCCGCCCGTTCGGCGACTGGACCACGTACGCTCGCCTGCAACGCTGGCAGGTGCTGCAGACCGCCGATCCGACGACGCGCATCGAGGCGCCCTACCAGCGTTCGCCGCAGATCGGCACGCGCTACGCGCGCCGCGTCGATGGGGGCTTCGAGGTCGGCTTCGAGGGCGAGTTCAACCGCTTCACGAACCCCACCGACGCATCGGTGCTGCCGCGCGTGACCGGCACGCGGCTGCATGCGCTGGGCAGCCTCAGCCGCCCGTTCGTGACGCCTGGCTGGACACTGATCCCGAAGGTCTCGTTCAACGCCGCGTCGTATGCGCTCGACCAGGTCCCGGGCACGGTCGGTGCGACCGACAACAGCCCGTCGCGCGTGATCCCGACGCTGAGCCTGGACAGTGCCTGGGTGTTCGAGCGTGAAACCAGCTTCTTTGGCCGTGGCGTGCGCCAGACGCTGGAGCCGCGCCTGCTGTACGTCAACACGCCGTTCAGGGACCAGAGCGGCCTGCCGAACTTCGACGCGTCGGCAAAAGACTTCAACTTCGACTCGATCTTCACCGACAACGCGTTCTCGGGGGTCGATCGGGTGTCGGATGCGCACCAGGTCACCGCCGGTGTCACGACCCGGGTGCTCAACCCCGACAGCGGTGCCGAGCTGCTGCGTCTGGGCGCGGCGCAGCGCTACCTGCTCCGCGATCAGGTCGTCACGCCCGATGGCCTGCCGCTGACGCAGCGCTTGTCGGACCTGCTGCTGCTCGGCTCGACCACGCTGATCCCGGCCTGGACGTTCGAAACCTCGGTGCAGTACAGCCCGGACACCAACCGCATCGCGCGCTCGATCGTCAGCGCGCGCTATTCGCCGGGGCCGTATCGCACCATCAGCGCCACCTACCGGCTGACGCGCGGCCTGAGTGAACAGGTCGAGCTCGGCTGGCAGTGGCCCATCTACGGCCGCACGCCGGTCGAAGCGCAGGCCTCGCGATCCGCCGGCCATGACGGCGGCAGTTGTTCCGGCAGCTGGTATGCCGTGGGCCGCATCAACTACAGCACGCTGGAGCGCCGGCTCACCGACGCGATCGCCGGGGTCGAGTACGACGCCGGCTGCTGGATCGGGCGCATCGTCGCGAGCCGCCAGTCCACCGGCCTGAGCGAAGCGACGACGCGGCTGCTGCTGCAACTTGAGCTGGTGGGCCTGTCCAGGCTGGGTTCCAACCCCCTGCAGACCTTGAAGGACAATATCCCCGGATACCGGCTGCTGCGCGAGGGTCGCGCCGAGCCTCTTCCGTCGAGTACCTATGATTGATTCGTTGTTGTTCGTTTCCCGCGCACGTGCGCTGCGCAGCCTGCTGTGCGTGGCCCTGTGCGGCCTGCTCGTGCCGTGGGCGGCGGCGCAGACCCGCAGCAGCGCGACGCCGGCGATGGCCGACTACATCGTCGCCGTGGTCAACCAGGAGCTCGTCACCAATGCCGAGCTGCAAGGCAGGCTGGCGCGCATCCGCGACGAAGCGGCGCGCAGCAAGACCCAGCTGCCGCCGCCCGTCGAGCTGCGCAAGCAGGTGCTCGAGGCGCTGATCGACGAGCGCGTGCAGGTCACCAATGCACGCGAGAACGGCCCGAAGATCGACGAGGCCGAACTCGACCGCGCGGTCGCCAACGTGGCGGTGCAAAACCAGATGTCGATGGCGCAGCTGCGCACGCGGCTGCAGCAGCAAGGCATCGCTTACAGCACGTTTCGCAACAACGTGAAAGACCAGATGCTGATGGAGCGGGTGCGCGAGCGCGAGGTGAACCAGCGCATCCGCATCAACAACGACGAGATCGACAAGCTGCTCGAGCAGCGCCGCGCCGCGGCCGGAACCTCGGCGCAGCTGAACATCGCGCAGATCCTCGTGAGCGTGCCCGAAGGGGCGAGCGCCGAGGTGCTCGCCCAGCGCCAGGCCCGCGCCGACGCGGCCCTGGCGCGCGTGAAGGGCGGCGAGGCCTTCGACGTGGTCGCGAAAGAGATCTCCGAGGACGGCAACAGGGCGCAGGGCGGCGTCATCGGCATGCGCCCAATGGACCGGCTGCCCGATGTGTTCGTCGAGGTTGCCCGCAACCTGAAGCCCGGCGAGGTCTCGCCGACGCTGTTGCGCAGCGGTGCCGGCTTCCACGTGCTCAAGCTCGTCGGCCGCCAGGACGGGGGTGCGTTCTCGGTGCAGCAAACGCATGCGCGCCACATCCTGCTGCGGGTCTCCGAGCAGCTCTCGGCCGAGGCTGCCGGCCGGCGGCTGGCCGAATTCAAGCGTCAGATCCTCAGCGGCGGCAAGCTGTTCGAACAGCTCGCGCGCGAGAACTCCGAGGACGGCAGCGCGGCGGGCGGCGGCGATCTCGGCTGGGCCTCGCCCGGAACCTTCGTGCCCGAGTTCGAGGAGACGATGAACGCGCTGCCGATCAACGGCATCTCCGACCCGCTCACGTCGCGCTTCGGCGTGCACCTGATCCAGGTGCTGGAGCGTCGCCAGATCACGCTGGACGTGAAGCAGCAACGCGAGCAGGCGCGCAACGTGCTGCGCGAGCAGAAATTCGAGGACGCGTACGCCGAGTGGGTGCGCGACCTGCGCGGCCGCGCCTACATCGAAATGCGCGAGCCGCCTCAATGACGACACCCCGCTTGCCGCGTACGGCAAGCGACCCTCCGAGAGGGGCGGGCCTTGCTTGGGGCGGCCCGGCGCGGCGGCCCGCGCAGCGATGAAGCACATCGCGCGCAAGCGCTTCGGGCAGCACTTTCTGATCGATGGCGCGGTCATCGACGCGATCGTCGATGCGATCGCCCCGAGGCCCGGCGAGGCGCTGGTCGAGATCGGACCCGGTCTGGGGGCGATGACCACCCCGCTGCTGGCGCGCTGCGAGCAGCTCACCGTCATCGAACTCGACCGCGACCTCGCGCAGCGCCTGCGCGCGCGGCCCGGCATCGAGGTGATCGAATCCGACGTGCTGCAGGTCGATTTCGACGCGCTGGCGCAGGCGCGCGGCCAGAAGCTGCGGGTCGTCGGCAACCTGCCATACAACATCTCGTCGCCGATCTTGTTCCACCTGCTGGGCAGTGCCGCCCAGGTGGTCGACCAGCACTTCATGCTGCAAAAGGAAGTCGTCGAGCGCATGGCGGCCGGGCCGGGCACGAAGGACTACGGGCGCCTGAGCGTGATGCTGCAATGGCGTTACGACATCGAGTCGGTGCTCGACGTGCCGCCCGAGTCTTTCGACCCGCCGCCACGCGTCGACTCGGCGGTCGTGCGCATGCTGCCCTTGCCGGACGCGCCGGGCATCGATCCGGCGCGATTGAGCGAGCTGGTGCGCGTCGCGTTCTCTCAGCGCCGCAAGCTGCTGCGCCACACGCTGGGCCGCTGGTTGACCGAGCGCGGATTCGAAGGCGCGTTCGACGTGCAGCGGCGCGCCGAGGAGGTGCCGGTGGCCGACTACCTCGCGCTCGCCGCCGCCTTGAAATAACAACGCCCTGCCGAAGCAGGGCGTTTCGTGGATCAAACACCGCTTACGCGGCGTTGAGCCACATCGCCGTGTCAAAGGCGCTGCTCATCAGCGGCATGTTCATGCCGAAGCTGTTGTTCGCAGCGCTCTTGGCGGCCGGCTTGGCCGGCTTGTCTGCAACACTGGGGGCCACATCCGTCGCCCGCTCCCATGACCCGAGTTCTTGGGAGCGGGCTACTGAAAAGAATAGAAACACCTGAAGGGGATCTTCCGTTCGGCCCAGAAATCGGCCGCGTCCCGGAAGACATCGAGCAGGCTTTCTCGAGCCTCTCGATCGAAGCGTGGGTTGTCCGGCAACTGCTCCAGCACCACCACGAAGCCGGGCTGTGAGCCCGACTTGTGCACCAGGTCGGTCATGCAGTCGTAGAGTGCGTCCAGGTTCTTGCCGAAGTGCGCCGGGAACGTGAAGGCCTGTGCAATGGCTTCGAGAACGTCCTGCTTGGACTGGGCCGCGGTCAGGTTCGCGTAGAGGAAATGCTGGCCGGCGCCTTGCGCCGCTTCCATCAGATCCTCCACGCGATACGCGCGGATCGATTGGACAATGTTTGGACGGACTGTCTGCAACAGCATGGTCACGTTCCTCCTTGGGTCAAAAAAAACAAAGCTCGAACAAAACAAACTGGACACCGCACAACGCCGCGGCGCTCACGGCACGATCCGTTGAAAGCTGACGTAGTGGTCGGCGGTATAAAAACAGGCCTCGGGGCGTTCCGGCTGCCGGCCGCCGCAAACAATCCGCTTCGCGCCGCGGTCTCGCGCCCCCGGCGTGCTGACCGTGTACTCGTGATAGAACCCGCGTGGCTGGCGCGGCAACGCACGTTCGCGATTGCCGAACACCGTGCCATCCTTTTGGTGAGGGAACGGCCCGCCGGACAGAATCAACCGGTGGGTGGTTTGCGCCTGCACCGGCAATTCGGCCAAGGCCACCGTGCCCGCCAGCCCTGGAGTCGCGTCGCGGGCGAAGGCGACTCCGCTTGCCGAGGCCGCGCCTGCCAGAGTGAGAACCAGCCCCGTCTTGTGCAGAGCTTGCCACCACAGTGGCCGACCGGAGAAAAACACGGGAAATCCCTGAAATCAGAAGCCGCGATGTTACCGAATCGGGCCGGAAACCTCAAGCGTTTGCCTCAAATTGGGGCAATGAATCGATCGAGTTTGTTAGCGCTTGCACTCGGCTCGGCTTGCTGTGATCGTGAAGATTTGTTGAGGAGATTGTCCTCCCGGACGCTTCCTCACGGCATTCAGGGAATGCTCACAAAGCCTTCGGGTTTTCCCAGGTATTCCAAAAATGCATCGTCGCGGTGCGCGCCCTCAGCGGGCGGCGTTCGCGTCCGCCACCGTCAGCGCGGTCATGTTGATGATGCGCCGCACGGTCGCCGACGGGGTCAGGATGTGCACCGGCTGGGCCGCCCCCAGCAGCACCGGCCCGATCGCGATGCCGCCGCCAGCGGTCGTTTTCAATAGGTTGTAGCTGATGTTGGCAGCGTCGATGTTGGGCAGCACCAGCAGGTTGGCTTCGCCGGTCAGCGTGCTGCTCGGCATGATGGTCTTGCGGTACGGGCCGTCGAGTGCGGTGTCGCCGTGCATCTCGCCGTCGACCTCCAACCACGGCGCCTGTTGCTGCAGCAGCGCGAGCGTGTTGCGCATCTTCAGCGCCGAAGGCTGGTTGCTCGATCCGAAATTGCTGTGCGAGAGCAACGCCGCCTTCGGCTGCAGGCCGAAGCGCATCATTTCCTCGGCGGCCATGATCGTGATCTCGGCGAGCTGCTCGGCCGTGGGGTCGTAGTTGACGTGGGTGTCGACCAGCATCACCTGGCGCCCCGGCAGGATCAGCCCGTTCATGCACGCATAGGTCTTGGTGCCCTCGCGCTTGCCGATGACCTGGTCGATGTAGTGCAGGTGCATCGCGGTCGTGCCCCAGGTGCCGCACAGCATGCCGTCGACCTCGCCCGACTTCAGCAGCATCGCACCGATCAGCGTCAGGCGCCGGCGCATCTCGATCTTCGCGAGCTGCGCGGTCACGCCTTGCCGCTCGGTCATGCGGTGGTAGCTCTGCCAGTAGTCGCGGAAGCGGTGGTCGTTCTCGGTATTGACGACGTCGTAGTCGACGCCGGCCTTCAGCCGCAGCCCGAACTTCTCGGTGCGCTGGGCGATGATCTCGGGCCGGCCGATCAGCGTCGGGCGCGCCAGGCCTTCGTCGACGATCACCTGGACCGCGCGCAGCACGCGTTCCTCTTCGCCCTCGGCGTAGGCGACGCGCTTGTTCACCGCCTGCTTGGCCAGGGTGAAGATCGGCTTCATCGTCGTGCCCGAGGCATAGACGAAGGTCTGGAGCTTGTCGCGGTAGGCGTCCATGTCCT
>Ga0307508_10003841_pt1 | contig 14961 bp, 11 predicted proteins | sample 9_EM_MG_FD_203089 | JGI IMG/M metagenome (GOLD analysis project Ga0307508, IMG submission 203089) | Populus trichocarpa ectomycorrhiza microbial communities from riparian zone in the Pacific Northwest, United States - 9_EM | ecosystem: Host-associated > Plants > Roots > Unclassified | place... | reverse complement strand
TCACCAGTCAATGCGGATGGGAGAAGTGGGAAGGCTGGAGGCAAACCTCAAGATCATGATGCTGAACTTCCATGGATGCGGGAAGACAAAATATGCACGAGCACTCCTTGAGCATCAGTTCGATCAACGTTTTGTGTGGACAGCTGAGCATCACTACATAGATATTCGCAACAATCTAATGAACCTTAGTGGACGAACCGGTACCTACCTAGGCGTCGATAATAACCTCGAACTAGTCAACGCGGATCTGCAGAGTCGTTACAACCCGAGAGACACCTGGAAAATCCTTAGCTGGCATCGTGATGTTGTCTCCCCAAATATCATACCTTTTCGAAAGATGCGGGAGTCGGTATTGAAGTTATCGGGCATATCAACAGGCGGAAAGAAACATACTCGGCCGGATAACAAGGACGATATACTGCGAGTAATGGAACTTCTGTTAAAGGAGGATGTTCTGATACCTCAGAAGGGGAGGTGCGCAGTTGGGCCATCAGGAGCCAAGGTCCCCATTCGAGAAGTTACCGATATGTTCGACAAGGGCAGTGACGTGGTGTTGTATGGGAAGGTTCTGGATGAGGTTGTGGGAAGCCATAAAGGCCTTGGATCGGCACCAATTCTGCCTGAGTTGTCAGCGGCACAATGGGTTGAAGAACTGGAGGAATCAATTGAACTGTGGAAAAATGGAGTGCGAGAGATGGAGAGTATGGCATTTGGGAGCGGTGATGAGATGGATGTCAATTGAATTCTGGTGATGTGCGGCATTCACGTTTTGTTGATAGAGACAGATATTGGGCTGGCAGTGCTCACGGGCGGGGATGCCGGTGATGACGTCGGGGTTGCGGCTGCATCAAGAGATCTACCAAAAGATCTTCTCTACGTGCTAAATAACCTTCAATTGCATTCTGGTGATATACGGCATTCACGTTTTGTTGATAGGAGAAGGTATTGGGCTGGCGGCGCTCACGGGCGAGGATGCAGGTGATGGCGTCGGGGTTGCCAGTGATGGCGTGGCAGTTGCTGCTGCATCAAGAGACCTACCAAAAGATCTTCTCTACATGCTAAATAACCTTCAATTGAATTCTGGTGATATACGGCATTCAGTTTTTGTTGATAGGGAAAGGTATTGAGCTGGTGGCGCTCACGGGCGAGGATGCTGGTGATGGGGTCGGGGATGCCAGTGACGGTGTCGGGGTTGCCGGTGATGGCGTTGCAGTTGCTGCTGCATCAAGAGACCTACCAAAAGATCTTCTCTACATGCTAAATAACCTTCAATTGAATTCTGGTGATATACGGCATTCACGTTTTGTTGATAGGAAAAGGTATTGGGCTGGCGGCGCTCACGGGCGAGGATGCAGGTGATGGCGTCGGGGTTGCCAGTGATGGTGTGGCAGTTGCTGCTGCATCAAGAGACCTACCAAAAGATCTTCTCTACATGCTAAATAACCTTCAATTGAATTATGGTGATATACGGCCTTCACGTTTTGTTGATAGGGAAAGGTATTGGGCTGGCGGCGCCCACGGGCGAGGATGCAGGTGATGGCGTCGGGGTTTCCGGTGATGGCGTGGCAGTTGCTGCTGCATCAAGCAACCTACCAAAAGATCTTCTCTACATTCTAAATAACCTTCAATTGAATTCTGGTGATATACGGTATTCAGGTTTTGTTGATAGGGAAAGGTATTGGGCTGGCGGCGCTCACGGGCGAGGATGCAGGTGATGGCGTCGGGGTTGCCGGTAATGGCGTTGCAGTTGCGGCTGCATCAAGAGCCTACCGAAAGATCTGATGACATACCAAAGGCAATATAAGGTACACAATCTCGACCAACATCACCCCAGTACGCAATAACAATGAGAATTTCTCCTAACGCTATTCATGGCGATTTGATTACCCGTCTAATTATTCTCGCGCATATCCTCGTTCCACCCCGTAGTCTTTTATGATTTTCTGCCGGGCTGCTAGTGTAGCAGTGGATGGCCGTCCACGCTCTCGAGCTGGCAGCAATATCTTGAGGTCATCTGTGAAGGTTTGCTCACGATATATATCGGTAGGTTTGTCGAGCACCCTTGGCATTGGTACCTGATTCCCTCGGAACGTAACGCGGTCAAGCTGAGAGTCCCCTTCAGTGACTAACCGTTGTCGGCGATCTCGCGCACGCATTCGCTGGTACTCTAACCGATCTTGCTCTTTTTTGTGAGCTTGACGAGCTGTCTCGAGGTCTTCAAGTTGAGATGCCACAATGGGGTCGTTAATATCAGCTGTGGGATCCAGAATGACGTGTGAAACGAATGCAGTGCGACCCTTACGAGGGCGGCCAGCTGGTCGGATAGAAGGAGGACGGGGGTGGCGGTTCTAATTGTCTGAATGGCCGAGGCGATGCGTGTGGCACTTCCAGGGAAGAGAGAATGCTGTACCGTTTTGGCAACTATGGCAGTCTTTTCTTCCAGTGTACCTGCATGATAGATTGAGTCGCACTGTTTTACCAGACTCTCAATGTACATGTCGGGAAGGAGCTTATTTGGAGCGTAGGGCATGAAAACGTCACCAGCAGTAGCTTCTTCCCAAAGATCCAATCTCAATTCTCGTAGGAGCTGCCGCACTGCAAGCTTGTAACCTCTATCTGTTGTTGGACGGTTCACCAGGTTCCCATCAAGCTCCCTTGCATTTGTCATGGGTAAATCGGAAGGTTGGGTAGATTTAACTGGGGTTGGGGGCGGAAGTAGGCGCTGGATAGCCTTGACGGCATCTGGTAGCTTGCTGGAATCAGCAACATGAAATTTAGTTAGATAAGCGACCAGGTGTGTGTTGCAACATGTAGGTCGCTGATGAGTATGCTGTGAGACAACATGAGAGGCTGGCTGCAAGCCAGTGTCATCAAACAATCTCAGCAGAACAATCAGTCGGCACTGTTGGGTGTTAACGAGCCAGGTAATTCCCCGACAGCATATAGGATAGGAGTTGTATCTGGTATGCCGTCCGTATCGACCCTCCGTAGCATTGTCATCGAGAGAAACAACTGAGTCCGTTTCACTCTCTTCTGATCCAGGTTCATTGGCAACAGGTGGGTAGTCACTGTTGTATCTGTCGGATTCATCGTCGCTCAGATCTTGACCAAGCCAGCAGTCCGTAGGGCCGGAATCATCTCGACAGCCCATGGCTATCATATCTGCATGATCTTCATCTTCCGTGGGGCAACAGTCGGAGGAAATCACTGGAGCATCCAGTGGATCCAAGGGAGGTAGAGACTTTTCAGTGCCATTCGTCCATGCATCAACTCCAGCGATGCAGGCATCGACGTGACGTGAAAGACCAGATGTGCCGTCCGTCCGATAAATTCCAAGAGCTTTGTCAGACTTCTTGGTGAGTCGGTGTTGTTGCGTGTAGAAAAGTAAGAATACTCCTTGAGTGCCCTGACGACGAGAGGCTTTCTAGGCGTTGCATGATGGATGAAATACTGAGGGTTGGGCCAAGACGCCACTGTACAACTCTTTCGATACTGGGAAAGCCAATACCCATACCTGCAACTTCAGTGGCAAATAGGATTCGACATAGGCCCTTGCTGAAAGCATTTATGACGATCCATCTTCTCTTTTGTGTAAGAATCGTGCTGTACTCGGCAAAGATGTACTTGAACTCGCGCATTGCCTTCCACTCTGGTGGCACTAGGGCCCAAAATTCATCGAATGCCTGTTTAGCATCAGGGCGGCTATCAATGAATACCACTGTCTGAGGAATCTGTGCTGGATGCTCAACCCCAGACGGTACCAGAAAGTAAAGTTGCCGGTGATCCAAAGTTTTACAGGTGATTTGATGGATACTGACGAATACATTCGAACGATCGACACTCCTTTGGATGAAGGAAACGAGAGGATTCAGGTGCAGACTGCGGTGTACAAATTGGCGGATATATGGGGTCATAGTAGCAGAGCACATCAAGAAAGGTACCCCAGAGAAGCTGTGACGCAATCCACCTAACTGTGTGTATCGTTCCCGGAAGGATCTCCACTGATGTATCAGATGAGCCTCATCAATGACAATGACAGGTTTCTTCAAGAAACTCGAATTTAGTGCTGTGAGTTTCCTCCAGTGGGAGTTGCCTGTCTGGGAAAATTCGGGCAGAGTAAACACCACACGGTACTCGCACCGTTGCAGCTTGCCGATGAGGTCAGGAATCTCGTGAATCGTCCGGTCGTTGACTTGTACTGCAGTAAGGCCGAGCGAGTGGGCCGCAAAAACCTGGATACACCTACATGAGTTCATCATTATATCAACTGCAATAGGGGGACTACTTACCTGATCGTCCATAAGGGCTAGTAAAGGCGATATAACCAAAACGCTCACAGTGGTGTCCACCAACAGAGGCATGAAGAAGAACATCGTTTTACCACCACCGGTAGCTGTGACCACCATCGTATCTCTACCGAGTAAAAGCTTGGCGGTCGTTGCGACTTGCCAAGGTCGACATTCGATAACCGTTCCAGAAACATCATTAGCAGACAAATGAGCGTTTCGTCTGTTAATCACGGTACTGATTCGATGACGTATTGCAGATGTCTCAATATCAACATTGCTAAATGGTACAGTTCTGAGTCTGCCTTTGTCTTTCACCACTAGAGCATCAACGCAGCCATCGTAAAAAGGTTGTGAGAACATCAGGGTTTGAATTGGGTCATTATTGTGACAGTCTGAAGGATGGTTCGGGATTGCGGACTCCGATTGCGGGCAGGAAGTACCGCCGTCAGTGATACTTTCAGCTTCCGATGCTTGGCGTGGTGGAATTGAGGAACTCCGTTTGTCGCTGTGTGTATGCATGCGCAGTGTCTGAGTCTGGTACTTACTTGCATGCTGTAGCAAAGCAGAAAATTTGGTGGTCGTTACGTTTCAGTGAGGAGGTTGTGACATTGAAGGAACACGAACAAAAGAACGAAAAGGATTTAATAAAAACCAAGGGGGTGAGAAGATATGAATTAGCCAAGCGAGTAAACCCAATACCTCTCCCTATCAACAAAACCTGAATACCGTATATCACCAGAATTCAATTGAAGGTTATTTAGCATGTAGAGAAGATCTTTTGGTAGGTCTCTTGATGCAGCAGCAACTGCCACGCCATCACTGGCAACCCCGACGCCATCACCTGCATTCTCGCCCGTGAGCGCTGCCAGCCCAATACCTTCTCCTATCAACAAAACGTGAACGCCGTATATCACCAGAATGAAATTGAAGGTTATTTAGCACGTAGAGAAGATCTTTTGGTAGGTCTCTTGATGCAGCAGCAACTGCCACGCCATCACTGGCAACCCCGACGCCATCACCTGCATCCTCGCCCGTGAGCGCCGCCAGCCCAATACCTTTCCCTATCAACGAAACGTGAATGCCGTATATCACCAGAATTCAATTGAAGGTTATTTAGCATGTAGAGAAGATCTTTTGGTAGGTCTCTTGATGCAGCAGCAACTGCAACGCCATCACTGGCAACCCCGACACCGTCACTGGCATCCCCGACGCCATCACCAGCATCCTCGCCCGTGAGCGCCGCCAGCTCAATACCTTTCCCTATCAACAAAAACTGAATGCCGTATATCACCAGAATTCAATTGAAGGTTATTTAGCATGTAGAGAAGATCTTTTGGTAGGTCTCTTGATGCAGCCGCAACTGCAACGCCATCACCGGCAACCCCGACGCCATCACCGGCATCCCTGCCCGGAAACACCACCAGCCCAATACCTGTCCCTATCAACAAAAAGTGAATGCCGCACATCACCAGAATTCAATTGAAAGTTATTTAGCATGCAGAGAAGATCTTTTGGTAGATCTCTTGATGCAGCCGCAACCCCGACGTTATCACCGGCATCCCCGCCCGTGAGCGCTGCCAGCCCAATATCTGTCTCTATCAACAAAACGTGAATGCCGCACATCACCAGAATTCAATTGACATCCATCTCATCACCGCTCCCTAATGCCATACTCTCCATCTCTCGCACTCCATTTTTCCACAGTTCAATTGATTCCTCCAGTTCTTCAACCCATTGTGCCGCTGACAACTCAGGCAGAATTGGTGCCGATCCAAGGCCTTTATGGCTCCCCACAATCTCATCCAGAACCTTCCCATACAACACCACGTCACTGCCCTTGTCGAACATATCGGTAACTTCTCGAATGGGGACCTTGGCTCCTGATGGCCCAACTGTGACACTGGGGTTGTCTTATAACCGGAGTGTGGGGAGAATCAAAGGTAATCAGGCTACTTTCGATAATTCACAACGGAATAATCTCAGATCTTGTGTGTGGGTTCGGTGGTAGTGTTGGTGAGGATGTTCGTGCTGATTTCTCTCCTGCTTTCTGAGAAAAACCTCCTTCCTTTTTATGGTCGAGGTCATAGTGTGAGATCTGATGAACCAGCGTGAGTGCTGGTGACTCGGGCTTGGATTCCCCCGAGGTGCGGGGACCCCGTGGGTGATTCATTGGTCATAGCAGGGTGTAGATAAGGGGAGATGAGGTTTCATGCATCTTGCGGCACCCTAGGCTCAGAGTCCTCCGTCTCTCCCTGAGGCGAGAGCTCCCTGGGGAGCTACGTACTGCATGAGGGCCATGCAGTCGTGCGGGGTCTAAGTTCTAGAGCCTGTCGATCACCCTGAGGTGACGCAATCTCCCTCTGGAAGAGATCCGTTCGTTTGCACTCACCCCCTCATCTCCGGAGTTAGCCTAGGTCCGGTTTTCTCGGCCGACAGCTAATCTCCGTCTCCTCGATCTCCTACCTAGACTCTCTGACATCATTACCCGTGCTTCAGAGGGCAACTAGGGCCTCTCTGAAGGCCCGTGATGAGTCTCCCTTGCTACGTACTCTAGCTAATTACTAAGGTGTAACACTACCTCCCTCCCCCTTAGCCTCGTCCCGAGCGCTATCTATTTTTCTAAGTAGCCCAACTCTTTCTGTGATCATGAGATTCTTTCAACGCTGAGGGTCCTTCAGCGTCACGGACTGCAGTCCTCCACCCCTGCAGCCCTCCCAGCCACCGGATCAGGGCATCATTCTCTGTAATCCGTCGGAGTGGCTGGGCCCTCAGAGCAGGCCGGTGCGTGCTCTTACTGATCGTGTCATGTTGAATCGTACTCGCCGCCGCGCTGCGTCAAGTCTTTGGCCGGCTCGGTGGGGTTCCGGGGTTGCAGCGCGACCAGGGAATTGGGAGAGGCATGGTGTCCTTCGTGCTAGTGACCCGTATGCTCGGCAGTGACCGCGCCCACGTCCTTCCGGGGGGAGACTAGTATGCTAGAGCAGTGACAGCGCTGTCGGGGACTCACTTCACCGATTATGGGCTCGCTGCGCCAGTTCCGCCGGTCCGAGTCGGTCGCCGAGAGGTCGATACGTCTGTTCTGAACGGTTTTCCTGATTCTCAACAAGTTCGGTCGCGTGCACTCCTCGCCGGGCACCCGGTCGGTGGCTTCTCGTGGTGGCCTGTGAAGCGGGTCTTTTTGTCGGGTCGTACTGTGGTACTGGCGCCCTCCGCCGCGTCAGCCCCCTACCGCCAGGTCCCCGGGGTAACTGGTCTTAGCCCTCGGTGAGCCGGTAGTCCCTCGGCGAGTCTGGATTTCGCAGATGAAACTCCCGGAGTTTCTCCAGACCGCCTACTGAAAAGTTGTCGAATGGCTCCTCCGTTTTTTCGTCGTAGCCAAGCCATTTGACGAGGTAGAGGATTCTTTTCCGATTCCCTCTCCCGTGTTCCCGTGATGCCTCTACCGCTTCGACGTCGTATTCCTCGGACTGTTCGACATCGTCGGCCTCCCGGAGTATTTTGGCCAGATCAGGAGGGGCCCGTTTTTCGCTAGTTCGGTAAGGTTCGAGGAGCGAGACATGGAAGAGGTTGTGGATTTTCCATTTTCTGGGCAGAGTTAGCCATACTGCGAGGGGGGTAATTATTTTCTCGACTTGGAAGGGCCCATGGTTCTTATGGTCCATCTTTCCCGAGGGTCGGCGTGTTTTGATGTTGCGGCCACTAAGCATTACCAAGTCTCCTACTTGGTATGCCGGAGGAGTTTTCCGGTTCGGTTCCCCGTAACGCCGCATCCGCTCCTGTGCTGCCTCCAGTCCTTCCCGTGCTTCCTTATGCACCGCCTGCATCCAGTGAGCGTTAGCCGTGCTCGCCGGGTTAAGGGGTTCTTCGTTTTCGTTTGGTGGGTCTATCGTCCTTGGGTGGAAGCCGTAGTTGGCGTAAAACGGTGAGATTCCGTTTCCCACGGTGACTGAGTTATTGTAGGCGAACTCCGCCATTGGTAGTAGGCGCACCCAGTCGTCTTGCTCATGGTTGACGAAGCTTCTGAGGTATGCCTCGATGGTCTGGTTGAGGCGCTCGGTTTGTCCGTCGGTTTGGGGGTGAAACGCGGTGGACATTCGTGGGCGGATCCCCAACTTCTTCAATAGCTCCAGCCATACTTCCGACGTAAAACGCGAGTCTCGATCTGACACGATGTCAGTTGGCAGCCCGTGGAACCTCCATATTTCTCGGGCGAATATTTTTGCCAGATCCGCCGCGCCCTTCTCTCGGAGCGGGACGAAGTGTGCCATTTTGGTGAACCTGTCGATAACCACCCATAACTGATCACAGATTTCCGAGACTGGGAGTTCCGTGATGAAATCCATGGCTATGGACTGCCATGGGGCATAGGGTAATTCCAGCGGTGAGGGCAGGCCGTACGGTTGGTGCCGGGATGCCTTGTTTTGCTGGCATTCTGGGCAGCTTCGGACGAAGTCAATGATTCGATCATTCATCTTAGGCCACCAGAAGTTTCGTCGGATGAGTTCGATGGTTTTATCCTGCCCCATGTGACCGGCTACCTTGGTGTCGTGCTCCGATTCCAATACCGCGTTTATGACTTCTCCTGTGATCCATAGTAGTCCTTTCCTGTAAAGTACCCCGTCCCGGAGTTCGAGGAATCCTTCTTTGATCGCTTCCTGTTTTGCTTGCTGATAAGCCGGGTCTTTTGCCGCCGCTTCTTGAACCTTTTTTATAAATTCCGGGTTCCATTTTCACGCTGGGAGCGAGGTCAGCCTGGCTGAAGAGACAATAAACGAGCTTGTTTTTCTGGTTTCGAGTTTTCCGAAGTGTTTTTCTCCCAAAACTGTTATTATGGGCTGGTTTTCTATCCCCCCTTTTTCAGGGCGGTACTCCGAACGCCTAGACAATGCGTCTGGTTTACCGTTTTGGGTGCCTGGACGATAATAAATCCTGAAGTTGATGCCGGCCAATTCCTGGGCCCAGCGGGCCTGTCGTCTGTTGAGTATTTTTGTCGTCGTAAAGTATTCCAGATTCTGATGATCTGAGAATACCTGTATTTGGTGCTTGGCTCCTTCGCAGTATCGTCGCCAGTGCTTGAATGCATCCACCACGGCCAGGAGTTCTTTATCGTGGATTTCGTAATTTATTTCTGCCGGGGAGAACTTCCTCGAATGGAAGGCAACTGGATGCAGATGATTTTCTTCGTCACGTTGTGAGAGGACGGCGCCGATGGCGAAATCTGACGCATCTGTTTCGATAATGACCGGCCGCGTCGGGTCGAAATGGCTTAGAATTGGTGCCGTCGTAAATCGTTTTTTTAGCTCCTCAAAGGCTTCTTCTGCTTCCGGGTTCCAGGTCCAGTGCCCCTCCCCCTTTTTCTTTGTGAGCTCCGTCATGGGTCTGGCTATCTGGGAGTAGCCTTGTATGAAGCGTCGGTAGAAGTTAGCGAAACCCAAAAAGGACTGTACTTCCTTGAGCGAAGTAGGGCGTTCCCAGGATAGCTCCGCTTCTACTTTGCTTTCGCTCATCCGGATACCGTCTCGTCCTATAATGTAGCCCAGGAATTCTACTTCTTCCGCCTTCCAGATGCATTTCTCAGGTGAGATTGCTAGCCCGTTTTTTCGTAACCTCTTCAGGACGTTTTTAACGAGTCCGTCGTGTTCCTCTTCTGTTTTGGCATATACCAGAATATCGTCCATATACGCTAAGACGCCTATGTCGAGTACGTCCGACAAGATGTGGTTCATCATATCCTGGAAGGTTGATGGGGCGTTGGTTAGGCCGAAAGGCATGACATTAAACTCGTATAGGCCGTACCGCGTCCCGAACACCGTCTTCCATTCGTCCCCATCAGCAAAAAAATGAAAAGTTGAGGTATATTGCTTTTTTTCGAAGTGAGACACAAATTTTAAATTTCCTTTCTCGGTGTTTTAGTTGAAATAAAAGAGATTATTTTTTTCCAAATCCTTACGGGAGCAAAATATAACTTCTCTCTTACAGAAGCTTAATAAAGCTTAATAAAGCTTACGGAAGCACCGGGAGCACCGGGAGCATTTTTCGAGTTTTTGCTGATGCCCTTCCCGAATCCTAATAAGATTGAATCCGTTCTTGAGATCCATTTTCGTAAAGTACCGGGAGCCTTGTACCCGGTCTTGTAGCTCCTGCATTAATGGGAGCAGGTATCGGTAAGGGATTGTGATCGCGTTTAGCCCTCGATAGTCCACGCATAGCCGGAGGCCTTGTCCGTTCGGTTTTGGGACAAAAAGGATGGGTGAGCCCGCTGGCGACGTGGACCTCCGTATTTTCCCGGTTTTTTCCATCTCCTTGAGCCATTCTCGAAGGGTCTGCAGTTCTACTTCTGAGAGGGGGTAGATAGGCCCCCAGGGTGCCGTGGCGCCTTCCCGGAGGTCGATCTTGCAGTCGTATGGTCGATGCTCGGGAAGCGCGTCTGCCGCTTCTTTGCCCATTATTCCTAGGTACTGGCGGAATTCCATTGGGACGTTGTCGGTTGGTTCGTCCGACACCGCGGCCACATAGCCTATCGTACGGGCCGATGGATCGAGCGCCACAGATTCGTCCCAAGAGAGCGAGAATTCCGCCGACTCGCCTTTCGTGCAGTTTTTTAGGCAGTTGGCACTATTGAACCGAACCTCGTCCGTGTCCCAAGCTCCTTGAGGTGGGTGCGCCGTGATCCACTTGAACGGGAGGAAGATATCAATTCCTGCTTCCATGGGGGAGATTTCGAATTTCTCCCTGGAGTAGTGTTTCCGGTGTTGAAGGAGCGTCGGGTCTGTATAAAATTGCCCGGCCCCTTCAACGCTTTCCCCGGTGAAGCCTTCAATGCTGTAGGCCTGGTTGTGTTTGCGTCGTGTTATGCCGAGTTTTTCGACTGTTTTTTCATTGATTAACGCTATTGAGCATCCGGTGTCCAACAGCGCCTTGACTCGGTACTGCTCTGCCCCCTGGTGTAGTAGCATGTCGATCACGGGGTGAGGGTTGCTTGCCAGTTTCCTTCTTTTTTGGTTTTCTTCCTGCAACGGCTGATTCTTTCGTTTGGAGGCTCCGCATATTAGCTGAAGGGCCCGGGGTTGCAGAGAGCCCCTGCCCCCTAAAAATCCGAATCGGATTCTTCCCATAGGGGGGCGTTGGTCTCCATGGCTTCCACGGCCGCCACCTTTTGGAGTTTGACCACCGGTGGTTCCCCGGTTTCTTCCTCGTCGCGCTTTCGTTTTCCTTCAGAGACCGCGGATACCTTCCATGGCGCTGGGGGTAATGTGGTTCCTCGGCGAGTGGCGTGGGCGAAGCATTCGTAGGTTCGGTGTCCTTTCTGCCCACACCGCCAACAGTCATCTGGGTTCTTGAAATACTCCTCCTGTTCTCTGGAGGGGACTCCTTTCATTGCTTCGTCTTTAGAGGCCCAGTGCCAGGGCTTCCCGTACTGGCTCCATCTCTCCAGTGAGCGCCCTTTCTCCTCATCCCTTGGTTCCCGAGGTTGCTGGTTCTCTTTCTTCCCTTCCTTTCTATCGTCTTTCTTCCCTGAGGCCGGTGCGGTGATTCGGGTTGCTTCTTTGGCGGCTTTCAGGGCCTTTTTCATTTCTACCTGTAGGGCTGCCTGGTAGGTGGCTTCCAGGAAGTCGTCGTCATCCACGAATTCCCCCAGATAATGGGCGAAGCGCATATCCAGGACGGAGTCGGGCATCGCCATGTTGACTTTTTCCTGAAGGCTCTCACCCGTGACCTTGGCATAGTTGTTCAGTGCGTGGAATTCGGTTAGGTAGGCCCGAATATCGCCCGAGTACCGAATTTGGCCAATCCTTAGCTGGGCATTGGCCGCTTCTCGGGGATCGTGATACTCGCTCCTTATAGCCGCTGAGTAGTTGATCCATGTATCGTTTTCTCCCACAGTGTCGTATCGGTGTACGTCCCATGCTTTTGCCGTACCGGTCTGGAGTGTTCCTATCCAAGCGATTTTTTGCTGGTCGTTGGTTTCAGGGTAGAAGCTCAGATATTTGGTGACTGATTTCCACCAAACATCGAAGGGGGTTGTGGGTTTTCCGTCCAATGCTTCAGGGTTCGTTATTTTCAGTCTTGCGGTTCTTACCGCAGGGGGTGCCGGTTTAGGCTGGACGGCCCCGGCCACTTCTTCTGCCACTGCCCTGGCTACCGTTCTTGCTAATTCTTCGGTGGTCAACGTCCGGACCTTCTCTGTCGATCCGGGCTGGGGGGTGGGGACAGTGAAGGTGGTGGTGGTAATGGTCGCCTGGGCGGTCTGGGTGGGATTCCCCCTCCTCCGACCATTGGAGGCCTTGCTGGTGCCGGTGGCGATAGGGCTGGACGCCGAATTCTTCTATCTGGTCTTGGCGGCACTACTGGCTGCGTGGGTTCCGTAGGCGACGTGTGAAGCCGTCGTAGGACGCTAGCTAGACTTGATGTAGATGGCGGGGCTGGGCTGCGCCATGCCGTCTGTTTCGGGGACGCCTGTCTTGACGGCCGGGGAGGCGGGGTTTTTGGGATCTGTATCTGGGCGGCTAGTTGTTGCAGTGCGTCTGCCTGTCGCTGGGTTTCCTGCCTGGCGTCCAGCAACCGCTCTTCCAAGTATTCCACCCGCTTCTGGTGCTCATTAGCCCATATTTCGACATTACCTTGGAAGTTGGCCAGATGCTGGCTTCTGGCCAGATTGGCTTCTGCTAGAAATGAGATCGAATCGTTCAGGTGGGCTAGTTGCGCTGCCTGCCCTGCTTGTTTGTCCGCGGCTTCCTGGGTTCGTTCGATAATGGCTCCCCAGACATTTTGCGCGAATGCTTGGTATGCTGTAGCCGCGCTTGCCAGCTCGCTTCGTATCCAATCTCCTGTGATTTTTTCATTAGCGCTAAGGCGGTCATATACATACCTGGTTCCTTCCGACAGCTCCTGATAAGCCTGCTCGATCTGTCGGATTTTTTGATCATTGTGGTCGATCGTATTCCCGCAGAGGCTGACCAGCTGCACCAAGTCTCGTTCGGCTTGCTTTTGCTGCTTGACCAGTGCTCGGAGCCATGTGGCAGGGTTGGTGACTTCGAGGGCTTCCTCAGTTGGCTCGGTGCCATCGGTGATTTGTAGCATGTCTCGTGGGGCCTCCAAGCGGAGCATGTTGAAGTCGGTAGACGCCATCGTTTTTTAGTACAGATCCAAGAAGTGTCCCGTGTAGATGGTTTCGTCGTCTTGGAGCTCGTAGTCGCAGATTTCTCGAAATTCGAGTCCCTTAAGATCGGCGCTTTGGCGAAGCAGGGCGCAAGTGGACCAGTATTGGGTATACCAGTGCTATGGTGTGATATCGTCGAGTTCGACAGGGGCTGGTCCGTTGGCGTATTCGTTCCACTCGTTTTCTTCTTTTGCGGTGGTTGCTATTTCCTCGTCGTTTGAACCGAAGGTATAGTCAAGTTGGTAGCTTGACTGGGGTTCGAGAATCGTGGCTAAGTCAAGCAAAAGGAAGTGATCTTGCTCGAAAGAGGGCATGAAAGTAGGGTGATTTGAGATCAAGATTATAGTGTGACACTGGGGTTGTCTTATAACCGGAGTGTGGGGAGAATCAAAGGTAATCAGGCTACTTTCGATAATTCACAACGGAATAATCTTAGATCTTGTGTGTGGGTTCGGTGGTAGTGTTGGTGAGGATGTTCGTGCTGATTTCTCTCCTGCTTTCTGAGAAAAACCTCCTTCCTTTTTATGATCGAGGTCATAGCGTGAGATCTGATGAACCAGCGTGAGTGCTGGTGACTCGGGCTTGGATTCCCCCGAGGTGCGGGGACCCCGTGGGTGATTCATTGGTCATAGCAGGGTGTAGATAAGGGGAGATGAGGTTTCATGCATCTTGCGGCACCCTAGGCTCAGAGTCCTCCGTCTCTCCCTGAGGCGAGAGCTCCCTGGGGAGCCACGTACTGCATGAGAGCCATGCAGTCGTGCGGGGTCCGAGTTCTAGAGCCTGTCGATCACCCTGAGGTGACGCAATCTCCCTCTGGAGAGATCCGTTCGTTTGCACTCACCCCCTCATCTCCGGAGTTAGCCTAGGTCCGGTTTCCTCGGCTGACAGCTAATCTCCGTCTCCTCGATCTCCTACCTAGACTCTCTGACATCAGTACCCATGCTTCAGAGGGCACTAGTGCCCTTCTGAAGGCCCGTGATGAGTCTCCCTTGCTACGTTTTTCTGGCCAATGACTAAGGTGTAACACCAACTGCGCACCTTCCCTTCTGAGGTATCAGAACATCCTCCTTTAACAGAAGTTCCATTACTCGCAGTATATCGTCCTTGTTATCTGGCCGAGTATGTTTCTTTCCGCCTGTTGATGTGCCCGATAACTTCAATACCGACTCCCGCATCTTTCGAAAAGGTATGATATTTGGGGAGACAACATCACGATGCCAGCTAAGGATTTTCCAGGTGTCTCTCGGGTTGTAACCACTCTGCAGATCCGCGTTGACTAGTTCGAGGTTTTTATCGACGCCTAGGAAGGTACCGGTTCGTCCACTAAGGTTCGTTAGATTGTTGCGAATATCGATGTAGTGATGCTCAGCTGTCCACACAAAACATTGATCGAACTGATGCTCAAGGAGTGCTCGTGCATATTTTGTCTTCCCGCATCCATGGAAGTTCAGCATCATGATCTTGAGGTTTGCCTCCAGCCTTCCCACTTCTCCCATCCGCATTGACTGGTGA
>Ga0307508_10003840_pt1 | contig 14963 bp, 14 predicted proteins | sample 9_EM_MG_FD_203089 | JGI IMG/M metagenome (GOLD analysis project Ga0307508, IMG submission 203089) | Populus trichocarpa ectomycorrhiza microbial communities from riparian zone in the Pacific Northwest, United States - 9_EM | ecosystem: Host-associated > Plants > Roots > Unclassified | place... | reverse complement strand
GACGCTACGGGTTTCATGAACGCCATTGGTTCGGCGGCTAACCCAATTTAGTTAAGGGCGCCTGAAGCCTGGACCGCAAATTTCTACCGCTTGCGTTGCATTGACCCGCATTAAAGTCGTGTGATCAGAAGCGGTTGTCGCGTGGAAATCCAGTGGGCGGCATCCGGCCCGCCGCGCCGCGCGCGGCGCGCCAGGGTGCAAGGTCACTTTCGGTTCGCGTCCGCCCGCTTTCGCCGCCCATTGCCCAGCTCAGCCCGTTGGCAAAAACGAAAGTGATCGCGTCGGAAAGCCCACCATCGCGGTACCGCTGCAACTGCACCCCCTGGCCCCGCGAAAGCTCCGCGAGTTCCGTCAGCGGGAAGACGAGCAGGCGGCGATTGTCGCCGATCGCAGCGACATAATCGGCTTGCGGATCGACCGGCTTCACAAGCTTCAGCTTCGCGCCGAGGCGCGGTGTCACGACCGTCTTGCCCTTGCGGGTCTCGGCGATGGTGTCGGCGGTACGGACGATGAAGCCGCGCCCGTCAGTCGCCGCGACCAGCAGCTTTTCGGCGCGGCTCGCCGGCAGGATGTTGACGATGCCAATATCGCCATCGAGGTCGATCATCGCGCGCACCGGCTCGCCAAAGCCGCGCCCGCCCGGCAATTTGTCAGCGGCGAGCGTGTAGAAACGGCCATTCTCCGCCGCGAGCAGGATCTTATCGGTGGTCTGCGCCGGGAAGGACAGGAAGGCGGCGTCGCCTTCTTTGAACTTCAGCTCGGCGGTCGCCGCCTCGTCGATATGGCCCTTCATCGCGCGAATCCAGCCGCGCTGCGACAGGATCACAGTGATCGGCTCACGCTCGATCATCGCCTCGAGCGGGATCTCGCGCGCCGGCGCTGCTTCCTCGATCGTGGTGCGGCGCTTGCCGAGAACTGTCTCCAGCCCGTAGCGATCACGCAGCTTGGCGAAATCCTTCTTGAGCCGGGTCCGCTGCCGCGCGTCGCTGCCGAGCAGCGCATCCAGCCCGGTGCGCTCGGCTTCGAGCCCCTCGCGCTCCTTGCGGATCTCCATTTCCTCAAGCTTGCGCAGGCGCCGCAGCCGCATATCGAGGATTGCCTCGGCCTGGCGGTCGGTCAGTTCGAACTCGGCGATCATCACCGGCTTGGGCTCATCCTCGGTGCGGATGATCTCGATCACCCGGTCGAGGTTGAGATAGGCGATCAGATAGCCGTCGAGCAGCTCGATCCGGTCGGAAATCTTGCCAAGCCGGTGCGCGGTGCGGCGCTGGAGCACGATGAACTGGTGGTCGACCCAGCCCATCAGCGCCTCACGCAGCGACATGACGCGCGGGGTTCGGCGATTATCGAGCACATTGAGGTTGAGGCTGACCCGGTTCTCCAGGTCGCTCATCCGGAACAGGCTCTCCATCAGCATCGTCGCATCGACGGTGCGGGCGCGCGGCTCGATGACGATCCGGATCTCCGAATCGGATTCGTCGCGCACGTCGGCGAGGATCGGCAGCTTCTTGTCGTTGATGAGCTCGGCGATCTGCTCGATCAGCTTGCCCTTCTGCACGCCGTACGGGATCTCGGTGACGACCGCGTTCCAGGTGCCGCGGCCCTGATCCTCGATGTGCCACCGCGCACGGACCCGGAAGCTGCCGCGCCCGGTCGCATAGGATTCAGCGATGGCGCCGGGGCTGTCGACGACAAGCCCGCCGGTCGGAAAATCCGGCCCTTTCACATGCTCGAGCACCTGCGCATCGGTCGCGTTCGGCTGATCGATCAGCAGGATCGCCGCCTCGAACAGCTCGGCGGCGTTATGCGGCGGGATGCTGGTCGCCATGCCGACCGCGATGCCGGCCGCGCCATTGGCGAGCAGGTTCGGGAACAGGCCCGGGAACAGCTCGGGCTCCTGCTCCTCGCCATTATAGGTCGGGCGATAATCGACGGCGTCCTCGTCGAGGCCGTCCATCATGTCCATCGCGACCTGAGTCAGCCGTGCCTCGGTGTAACGATAGGCGGCGGCGTTATCGCCGTCGATATTGCCGAAATTGCCCTGCCCGTCGACCAGCGGGTAACGCATCGCGAAACTCTGGGCGAGGCGGACCATCGCGTCATAGACTGACTGGTCGCCATGCGGATGATATTTGCCGATCACATCGCCGACGACGCGGGCGCATTTCTTGTAGCCCTGCGCCGGATCGAGCTTGAGCAGGCGCATCGCCCATAACAGGCGGCGGTGCACCGGCTTCAGCCCGTCGCGGACATCGGGAAGCGAGCGCGCGGTGATCGTCGAGAGCGCATAGACGAGATAGCGCTCGGACAGAGCGCTGTCGAAAGGCGCATCGACGATTGCGTTGAAGGGATCGGGTTCGAGAATATCAGTCGGCATCGTACGGCGGTTAGCAGGCGGATTCCTCGCGCGCTACTGGATCAGATCGGCAGCTCAAACGGGGCTTGGCAGATCGCGCGCCAGCTCGGCGAGCAACCATTCGCGGAATCGCTTGATCTTGGGCACGGCGCGGCGCGCTTCGGGATAGACCAGCCAATAGGCATAGCCCCGGGTCGAGACCTGCTCGAAGAGCCGCACAAGGCGATTATCGGCCAGATCGTTGCGCCAGAAAAACGGCGTCAGCATCGCCACGCCCTGCCCCGCCATCGCCGCATGCCCCTCATGCGCCTGCGAATCGAGCCTGACGCCGGGGCGGAGCGGTTCGTCGGGTACATCGACACCGGCCTCGCGCAGCCAGAAGGGCCACCACGGATCATGCGGGCTGATCAGCGGCAGCTCGAGAAGATCAGCGGGTTCGAACGGGCCGTGCCGCTTTAGAAAGCCCGGGCTGCACATCGGGGTGAAGTCGATCTTGACCAGCAGATCCTGCGACAGCTCGGGCCAGGGGCCTATCCCGGCGCGGATCGCGACATCGACATCGTCGCTGCCGAACTCGGCGAGCTGGTCACTGGTCAACAGCCGAACCGCCATGTCGGGATGCGCCATCTGGAAACTGCCGAGCCGCCAGGCGAGCCAGGTATTGGCGAAGGTGTTCGAAGTCGAAACCGTCAGCAGCGCCTCGTCCTCGGTACGGATTGCCGCAAAGGCTGAATCGAGTGCGTCGAAGGCGCCGCTTACCTGGGGAGCGGTGCGCCTGCCAGCCTCGGTCAGCACGACGCGCTTCTTTTCGCGGCGGAACAGCGGCACGCCGAGCCGTTCCTCGAGCAATTTGATCTGATAGCTGACCGCCGCCTGAGTCATCCCCAGCTCGCTCGCGGCAGCCGTGAAATTTTGATGACGTGCCGCTGCCTCGAAAACGCGAACGGCGGAGAGAGGCGGGATACGGCGCATGCTTATTAGCATAAGCCACACTTATGATCTTCGTCTAATGATTTGTTGGCCCCGCAACCCCGCGGCGCGCATATTCCTCCCATCGAAACTGTCCCACACCAAGGAGAATGACGATGCGTGATGATTATCTCAGCGCCGAATGGGCCAGCGGCCATCATCAGGTCAGCAGCGCAATCCATAAGGCAATCAGTGTTGTCGCCAAGAGCTTCGATCGGCTCCACGCCTATCAGTTCGATGCTCCGTGGCGCGACGAGGCACACCGCCGCACGAGCGCCGGGCGCTGATCAGCGCCCGGCATTTCCTCTCAGTGCCTGTCTCTGTCAAAACCTGAACATACCTGCCGGGACTTGCCTTCCTGTTCCTGCTCGCCATCACTGTCTTGATGACGCTCACAGGCACTCCCCTGCTGACCTGGCCCGACCTCCTCGGCCGCCCGCGCCCGGCGCCCGATGCGACGGTCACCTATGGCGGCGACGCATTCCAGAGGGTCGATGTCTGGCTGCCCGCCGGCAAGGGCCCCTTCCCGACGGTGCTGATGGTTCATGGCGGCTGCTGGACCACCAGCATCGCCGATCGCCGCCTGATGAACTGGATCGCCGATGATCTCCGCAAGGAGGGAATCGCCGTCTGGAACATCGACTATCGCGGCGTCGATCGCCCCGGTGGTGGTTATCCGGGCACCTTCCTGGATGCCGCCATGGCGTCGGATGCGCTGACGGCGAACGCAGAGCGCTTCCATTTCGAAACAAGCCATATCGTCGCGGTCGGCCATTCGGCGGGCGGGCATCTCGCGCTCTGGCTCGCGGCGCGGCCTAAGCTGCCGGCGAGCAGCGCGCTCCGCACAACTCATCCGCTACCGATCGGACATGTCATCAGCCTTGGCGGTTTGCCCGATCTCGAGGCGACTGCAGCCAGCCCCGACAATGGCTGCGGCACCGACGTCGTCGCGCAACTGGTCGGCGCACCTTCTGCCAGCCACCCTGATATCTATGCCGATACCTCGGTGCCGCGACTCTTGCCGATCGGAGTGCCGCAGGATCTGGTCAACGGATATGAGGACAAGATCGTCCCGATGCGGCTCGCCACCGGATATGTGGCGCAGACCGAGAAGGCGGGCGACAGGGCGACCCTCCATATCGTGCCGGCAACCGGTCATGTCGAACTGGTCGCCCCTGAAAGTGCCGCCTGGGCGGAGACGAAACAGCTGATCCATGGGGCGCTCAAGGTGAACTCATGATCATGACAGTCGAACAAGCTCGGGTGCTCGACGCCGCTGATCCTCTCCGTCCTTTCCGCGATCGCTTCGCGCTGCCCGATGGCGTGATCTATCTCGACGGCAATTCGCTGGGGCCACTGCCCCGCGCAACCGTACCCGTACTTTCCGATATGATCGAACGACAATGGGGCGAGCGGCTGATCCGGAGCTGGAACGAGGGCTGGATCGATTCGCCGCAGCGGATCGGCGGCAAGATCGCCCGGCTGATCGGCGCCAAGGCCGAGGAGGTGATCGTCGCCGATTCGACCTCAGCCAATCTGTTCAGGCTGATCGTCGCAGCCCTTCGCCTCAATCCCACCCGCAAGACCGTGGTAAGCGAGCTCGGCAATTTCCCGACCGATCTGCATATCGCCGAGGGCGCGATCAGTTGCGTCCCCGGCGCAACGCTCAAGGCACTCCCGCGCGCGGACATCGCGGACGCAATCGCCGACGATACCGCGCTGCTGTTGCTTACCCATGTCCATTACAAGACCGCGGAGCGCTACGATATGGCGGCCTGGACCGCCCGCGCCCATGAAGCCGGCGCGCTGGTCCTCTGGGATCTCAGCCACAGCGTCGGCGCCGTACCCGTCGACCTGAACGGCGCCGGTGCCGATCTCGCCGTCGGATGCGGCTATAAATATCTGAACGGCGGCCCGGGTGCGCCGGCCTTTATCCATGTTCACACGAAATGGCAGGATCAGCTCACAAACCCCTTGTCGGGCTGGATGGGGCACGCTGCGCCCTTCGCGTTCGAGGACAGCTATCGCCCGGCCAGCGGCATGACGCGCTGGCTCGCGGGTACCCCGCCGATGCTCGGCATGGCCGCCCTGGAAGCAGGCATCGACCTGATGCTGGAAGCCGATCCCGCACTGATCGCGGCGAAGAGCGCGGCCCTGTTCGACAGCTTCGCCGCGATCGGCGACTCGCTCGGACTCGACTGCGTCTCGCCCCGCGATCCGGCGCTGCGCGGCAGCCATATCAGCTTTCGCCATGCCCGGGCTTATCAACTCTGTCAGGCGCTGATCGCTCGCGGCGTAATAGGCGATTTCCGCGATCCGGATATCGTGCGCTTCGGCCTGACTCCGCTCTATCTCGGCTTCGAAGATGTGGCGCGCGCGGGCGAAATCCTGCGCGACATCCTTGAAAGCGGCGCGTATCGCGACCCCCAATTCTCGAAACGGAACGCGGTCACCTGATCGGCCATTTCCGCGTTAACCATTTCTATACTATATCTCCGCCCGATTCTTGGGGGGAATAGTCGATGCGAGTCGTAACGGTGATGGCGGCGCTTTTGATGCTCGCCGGATGCGATCAGGTTCCAGGCCAAGTGGACGCCAGCGCTACGGGCGCCGCCACCCAAGCCACAACCGGGCCAATCCCGCCAGCCTCAGCTTTCGACTATCGTTACGCCTTCCGCCTCCCCTCGGCGAAGATCGCGGCGGTGCAGGAAAGCCACGCAAAGGGCTGCGATCAGCTCGGCCCGGCGCGCTGCCGGATCACCGCGGTGCGCTATGATGTCGATGACCAGAATCACGTCACCGCAACGCTGACGCTGAAGCTCGATCCAACGCTTGCCCGCGCCTATGGCAAGGCCGCGATCGCGACCGTGACGGGCGCGCATGGCGCGCTGACCAAAACCGATATTGCCGGTGCGGATTCGGTCGCGGCGTCAGGGCGCAGCGACACCGTGATCGCCAAGCTCCGCGATGCGAGCGCCAATGCCGAAGTGCAGTTGCGCGGAACCGTCACCCCCGAACAGCGCGCCCAGCTCTCCGCCAAGGCTGATCGCCTCCGTGCCGCAATGGCAACGATCGGCGAAGTGGATCAGGGCGCCGGCACCAGCGTCGCGACCACGCCGATGATGTTCACCTACGCTTCGGGGGGTGCCGTCGCCGGCGCGATCGGTTCGTCGGACGCGACCTTCGATACCGCCGGCGCCACGCTGATGTCGTCTCTGGCCGGACTCGCTACTGTGCTTGCCGGGGTTGGTCCCTGGCTGATCTTCCTCCTCGGCGGTGCGCTGATCCTGCGCCGGATTGTCCAGGGCGATCCAAAAAAAGCACCAGCGCCCGAGCTGCCGGCAGCGCCTCCTGAGAGCAGCGAAGACCGCAACGTCATCCAGCGCTGGTTCTCGCGCGATGAGCATCACCAGGCGGAGCATGTCGAATAGGCGGAGTCGCGTCGTCCATTGACTTGATACAATATTACCGTGATGGTGGATTGGGCTTCACGGGAGATGAGCGATGCGGATCGTGGCGTTGGCAATGGCGTGCCTGGCAATGGCCGGGTGCAGCAAACCTTCCGGCGGCGAGACCGACAAGGCTTTGACAGCTTCTGACGTTGCGGAACCGGCTGCCCCCGCGACAGCCCCTGGCAAACCGTCAGCCACCAACAGCGAACCAGTCAAGATCTCGGCCCCCAAAATGGCCTATGCCTATAAATATTCGTTCAGCCTGCCGGGCTCAGCGGTCACCCGCGCGCAACAGGCGCATGTTGCGCTGTGCGACCGGCTGGGCGCGGGGCGCTGTCAGGTTCTCGCGCTGCAGAGCCAGGCGGGCGACGAGCAGGCGACCAGCGCGAGCCTCAAGCTTCGCGTCGACAGCTTAGTCGCCCGCCAGTTCGGCGTGGCGCTCGAAAAGGCGGTCGGCGAGGCTGGCGGCCACGCAGTCGACCGTTCGATGACCGCTGAGGACGTGTCGAAGGACATGGTCGACACCACGGCGCGGATCAATCAGCGCGAATTGCTCGTGGCGCGACTCACCGAGTTGCTCCGCACCCGCAAAGGCACCGTCGCCGAGCTGGTCGAAGCCGAACGCAGCGTCGCGACCGCGCAGGAGGAGCTTGATCAGGCCAAAGGCTGGCTCACTGAGCTGCAGGGGCGGGTTGCGATGTCCACCATCGACATCGAGTATCAGGCGATCGCGGCATCGACCGCTCATGTCGGCGGCGGCGTTGCCGACGCGCTGCCGGCTTCGGCATCCGCTTTCCTGATCGGCCTTGGCGCGATCCTGCGCTTGCTCATCTTCATCGCACCCTGGGCCGCGCTCGGTGCGCTGGGCTGGTGGGGCTTCAGGCGTATCCGCCCGCTCTTTCCTCGCAGAGCGGTTGCCGATTCCGATGCGCCCCTCCCGCCAAGCTGATTGCACGGCCACTAGCCTTTCGATATAGCGCTGGTCTCCCGGCCCCGGCCCGCGCATCTCGCGCCGCCGGGGCTGCTCATTTCCAGAAGGTACCGCCATCATGGCTCGCCGCCGCCAGATCTACGAGGGCAAGGCCAAGATCCTCTACGAGGGCCCAGAACCCGGCACGCTGATCCAGTATTTCAAGGATGACGCGACCGCGTTCAACGCCCAGAAAAAGGGCACGATCAGCGGCAAGGGCGTGCTCAACAACCGTATCTCCGAGCATGTCTTCACCCTGCTCGGGCTGATCGGCGTGCCGACTCACTTCATTCGCCGTCTCAACATGCGCGAACAGCTCATCCGCCAGGTCGAGATCATCCCGATCGAAGTGGTGATCCGCAACGTCGCGGCCGGCTCGCTGTCGAAGCGGCTCGGCATCGAGGAGGGGGTTCAGCTCCCGCGCACGATCATCGAATATTATTACAAGGACGATGCGCTCGGCGATCCGATGATCACTGACGAGCATATCGCAGCCTTCGGCTGGGCTAGCCAGGAGGAGATGCACGACATCGCCGACCTCGCGATCCGGGTGAATGACTTCCTGTGCGGGCTGTTCGCCGGAATCGGCATCCGCCTCGTCGACTTCAAGCTCGAGTTCGGCCGCATCTGGGACAATGATTACGCCCGTATCCTGCTCGCGGACGAGATCAGCCCCGATGGCTGCAGGTTGTGGGACATGCAGACCAACGAGAAGCTGGACAAGGACCGCTTCCGCCGGGATCTGGGCGGCGAAGTGGAGGCCTATCAGGAAGTCGCCCGCCGCCTCGGCCTGCTGCCCGAGGGCGCCGATGGCGCGGTCCTCGATCTCGAAAAGCACCGGCTCAGCAAGGGCAAATAGTCTGCTCCCCTGCCCTCTCCCGTTTTTGCGGGAGAGGAAAAGGGCTCCCGACTATTTCCTGTTTTACCCTGCAAATTTCCTCAGCGCCCCATCTGGTTAGCAGGTTCTTAACCAGTTCCGCTTACTTCCCCTGCCTGACAATCGGATCACGGACAGGGGACGCAAGCGTCATGCGGAACTATCTTCTTCTCGCCACGGCATGCACATTGGGCGCTTGCGCCGACACCGGCGCGCAGAGCGTGGGCAGCACGGCGACGCCGACTCCCAGCAGTGGTGGTAGCACGCCAACCCCCACCCCAACCGACGCCTATTCGCAATTCACGAGCCCAGTCGATGCCAAAACCTACACCGCCATCGGTGGCGAGCAGGTCTATGGATATTCCACGGATAGCCGGAATTGCTGCAATCAGCAGGGCCAGCAATATGCGGGCAATGCCAGCACCGTCCGCGACAGCGCGATCACCGTCGCCTATGATCCGCGTGACGCGATTTTCACCCTCACCCTCTCCGATGCCAAGACCGGAGCGACGGCCTCAACGCGCTTTCAGGATCCCGGCAGCCGGACCAATTTCGGCGGCACCGTGGAGCCGCAATGGGGTACGCCCAACCTCAACGGGCTGACCGGCGCGGCGGCGATCTATAACAACCCGAACATCCAGTATCTCCAGGCCGGTGACGGCAGCCCCCTCTCACCTTATGACCGTAGCGGCACCGGCGCGGTGACCGCCGGCACCAACTCCACGCCACCCGATGGCGCTGCAGGATCGAGCTACATCTCGACAACCTTGTTCTACGAAAAACCCGGTAGCACGACGAAATATGTGACCTTTGCGGGCTATGTCCGCAATTCGGTGGGCTTCAACCTGGTCACCGTCGGCGCCACCAACATAAACCAGGATCTCTGGCATCTCGAGCGCGGCGCGTTCGCCTATGGCGTGCTGACGGCGAACTCCGCGGTTCCGGGCACCGGAACCGGCACCTATAATGGCGAGATGCTCGCGACGATGGTCTACAACCCGACCATCGATGGTCTCAACGGCACCATTTACCCGACCTATTTCCAGTGGCTGACCGGGACATCCAAACTTACCGTCGATTTCGGCGCAAAGTCGCTCACGCTCGATCTCGCCGGTGTCGTCCTCGATCCGCAGATCGATCGATACACCGCACCGACCGGCAGCTTCCTCGCCGCGGGCACGACTTTTACGGGCCATGGTTCAGCGATCATCGATATCGCCGGCACCGGCGGCTACAAGGGCTCGTTCGTCGGCGGCAACTTCACCTTCCTGAAGGGGGCTACTTCCCTGCCGGTGTCGGTTGCCGGATCGAGCATCGATGGCGCCTTTTTCGGGCCGAGTGCTGAGGAGACCGGTGGTGGTTTTCGCGTCGTCGGCGGCATTCCCGATCAACGGATCGATATCCTCGGCGCGTTCACGGCCAAAAAATGATCCCCGCATCGCGGCTGATGCTGGCGGCGTGGCTTGGCACGTCGCTGGCATCTCCCGCCCGCGCGCAAACTGCCGCGCCGGCGCTGATCGACCGCTGTACCGCCAGCACCTGCGTCGCCCGCCTCACCGCCCCGCAACTCCTCGCCGAAGTCGAAAAGCTGGTCGCGGCCGGCCGCTACAAGGAGGCGCAGCCGATGCTGGCGGCACTCTCCAACGTCCCGGCGCTGAAGCTGCAGACCCGCTTCCTGACCGGCTTCGTCACGGCACAGAGCGGCGATCACCGCGGCGCCGCCTCGATCTACAAGTCGATCCTCGCCGAAAGCCCGGGGCAGACTCGCGTGCGGCTGGAACTGGCCCGCGAGATGCTGGCGATGGGCAAGAAGCAGAGCGCCGATCGCCAGTTCAAGATCGCGCAGCAGGACAAGGACCTGCCGATCGACGTCGCCCGCACCATCCGCGCGGTGCGCAACGTCATCCGCAGTCAGCGCGCCTGGCATGTCGACTTCGATTTCGGCTTCGTGCCCGATACCAATATCAATAATGCCACCGGCGCCGAGACCATCGACAGCGTATTCGGGCAGCTCGCGCTCGATCACGACGCCAGGGCGAAAAGCGGCGTCGGCGAGACCGCTTCGATTTCCGCCGGCGCGCGTTTGCCTGTTGGCAAGAAGGTTTCGATGCTGGTCGATTTCGACGCCGCCGGCACCAATTATGGCGGCGTCGCCAATGACGATTATCAGGCCCAGCTCGCTGTCGGACCCGAGCTGCGCGTATCGGACAAACTGAGCTTCTCCGCAGAGGCATTGGGCGGCGAACGCTGGTATGGCGGCCACCCGGTCACCGGCCAGGTCGGCAGCAAACTGGGCATGCAGCTCACTCTCAACGATCGCAACCGCATCGGCGTTCAGGTCGATATCCGCCATACCAAGGCGTGGTTCGACAATGATTACAGTGGCTGGCAGGGCAGCACCTATCTCACCTTCGAGCGTGCGGTAACGCGCAGTCTGGTGCTCTCGACCGGCGTGTTCGCGCGCCGCGACTGGCTCAACGCCGACGCCTATTCGAACAAGGAATTCGGCGTCATCGCCGGTTTCGGCGGAGAGCTGCCGCATGGCATCAATTTCGGCCTCAGCGGTAGCGTCTCACGCGCGAAATTTGATGGGCCGATGTGGGTCTTCTCGAACGATCCGCGCAAGGACTGGCGCTACAATCTTCGCGCCACGCTGGGTGATCGGCACATCCGCGTGCTCGGCTTCTCCCCGCAGGTCAGCATCAGCTATTCGCGTATCGATTCGTCGATCGACTATTACACCAGCCAGCGCACCCGCTTCCGCTTCGCCCTCGCCCGCTATTTCTAGGTCAACAGGAGCGCGACTCGCCTGCCGGCGCCTTCGGGCGCGCAAGACCTTGAACCCAGACCCTGAACAAGGCGCGCCCGAAAACGGCACGCGCTGCGTAAATTTTCCGTGACGTGCGCGCCATGATCCTTGCGGTAGCCCCCCGCCCTCGCCATAGCGGCGCCATCCGATCAGCAGCCAGGAAATGCCCATGAAGCTCCGTATCTTCGTCACGCTGAAGAACGGCGTGCTCGATCCACAGGGCAAGGCGATCCACAAGGCTCTCGAGGGCCTGGGATTCGCCGGCATCAATGATGTCCGCGCGGGCAAGTTGATCGAGCTCGACGTTGCCGACGATACCAGCGACGCAGGCGTGGATGAGATGTGCCGCAAGCTGCTCGCCAACACCGTCATCGAAAATTATCGGGTGGAACGCGCATGAAGACCGCCGTCATCGTCTTTCCCGGATCGAACTGCGATCGGGATATCGCTGTCGCACTGGAAGCGGTGACGGGCGTGAAGCCGGCTATGGTCTGGCATGGCGAGACCGCCCTCCCGGATGGCGTTGGCCTCGTCGCCCTGCCCGGTGGCTTTTCCTATGGCGACTATCTCCGCGCCGGCGCGGTCGCCGCACGATCGCCGATCATGCGCGCGGTCGTGGACGCAGCCGAGCGCGGCCTGCCGGTGCTCGGTATCTGCAATGGCTTTCAGGTGCTGACTGAAGCTGGCCTGCTGCCCGGCGCGCTGATGCGCAACGAGGGGCTGGATTTCGTCTGCCGCGATGTCGCGCTGACGGTAGCCAATGCGCAATCGGCCTTTACCAGCCGTTACGGCCAGGGCGAAACCGTCACCCTCCCGGTCGCGCATCACGACGGCAATTATTTCGCCGATGCCGAAACGCTCGACCGGATCGAGGGCGAAGGCCGGGTTGCGTTCCGGTATGTCGGCGAGGTCAATGGTTCGGCCCGCAAGATCGCCGGCGTGCTCAACGCTGCCGGCAATGTGCTTGGCATGATGCCCCACCCTGAGCGCCGGATCGAAATGGCGCATGGCGGCTTCGACGGCCGGCGTATGTTCGAGGGCCTGTTGGAGACGGTTGGGGCCTAGCTCCCCAACTATCCAAATAGGCTCTTGCACTGCGCAAGCATCAATGACATAGACGGGCCATGATTTTGATCATGCCCTTTACGCGCTCGCGACCCTTTAGCTGTCGACATTGACGCTCGTATGACCGTGCGCCCCATCGGGCGCGCGTGACGGACTGGAAGCTGCGCGGTAGCGCCCTGGCCTGTTCCCTTCGATAAATTCCCGATTTTCTGCTGCCTTCAGGTGTGGCCGAACGCAATCCAGTGCGCGGTCGGTCTGTGATTCCGATGTCAGCGGGTGCAAATCCCGCCGGTCACCCCTGAGGGCAGCAGCCGTCCGAGTGGCGAAATGGGAACGCAGCGGACTGCAAATCCGCCATGACCCGGTTCGATCCCGGGCTCGGACTCCCTATGTTTTAAAACCTATCTGGTTATTCGTTCGCTCAACTCGTCACCTTGAACGGCGAGAAGTCGGTGCCGCGATCATACACATCGACCCCTTCGCGCCGCTTCAGGAAGCCCACCACCGCATAGGTGACCGGGGTGAGAATCACTTCCCAGCTCACCTTCAGCACGAACTGGCTGAACATCACCATGAGCAGCGAATGCACTGACCAGTCGGACAGGCCGTAAAAGGCGAGCGGGTAGAAGATCAGGCTGTCCGCCCCCTCGCCGACGATCGTGCTGCCGATCGTCCGGGTCCACAAATGCTTGCCCTCGGTCCAGATCTTCATCTTGGCCAGCACGAAGCTGTTGAGCAGGTCGCCCACCCAAAAGGCGCAGAGCGAGGCAAGGATGATCCGCCAGCCGCCGCCGAACACCCGTTCATAGGCCTCCTGCCCGGTCCAGCCCTGATCGACCGGCAGGTGGACGACGGTCCATTCCATAACGCCCATGAAGGCGAGCGCGGCGAACCCGGCCCAGAGCGCCCGCCGCGCGCGGGCATAGCCATAGACCTCGGTCAGGACGTCATCGATCACATAGGAGATCGGGAAAAACAGGATGCCCGCGCCAAACGGCCATGGCCCGATCAAGGGCAGGTCAATCACCGAGCGCTTCTCAGCGCCAATCACGTTCGACAGCAGAAGGATGACCACGAACGCCACCATCACGAAATCAAAATAGCGGAACTCGCGGCCTGCGATCTCCCGTGCGTCGACCGCTTTTGGCCTGCCCGTAACGTCCATATCCACGCCCCCTGCTCGTCTTTCGAATATGAAGCCGGTTTCGCATCGTTGCAATCCGCGCTAGTCCCCGGCCCGACACGCGCCCGTAGCTCAGTTGGATAGAGCACGAGACTTCTAATCTTGAGGCCACTGGTTCGAATCCAGTCGGGCGCACCAATTTTTCGACGATTCGAAGGGCTCTGGCCGCGCCGGATGGCAACGTTGCCATTTTCCGCGCATTCGCCCGCCCCTGCGGGTTTTAACCTCTGGACAGCATGTCGCGTCGATGACAGTTTCGAGTCACAAACAAGACTCGACAGGAGAGGCGCTCAACACCATCGCAAAGGAGACGTCGATGGAAGATGCTCGCGCCAAGCTGGAATGGTTCAAGACCGTCATATTGCCGCACCAGCCGCCCTTGCGCGCCTATTTGCGGTATCGCAACGATCTGGACGACCTCGTGGCGGAAGCGTTGGCGCGGGCCTGGGCAAATCCGGAATGGCGACGGATCGACCGGGGCCGTGCCTATCTTTTTACGATCGCGCGCAACCTGGTGATCGACCTCGCACGGCGCGAAAAGATCGTATCGTTCCAGGCAATCTCCGACCTCGACCAGCCGCAATATGATGCGCAATTCGATGCCCAGCTCAATGCTCGGGATCAGCTTCGACGCCTGCAGACGGTCGTCGACCAATTGCCGCAGCAATGCAGGCGCGTCTTTATCTTGCGACGCATACAAGAGAAATCCTTTACTGACATAGCGGCAGAAATGGACTTGACCGTTTCTACTATCGAGAAGCATTTGGCGAAAGCGATCAGGCTCTTAGCACTGGCGCTGGCTGATGATGGAGATTGCGGTTTTGTCCGGAAGCGCTCGACACATTCTGTCGAAGGAGGAGATCGAGGAGAAGAGTGCTCAGCTTCTCGTCAAGCTCATCCGTTGCCCGGACGCTGCCACGCGTGAGGAAATCTGTCGCTGGATAGAGGAACGCCCAGCCAATGCGGTCGCGTTCGCCGAAGCGGAGGCCGCCTGGGAAGCTGCCGAATATCTGAAAGCGAACTGCATCGAGACGACTGAATCCGTCTCTGCGCCGAACATCTCAGAAGACAATACCGCTCTACCACGGCAACCCACACCAGGACATGTTCGGGATGATGCCCGACGCGCGGCGGTGCGCGCCCGGAGGCGAAGCGCCGATCGCCCGGATTGACGATCGCGCTCCGTTGGAGTGGCGTGGCCGCAACGCCATGAACGCTGCGACCACACCAGCCCTAGAGCGCGCTGCGAATAGGTGGAATCCGGCTATTCGCAAACAAGCAC
>Ga0307508_10003838_pt1 | contig 14965 bp, 10 predicted proteins | sample 9_EM_MG_FD_203089 | JGI IMG/M metagenome (GOLD analysis project Ga0307508, IMG submission 203089) | Populus trichocarpa ectomycorrhiza microbial communities from riparian zone in the Pacific Northwest, United States - 9_EM | ecosystem: Host-associated > Plants > Roots > Unclassified | place... | reverse complement strand
GCGCCCGCCCCGCCCGCCCCGCCCAACGTACCGAAACCATCGCCCCCCGCACGGATTCCCAGCACGCGGGCCGAGCCACGAGCGCTAGCCGTCGCCACCGTTTCACGACGCTCGGTCGTCGACGTCGACGCGCGCGCGTTGCTCGAACGCTGGAGCGACACCTGGGCCTCGGGGCTCGATGCGGGTTTTGACGCGGGCACTCCGAAGCTGATGGGGGGCATCGCAGTCGGCGGTCGTTTCGGCATCGACGCACGCGCTGGCCTCGGGCTGGCAGAGTGGAGTGCTGCAGCACGCGCGCGCTTCTATTTTCCGCGAGCTGCGGGCCTGGCGGGCGGCGTCGCGCTCGGTGCGAGCCTGCTTTCGGTGTCGCCGCCGCCCGAACTGAGGCTTCGCTCTGCAGCGCTGGTGGGCGCTGGCTTTGCCGAGCTCACGCTGTCGCGCCCGTTTTGGCTCGCTGCCTTCGCCGTCGCGCCGTCGTTTGGGTTGCGCCTCTTCAGCGGCGCGCGACACGTTCGCGTGAACGAAACCGAACAGGCGACGCTCCCAATTTTCATACCCGAGGTGTCGCTGGTACTGCTCTATCGCCTCGATTGAGCCGGCTCGGACTCGAGCACCTGTTGAAGAAGGCGACCTCTCACCTTGCTTTGGGGCAAATGGAACCTGGGCACCATCAGCGGCATGTAGAAAGGTCGCACTCGATCCCCAGGGCCGCCCAACACCTGAAGGAGAATCCGCCTTTTCGGAAGCATGTGGCCCACCTTACGGAAGCCGCCCTGTCGCGAGCGGCTGCTCGGTGGCGAACGCCGGCGCCGGATCCGATCGGGGCTCGTTGGCTGTGTTATTTGGGCCCCTTGCCCTGACGTTGTGGCGAAGCCGCAGCGGGCATCGCGATCAGAGTGGGCGCCGGGGCAGCCCCAGCCGTGGGCTTGCTGTATAACGCCTGCGTGGCGATCCTCGTTAGCGGCGTTGCGGGGGCCAGACAGTCGACGCTGGGCGAGAGTCTCGCGAGTCGCCTCGGTCGGCGGTTTGGGAGCGCGGGCACCCCGACGCCCCCTCAAGCGACGCCCGCCGGTGGGCTAGGCGTCATGGTCGACTCAGCGCGGTTCACGTTTTCACCCGAGCTGTGCGACGCCGATATCGTCGAACGCGTTGCCGCAGCACTCGTCCGTACTGGCGCGCCGCGCGGCACGTTGCGCGCCAAAGCCGAAGACGCCGTGACGCCGCTTTCGCAAGCCGTCGTCGATCAACTACTCGACGACTTGGTCGAGGGGCTGGGCGCGCCGAAGCGCGTGCTCTTGCTGCCGCCCGACGCAACGCGCGTGCATTCGGGGGCGGGCGAGCTGACAGCAGCGCTGTACCGGCGCTTGTCATCGCGCGCCGAGGTGAAGGTTCTGCCGGCGCTCGGCAGCCACGAAGCCATGAGCAAGAGCGAGCTTTCGAGCATGTTCCCCGGTGTGCCACTCGAGCGCTTCTTGGTGCACGACTTTCGGGCCTCCGTCACCCATTTGGGTGATGTGCCGGGGTCGTTCGTGAGCCACGTCAGTCAGGGCAAACTCGACTTCGACGTGCCTTGCCAGCTGAACCGAGAAGTCGCCAGCGGCGCCTGGGACCGCGTCATTTCGATCGGACAACTCGTGCCGCACGAGGTGGTCGGCATCGCCAATCACGTGAAAAACGTGTTCGTCGGTGCCGCCGGCAAAGAGAGCATCGACCGCTCGCATTTCGTGGGTGCCGTCTGCGGCATGGAAGCGCTGATGGGCCGGACCCACACGCCCGTGCGCGACATCTTGAACTACATGGCCGCGCAGCTCGGCGCCCATTTGCCTCTCACCTACTTGTGCACGGTTCGCAAGAAGGACGCGCGGGGCCAAATCCAAACCCATGGTCTGTACGCCGGAGACGACGAGGGCTGCTTTCTGGCAGGCGCGCCGCTGGCCCAGCAGCTGAACCTCGAGCTACTCGAGCGGCCGCTACAAAAAGTCGTCGTCTACCTGGACCCGCACGAGTTTCGGACGACTTGGCTCGGCAACAAGGCCATCTACCGCACGCGCCTGGCCATCGCGGACGGCGGCGAGCTCACCATCCTCGGTCCGGGCGTACGGCGCTTCGGCGAAGACCCCGGCATCGACCGCTTGATCCGCCGTCACGGCTACCGGGGCACCGCCCACACCCTCGAGCAGCTGCGGGGCGACCCGGAGCTAGGCGGCTCCCTGGCAGCCGCCGCCCATCTGATGCAGGGCTCGACCGAAGGTCGTTTCAGGGTGCGCTGGGCCGCGGGCGGCCTCAGCCCCGACGAAGTGACCGGCGTGGGCTACGAGTGGGCGGACGTAGGTTCCCTGCTTCGACGCTATGCGCCAGAGCAGCTGAAGGACGGCCCGAGCCGCCTGCCCGACGGCGAAGAGTTCTTCTTCGTGGCAAACCCGAGCCTCGGCTTGTGGGCGCTGCGAGAGAAGTTACGCGCGTAGCCACCGGAGCCGCAATTCTCGCGTTGATCGGAGGCGCCTTGCGTCGTAAGTAGTCGCCCCATGGCAGGCTTGAATATTCGTCCCGACGGCGCTCTCGACATCGTTTCTTTGGGCGCGCTCGTTCACCGCATCGATCCCGGCGTCATCCCGTTCCGCAAGGCCACCGAGTGCCACATTCACGTGAGCGGCGGTGAGTTCAACGTCGCGGCCAACCTGGCCGACGCTTTCAACATGAACGCCGCCATCGTCAGCGCGATGGTCGACTACCCGATCGGCGAGCTGGTGGCCGAGCGCGTGCGCGCCATGGGCGTGAAGCCCTTCTACAAGCGCTTCAAGCACAACGGCGTCAACGGCCCCAACATCGCGGCCGTGTACAGCGATCGGGGCCACGGCGTGCGCGCGCCGGTCGTATTTTACAATCGCTCGAACGAAGCCGCTTCGCTGATGAAGCCGGGCGACGTCGACTGGAACGCCATCTTCGCCGGCGGCGTGCGCTGGTTCCACAGCGGCGGCATCTTCGCGGCGCTGTCAGAGGGCACCGGCGAGCTGATCATCGAAGGCATGAAGGCCGCGCACAAGGCTGGCGCCATCACCAGCTTCGATCTGAACTTCCGCGAGAAGTTGTGGAACGTATGGGGCGGCCAGCAAAAGGCGGTCGAAGTCATCGGCCGCATCGTCGAGCACGTCGACGTCTTGGTCGGCAACGAAGAAGACTTGCAGAAGGGCATTGGCATCGAGGGCCAGGACGTAGGCTCGCATTCCAAGCTCGATCCGAGCGCCTTCTTCGCGATGATCGACAAGGTGGTCGCCAAGCACCCGCACGTGAAGGGCGTCGCGACCACCTTGCGCGAGGTGCACAGCACCAATCGTCACACCTGGGGCGCGGTCGCCTGGCTCGACGGCAAGACGTACCAATCGCCCACCTGTCAGCTCGACGTGATCGACCGCGTCGGCGGCGGCGACGGCTTCGCAGCCGGCTTCATCTACGGCCTGCTCAGCGGCGAGACACCACAAGAAGCGGTGAACCTGGGCTGGGCTCACGGCGCGCTGCTCACCACGTTCCCGGGCGACACGACCATGGCAACCGTCGAGCAAGTGCGCGCGTTCGCCAAAGGCGGCTCGGCGCGCATTCAGCGCTGAAAATCAAAACAACGCGGCAGTGCGGCGCCGCCGGCACGCCCAGCGGCTACGAGAGCAGTGGCCGGAGCGCAGACTCGAATTGTTCAGGTGTGAAAGGTTTTGCGATCAGAAACAGCGCGCCCGCTTCGTCGGCCAGGGCGCGCATGTCGGGCGTACCTTCGGTCGTGACGAAACCAAAGCGGACCTGGACCTTGCGGGCCTTCAGCTCCTTGAGCAGCTCGAGGCCGTTCATCTCCGGCATGTTCCAGTCGGAAATCACCAGCGCCGGCGCCCCTTGCCCGATGCGTTCGAGGGCTTCGAGGCCGTTGGCGGCTTCTTCGACCTCGTATTCGCCGAAGCCCGCCTGCCGCAACGTGCGCCGCACGATCAGGCGCATCGCCTTGCTGTCATCGACCACCAGGATCTTCTTGCTCATGCGCTCTTTTCCTTCGCGGGACCTTCGCCCGCAGTATGAGTCGTGACACCGCTGCGCGAGACTGGGATGCTATGCGGCTTTTGCGTCAGCACCAGCAGCGTGACCGTGACTTCGCCCAGCTTGAGCGCCCGAGCCGACACTTCCTGCTGCTGATTGGGCAGCGGATGACCCGCGACGAAAATCGGTAGCCCGAGTGTGATGCGCCTGCGCTCGCTGACACGCCGTTTCAGGCCGCCCGCGACGATATTCACGATCTCGCACATCGCGTCGCTCACGTCCGAGGGCTCCAAATCTTCGTCCCCCGGCTCCATGCCGAGCAGGGCCTTGGCCAAAAGCTGACAGCCCGCGGGATCGACCAACACGCCGACTTGAATCGGCTCATCATCCGCGACCAGACCCAGGTAGGCGCCGTGGGCCGAGCCATAGCTCGAGCTCTGGCTGAGCGCTTCGAATGCGACGCCGCCCAGCACGGTGGCAGCGACCTCGCTTGCCGACTCGCTCAGCGCGTCGAGACACTCGGACAGGATGACGGGGATCATGCCGCCTGAAAACGGCACGCATGCCCGGTCAGTTAAGCCTATTCCCTGGGAATCCTGGCGTTTTCCGGGGTTGATGTGCCGACCGGGCTTCAGTTCGTTGGGGCCGGACCGTTTGTCTGGCTGACGCGGCTACCTAGGCGGCTTCATCAATCGCGCCAATCCAGGCCTGCGCATGCGACCGGCGCTGGATGGGCGCACGGTAAACCGATTTACAGCTTCGACTTCAGGCGCTGCAGCAAGCTAAGCGCCTCCAGGCCGGTCAAGCGATCGAGATCGAGCGCACGCAGTGTCTCGACCAGCTCGACTTGGCTGCGAGACTCGGCCGAGCGCTCGCCGAACAGCGATAGCTGTGGCGCCTTGCCCGCTTTGGCGCGACGCTCGCTGCCGCCCTCGTCTTTGCGCTCCAAAATTGCGAGCAGTGCCTTGGCTCGGGCCAGCACCGGCTCGGGCAACCCCGCCAGCTTGGCGACCGCGACGCCGTAGCTACGATTGGCGGCGCCTGGCACCAAGCGATGCAAGAACACAACGTCGTCGTTCTGCTCACGCGCGCTCACACTGTAGCTGCCGACGTGGGCGCTCTGCTCGGCGAGGCTGGTAAGCTCGTGATAGTGCGTGGCGAACAGCGCGCGACAACCCACCGCCTCGTCCAAGTATTCGGCCACGGCCCAAGCAATGGATAGACCGTCGAAGGTGCTGGTGCCGCGCCCAATTTCGTCCAAAATCACCAGCGAGCGGCGCGTTGCGGTGCGCAAGATCTCGGCGGTTTCGCGCATTTCCACCATGAACGTGCTCTCGCCAGCCGCCAAGTTGTCGCTGGCGCCCACGCGCGAAAGCACGCGATCGGCGACGCCGATGCGGGCGGCCCGCGCCGGCACAAAGCTGCCCATCTGCGCCAAAATCGCGCATAGCGCCACTTGTCGCAAGAACGTGCTCTTGCCGGCCATGTTGGGGCCGGTCACGAGCCACAGTCGTTCGCCGGACAAGTCCAACTCGACGTCGTTCGGCACGAACTTACCGCGCGCTGAGAGACGTTCCACCACCGGATGTCGCGCGTCACGCAGCGAGAGCAGCTCCGAATCGTCGACTTTCGGACGCACGTAGTCGTGGCGGTGCGCGACGTCGGCGAGCGCCGCCGCCACGTCCCAGCCAGAGAGCCGTTCGGACAAGCTAGCGATGCGTGGCGCAGCCCCGCCGGTTCGCTCCACCAGCTCGCGAAACAACGCGAGCTCGCGTTCGCGGTGGCGCTCTTCGGCGTGGCTGATCTTGTCGGCCAGCTCGTCGAGCTCCGGCAGCGTGTAGCGCTCACCGCTGGCCACCGTTTGTTTGCGCCGAAAATCCGCCGGTACGCTGCCTGACTTTCCGCGACTGACCTCGACATACCAGCCAAAAACGCGCGTAAAGCGAATGCGCAGCGTGGCGATGCCGGTCGCCATGCGCAGCCGCGCTTCGAGCTCGACCATGCGCTCGGTGCCGTGCCGACGCAGCGCGTCCAGATCGCTGAGCTCCTGGTCGAACTCGGGCCGGAAGATTTCGCCTTGTTTGGCGAGCGGCGACGGCCTGTCCACGAAGGCCTGACCGAGCTCCTGCGCCAACTCCGGCAAGATGTCGATAGGCTCGCCCGTCAGGCCCAAGACCTCGCACAGTTCCGCGTCGCGCACCTCGGCCAGCACGCGCGCGGCGCGCGCAGCCGCCAGCAGGCCGTCGCGCAGCGCGCCCATATCGCGTGGGCTAGCTTCGCCGAGGGCCGCGCGCACGCTGAGCCGTTCGAGGTCGCCTAGCTCGCCAAGCGCCTCACGCAACGCCTCGCGCAGACGCGCGTGCACCACGAATAGCTCGACTTGATCGTGCCGCCGACGGATGCGCGCAACGTCGGTCAGCGGCGCCACCAGCCGTCGCCGCAGCAGGCGCGCTCCGCCGGGGGAACAGGTCGCGTCGATGGCACCGAGTAGGGTGGCCTGCTTGTTGCCAGACACCGACTCGGTAAGCTCCAAATGCTGCTGTGCCACGCGCTCGATCAGCAGCGTCGTAGACGGCTCGAAGCGAGCGATGCGCCGCACCGGCAAGCGCCCGCGCGGCAGGCAAATTTGCGCAAAGCGCAGCGCACGGGCGACCGCCCGCCGCGCTGCCGAGCTCAGGCCGGTCGCGTCGGCCTGCACTTCTTGGAGCGCCGACGTCTCGTCGCTCGTAGACAGCTCGTGGTCTTCGCGCACCGCCACGCGGGGCAGGCTGCGCGCCGCCAGCAGCGCCGAAGCTCGTGCTGCGTCGGCCCCAGGCGCCGCGCCGATCAGCACCTCACGTGGCGCCGCGCGGCTCAGCTCGCCGAGCAGGCGCGCCACGTCGGGCAGGCTCCCGGCCTGCAGCTCGGCGGTCGACAGATCGTAGAGCGCGACGCCGACCTCGGTCGGTGTCACCTCGACGGCGCAGAAAAAGTTGTTGGCTCCCGGCGCCAGTTGTTCGGCATCGGTCACAAGGCCTGGCGTGATGACCCGAACCACTTCTCGTGGCACGATGCCCTTGACCTTCGACGGGTCAGCCATCTGTTCGCAGATCGCCACCTGCTCCCCCAGCTCCAGCAGCCGCGCAATGTAGCCATGCGCCGCGTGGTGCGGGACTCCCGCCATCGGAATCTCGTCGGGCTTGCCGCGGTTGCGGCTCGTCAGGGTCAAGTCGAGCAGCCGCGCCCCGAGCACGGCGTCATCCCCGAACATTTCGTAAAAGTCGCCGAGCCGAAAGAAGACGATCGCGTTCGGATGGGCGCGCTTGGCCGCGGCGTGCTGCAGCATGACCGGCGTCGTGGAGCCCGCCATACGCGTCTCAGTAGAAGGGCGAGGGACTGACGATGCCGAAGGTGTCCAGGCTAAATAGCGAGAGCCCCTGGCTCGAACCGTCCACCACGGCCAGCTGCTCGGGCGCCTGCAGGAACTGGATCGACTGCGGCGAGACCACGCTGGAAATCGCGGCCAGGCTCATCACGAGCGGTCGGAAGCCGCCGGTCGTCTGCCAGGTGAAGACCGCGTCGCGCACCGACGGCACGCGCCCGCGGTACAGCGCAAAACGATCGTTCAAACCGTTGAAGATGCACTTGGCCGCCGGCGTGCCGAACGGCACGGGGCCGATGGTTTGGTCGTAGACGCACGCCACCTCGTCTTTGGTGGCGCAACCGACGCGCAGGGAGAGCGGGTCGCTGGCAGTTTGCGCACCCGTCGCGTCCGCCGCTCTGCAGGTCGGCTCCTTCGCGTCGTTCAATGCTTGACTCGAGATCTCGAAGACGCGACCGCGGCTCCATTTTTTGAGCGGATTACAGCTGCGCGTGCAAACGCTGTCGGCACCGCTGGCGATCACGTCGTGCCTGAAGCCGAACGCGCTGTGCAGCAGCACCCAATGCGCTCCCGCCCGCAGCCGATATTGCTGAGCCGCAGGAAAGCAAATTTTGGCGTTGGCCAATGTTGCGCGCTCATCAGTGTCACCACGTCGCTCGAGCACCAGCTGGGACGCGGTCGCGGACGTGATTTGAAAGTCGCGCGACGGGGGCAAGGTCTCAGCGTCTATGTCGCCGAAAATGGCGATGCAGTCGCTACGGCTGAGGGCGTGGGCATCCTGGGCCTTGCGGGCGGCCCAATACCGATCCGTGTCGTCCGGGAAAGGCGTCGTCAGCTGCACGTAGTCGGCGTGGGCCGCACCGAAGCTCGCGGCCTCATCCTTGGTCAGACCCAGCTCCTGCTCGGCGTAGTCGGCCATAGTGGACGCGCTGTAGACACCCGCATCGCAAAACGACAGCGAGGGATCTTGCAGCAGTGCCTGCTCGGGCGTGGGCCCATCGCGGAGGAAGCCCGCGGTGCGATCGCCGGCGTACGAGCCCTCGTAGGTGAGCGTGACGGTGTCGTCCGCCGCATACGAGCGCGGTTCGAGCGGAGGCAGCACGACGGCCTGAAGCGATTGAAGCTGATCGGAGCCTTGCCCATTGGGATCGGTCGGCAGCGGATTGCCGGAGGTCGGGCTCGTGTTGTAGGCCGTCGAGCCGATAAAGACGTCCAGATCGCCACCGGGTCCGTCGAACGGCACCGCGAGCAGTCGGGGTCGATCTTCGACGGCGCTCGCCACCGCCGACGCCGGCAGCGTGAGCTGTGGAAAGCTGCGCAGCGAAGGCGCGTGCACGCCGACGGTCGCGTTGTTGACGGCCAGCGTGCTGCTGCGGAAGCGGTTCGGTTCGACGACTCGGCAGCTCACCTCGTCGGTGACGGTAGCAGTGAGATCGGCTTTGGTAGCGTCGAGCGCGAAGACATCGCCCTTGAGTTTGTCGCCGAAGCAGCCCCGAAAGTCTGGTACCGCGGACTTGTTGGCCGCGATCGGACGTCGGCAGTCGGCGTCGAAGTCGTCGACGTCGACGACCGCGATCGAGCCGTTGGTGAGCAAGATGAAGCCGAACAAGCCGCGCAGAAGCCCCGGGCGTGCACCGCTGAGAAAGTCGCTGCTCGGCCGCGCCAGCACGGCGGGAGTGTTGAGCGGCGCTGCGGGATCGGGATCGCAACGCACACCGAACTGCGCGGCGCCGGTCGCCGGATCGACGTAGGGAATGTCGCGGTAGGCGAAGGTGACGTCCTTGGCCGACGCCGCGAGCGCCAATCGATCGGGCTTTTCAGCGGGCAGCTCGGGTGAGCCGCTGCGCACGAGCGGGGTCTTGTCCGTAGCGCCAGGACTGACGTCGAACACCATCACGCTCGCGCCGGGTTGGTCTTCGGCATCGATGGCGTAGACGAAGCGCTGGCCCGCCGGCGTGCGCGGGCTGACCGCGACCCGCCGCGTCGTGACCACGCGCTGCGGCTCGCGCAGCGACATCGGCAAGAGCGATGGCAGCTCTGTCATGCCGCAGACGCTGGTCGTATCCAGCACGTGAATCACCGGCGCGGCCTGATCGGCGATGTACAGACGGTCATCACTGACGGCAAAGCCCGCGGGTTGCGGCGCGCGCTTGGCGGGGACAGGTGCCGTCGGCACCGCCACCTCGCTGCAGGTGCTGCTCAAGTCAGCGGGCAAGGTCTGTGCGATGCCTGCCGGCACGTCCACTTGGAGCGGCAGCAAGGCCTCGATCTCGCAGGACGGAAAGGTACCGGGCGGCTGGTTGAGCAAGCTCTGCGCATCGAGCACCGCCAGTCGGCCGCTATCCGGCAGCGAGACGACGAGCTTGCGTCGCCCCTTTGGCCCACCGTCGGTACGCAGATCGGCCGGGCAAGCCCGCGGTTTGGGCGTGCCTTCCTTGTCCAACAAGTCGGGAGGAGCGTCGCTCTGATCGTAGGCAGCGACGATACACTTCCCTCGCCCCCCATCGGCCAAGCTGGATGGATCATCGGGCGCCGGCTCCACCATCACGCTGATTTCGCCCGGGGTCTCGTCGAGCCGGCAGGCCGCCCAGCTCGTCAAATCGAGCTGCGGCTCGCCCTTCGCGGGCGCACTGAGGCAGCTGGTCGGCAGGGCGAAGATGCCGTTGCGCCCGACGTCGGCGGTCGCAACGAAGGTCGCCGTCCCGCCAGGCGTGACCGCCATCGAGACCGGTCGCGCGCCAACCCGCAGAAAGCCATAGCCAGGCGTGCTGGGGTCGACGTCGACCACCGACCCAGCCGAAACGTTGATGACGGCGACTTCGTCAGTCACCGTTTGTGAGACCAACGCCATCACCGACAAGTGCCTGGACTTGATCGTGTCGTCGTTCACGTCGCGATCGGGGCAGTCCGAGTACGGGTGGCCGACGCCGGCCTCGTCTCGGCAGAGAAACACGGCATCTTCGCTGCCGGACAGCGAGCGCAGCGTGGCCACCACCGACTGGTCTGAGCAGCCAGCGAGCAGCGCCAGACCGAACAACGCAAAAACGCGCCCAAGCATTGCGAGCGCCTTCACTTGGACGACCTCGGAGCCTTCGGGGTACCGAGCGTGCCGAGCAGCGTGCCGTAAGTTGCGGGCGACGCGAGATCCAAACTGTAGACTCCGATGTACGAGTCCGTGAAATGCCCCACGTAGAGCAGCTTGCGTTGCTGGTCGACGGCAACGGCATGCGGCCCGCGCCCGGTTAGAATCTCGGTTTCGATGCGCGAGCGCTGCGGGTCATAGACGAAGATGCGCCGCGAATCGAAGCAGACCACGAACACGCGCGTCTCCAAATCGCCGTTAGGCGCCTGCACTTGCCCGACCACCACGCGCGACGGCCCGGTCGTGAGCGCCAAGGTCTGGAAGAAGAAGGGGTACTGAAGCGGCGGCCGGGTTCGCCCAATCAGCAGGCTCGAAGGTGCGCGGTTCGCCACGTACACGTCGAGCGGGACTAGCGCGGCGGCGGCCAGACAGGCGCTGTCGCCGTGGCAGGCAGCCTCGGCGCGCCGGCGCGCCGAGGGATCGATGGCGATGCCGCGCGAGTCCGTGCCCACCGAATTCGCGTCGATGGCGACTCCGCCGCCGTCGACCAAGAACCCGCGATCGGGGCTGGATAGCGCATCTGGGGCGAAGCTGAACAGTCGCACCTGGGCCGAGTTGCGGAACGTCATCATAAACGTGTCGTTGGGAACCTGGCCTGGCGTCAGGTTCGAGGTGTCCAGCTCGGACGGCGGGATGGCAGCGATGCCCACCGGCAGCGCAGGAATGTTGGCCGAAGCGAGCGCGAACTTCAGCTGCGGGCCATCCTGCGTCCTCCAATCGTTGACGAACAACGACGCGGTGCCCGTCGTCTGATTGGTCACGACGATGGTTTGGCCACTCTCGTTGGCGTCGATCGCGAAGGGCTCGGGGTTGAGCACGATCCCCCGCGTGTTTTCGGTCGCCTTCTCGCCCGCCCGGTGCGCGTCGTCGCACGCGCCGCCGTTGTTGGCTTGGCCACAGCTCAGGCCGCCCTTGGTGTCGATATCCAACCAATGCAACGTGGAGTCGCCGCGCACCGGCACGAACAATCGCTCCGGGGCGCCGAACGCGGCCGCGTCGGCCGGCCGCCGGCGCAGGATCGCGTCGGTGGCGAACGCGCCGATCTTGACGCTGCTGGTGGGCTTGATCGACGAGCCGTCCGTCGATGACTTCTCGGAAACGAGGATCGGATTGCAGCGCCCAGGAAAGAGCAGCCGGTCGGAGCCGGCCCGGTCGCCCTGCTGGCAGGGCGTCGGCGGGTGAGAGTTGGCGATCAGACACAGTCCAGCGTCGCACTTCGTGCCGCCGCAATCTGCGTCGCTGTTGCAGACGCTCGGCAGGGCAGCCTGCAACGCTTCGAGGTCATACGACTGAACCGCCCCGCCGTTGTATTGCAGGTCGAAGTCGCTGGAGACCACGAACAGATGCCGCGCGTCTTTATCCAGCGCCAGACCCACCGGGAAGTAGATCTGGTCTTGAGGAACCTCGACGCCCTCCCCTGGCCCGAAGCAGCCGCTGAGGAAAACGCAGGGAATGATGAGTTTAAGGAGCCGGCGCATCGGCGCCGAGGCTTGTACAACGCTCCCGAGGGGTTGGAAAGCTCAGCCGAGGTCTAGAATGATGACGCCCCGGTCAGGGTCGTCCCGCTCTTCGTCATCGCGATGAGGTTGCGGCGCCGGACGGTAGGCATCTACGGGCAGCTCAACCCGGGGCTGGTCACGCTCGATGCGCCGACGCGCCTCTTCTTCTCTTCGCCGAATCTGGTCGATGATGAAGGGAGGAAGCATGGGGGCGGCCTCGCTTTCGCGATTTGGACCAGGCTCGCTCACGCGTCGGAACTTGGTCCTTGACAGAAATCTAGCCGTCATAGCCAGAAGGTCAAGCTCCGTGCACGACTTCCGTCGGCCAAAAGGCGGGCCGCCGGCCGAAATGGTTGAGAGCGGGCCCAGCAGGTCGGGTTAAGGTTCGCTGGGTTCGTGAATAGTAGAGCGGCCGGTTCCGTCCAGGGCTTTAGCCTGATGCTACGCGTCGTAAGGCGCGCGCGGGTATTTGCCGGAGCTTTGGCGGCGCTGTCGGTCTGGGCGAGCGTGGCCCGCGCCGCGTTCGAGGTGAGTGACACCACCTGGGAAGGCTCGAGCGAGCTTTTCGAGCTGGCCAAGAAGCGCCTCGGCCGCGATCGGCTCGAGATTGCAGCCACGCTCGACTACTCGAAGCTCACGCCCAAGGACGGCGTGGTCATCCTCCATCCCGACGTGCCGCTCGACTACGCCGAGCTCAGCGCGTTCTTGCGAGCCGGCGGGCGCCTGGCGCTGCTCGACGACCACGGCAGCGGCGACAAGTTCCTGGCGCGCTTCCAAATCTACCGCGTCCGCGCGCCGCTCTCGCCAGCAAAGATGCTGCGCGACAACCCCAACCTGCCCATCGCCGAGCCCGCGGTGCAGATCGTCGCCGGCCAAGAACAAAATCGGCATCCGATCACGCAAAACGTCGACAGCGTCGTCACCAATCACCCGACCGCGCTCACGCACCCCAATTTGACCCCGGTGCTCACGATCGCAGCTCGCGGCGAACCGGACGTCACGCTGGCGGTGACCGGCATCATCATGAATCGCGGTCGACTGTTCGCGATGGGTGACCCCTCGGCGTTCATCAACCTCATGCTGCGCTACCCCGGCAATCGCAAGTTCGCCGAAGGCCTGCTCAGCTATTTGGTGGAGCCCGACAGCTGGGGCGAGCGCGGCGGCAAGCTTTACTTCGTCAGCAACCACTTTCAGCAGAAGGGTCAGTTCGGTGACCGCGGCGGGCTACTGTCGGGGCTCGGGCAATCGTTCGCCGACGCGCTCGGCGACGTCCACGAGCATGGCTTGCCGGAGCCGCTGCCGCTACTCTTGTCCGCGATCGGCTGCCTCGCGGTCATGGCTTGGGCGCTGCTCTACACCGCACGCACGCGCGCGCGCGTGACGCCGCGCTACTCCGCCCCGGAACCACTGGTGGCGCAGGGCGGCGTAGCCGGGCGCATCGCCGTGCTTTCAGCGCCGAGTACCGACGCCGCGCTCGGCCTGTCCGAGCTGCGCTCGGCCGTGCTCGACCTATTCGCCGAGCGCTTGAGCCTCGTCCGAGGGCCGTCGTCGAAGCTGGTGCTCGCGGAGCTCGAGCGACGCGGCCTGCTTTCGCCGCAAACCTTGAGTGACCTCAGTGGCGCGCTTTCGGAGCTGAGAACCATCGAAGACCGCATCGTCAAGAAGCAGCGTCGACCCATCCCCGCCCCCCGGCTGGAATCCCTGCGCAAAAAGTTGATGGCGGCCGTGCTTGAAATCGAGCAGCGTTCGGGGGCCCTCTGATGCACGCACTTCAGGTTACGGAAATCGAGGCGGCGCGCGAGCGTCTCTTGGAGCTCAAGCGGCAGGTGTCGCGCGTCTACATCGGCGACGCTTCGGCCGTCGATCTGCTGACGGTGGCGCTGCTCTCGCGCGGTCACGTGCTACTCGAAGGCGTGCCCGGCATCGCCAAGACGACGCTTGTCAAGTCGTTCGCAGTTGCGCTCGGCAGCTCGATTCGACGCGTACAGTTCACGCCCGACCTCTTGCCCGCCGACATCACCGGCACCTACGTGCTGAGCCCGCGCGAAGGCACGTTCACGCTGCGCGCCGGTCCCATTTTCGCCAACGTGCTCTTGGCCGACGAGATCAACCGCGCTCCCGCCAAAACGCAGTCGGCGCTGCTCGAAGCCATGCAAGAGCGCCAGGTGACCATCGAGGGTGATAGGTTCGAGCTGCCCGATCCGTTTTTCGTGCTGGCCACGCAGAACCCGGTCGACCTCGAAGGCACCTATCCTTTGCCCGAAGCGCAGATCGATCGCTTTTTGGTGCGCGTCCCGATGGGCTACCCGAGCCCGCGCGACGAAGTGGCCATGCTGCGCACGCACGGCATCGCGCCGCCGCCGGTCGGCGTGGTTTTGAACCCGACCGACGTGCTGCAATTGCAGTCGATCGCCGCACGCATTCACGTCGAAGACGATCTGTACGAGTACGCCGTGGCCCTCACGGGTTTCACGCGCGCCCACCCGCGCGTGGTGCTCGGCGCCTCGCCGCGCGCCACGCTCGGTCTCTTGCGCGCCGCCAAGTCGCTGGCCGTCCTAGCCGGGCGCCCCTTCGTCACGCCCGACGACCTGCGTTTCCTGGCAGGCCCCGTGCTCGCCCACCGCCTGATCTTGGTGCCCGAGCTCGAATCCGACCCGAAGGCGCGCGCCTCCATCGTCGAAGAAGCCTGCGCCAAAGTCTCCTACCGCCGCGCCGCCCGGTAGTGGGCGGGGGGCTGCCAAACCGCAGCCTGACTCGCAGAAACTTCCGTGACGGTTTCAGGCCACATTGCGAGATCCGAGATTTTACAGGGAGTCGGAGATGGCGGAGGACCGCCGCCCTGATGCAACGAAACGGGTGCACGGCCCTGCCGAGGTGGGGTTAGAGCTGGGGAAAGTCACTTCGTACCCGCTCAGGATTCGTCACATCTGGGAGCACGTCCCGCGA
>Ga0307508_10003837_pt1 | contig 14966 bp, 18 predicted proteins | sample 9_EM_MG_FD_203089 | JGI IMG/M metagenome (GOLD analysis project Ga0307508, IMG submission 203089) | Populus trichocarpa ectomycorrhiza microbial communities from riparian zone in the Pacific Northwest, United States - 9_EM | ecosystem: Host-associated > Plants > Roots > Unclassified | place... | reverse complement strand
CTGCGCGCCCTTGCGACCCTGGTACCGGAAGGTGTCGAGGGCGCCATCGTGGGCAAGGCGCTCTACGCCAAGGCGTTCACCTTGGAAGAGGCGTTGGAGGCGGTATCCGCATGACCCCACCCGACAGCTCAGCCGAGAACCCGCCCGGGACGACCGGGCGCCGGGTCCATACCGGCAGCCCCTGGGAGGAGAGCATCGGCTTCGCCCGGGCCGTCGAGGCCGGGGACCTGGTCGTCGTCTCCGGCACCATGCCGCTCGCGGAGCGCGGCGTACTGGAGGGCGAGGGCGACCCGTACGAGCAGACCCTCGCCGCCTTCCGGCACGCCCTCGACGCGCTGAAGGAATTCGACCTCGGCGTCGAATCGGTCATCCGCACCCGCATGTACCTCACCCACGCCCGCGACGTGGACGCGGTGGGCCGCGCCCACAAGGAGATCTTCGACGCCGTACGCCCCGCCGCGACCCTCGTCGTGGTGTCCGGCTTCGTCGACTCGCGCGTGCTCGTGGAAGTCGAACTGGAAGCATTCCGAGGAGCCCCAACGTCATGACCCTGGCGGTCCGAGTCATCCCCTGCCTGGACGTGGACAACGGCCGGGTCGTCAAGGGCGTCAACTTCCAGAACCTGCGGGACGCCGGTGACCCCGTCGAGATGGCCCGGATCTACGGCCAGGAGGGCGCCGACGAGCTGACCTTCCTCGACATCACCGCCTCCTCCGGCGACCGCGAGACCACCTACGACGTGGTGCGCCGCACCGCCGAGCAGGTATTCATCCCGCTGACGGTGGGCGGCGGCGTCCGCACCACCGAGGACGTCGACAAGCTGCTGCGCGCCGGGGCGGACAAGGTCGGCGTCAACACCGCCGCCATCGCGCGGCCCGAGCTGATCCGCGAGATCGCCGAGCGCTTCGGCAGCCAGGTCCTGGTCCTGTCGGTGGACGCCCGCCGCTGTTCCGAGGGGACGGTGACCGAGTCCGGCTACGAGGTCACCACCCACGGCGGCCGCCGCGGCACCGGCATCGACGCCGTCGAATGGGCCCACCGCGCGGCCGGTCTTGGCGCCGGGGAGATCCTGCTGAACTCGATGGACGCGGACGGCACCAAGGACGGCTACGACACCGCGATGATCGAAGCCGTCCGCGCGCACGTCACCATCCCCGTCATCGCCAGCGGCGGCGCGGGCAGGCTCGATGACTTCGCCCCGGCGGTCGAGGCGGGCGCGGACGCGGTGCTGGCCGCCTCCGTCTTCCACTTCGGCGACCTGCGCATCGGCCAGGTCAAGGGCGCGCTGCGGGACGCGGGCCACCCGGTCCGCTGAGGCATACGCGCACGGCGGGGGATCACCGGACGGTGATCCCCCGCTTCATGCTCCGCTCACTTGGTGGCCTCTGCTCACTTGGTGGCGGGCCGCTCGCGGTAGTGGTCGACGATCCCGTGCTTCAGAAGGGCGTACTCCGACAGGACGTCCCCCTTCTTGCCCGCCACGAAGTCCTTCGTCCGGTATTCGCGCTCACCGAGGTAGGCGAGGCTGTCCCGATCGAAGATCCACTCGTTCGCGACCCACGTCCGCTTGTCGACGCGGGCGATGCCGAACCCGTGGCGGCCCGCCGCGTCCACCGCGTCCTCCTGCCGCGTCACCCCGGGGATCTTCGCGACGGCCTTGTACAGCGCGGCGGCGTTCTCCGGCGGCATCACGTCGCCCAGCAACCGACCGATCTGCTCGAAGACGGCCTGCGCCTTCTCCTGGCCGTCTTCGACCTCGGTCATCCGGTACAGCTCCTTGAGCAGGACGTCCGGGTCGGTCGGCAGGGCCGCCAGCCACTGGTACGTGGGGCGGCCGAGGCCCGCCGGAGACCCGCCCAGTTCGTATGCGTTGCTGTAGCTCCCGTTCTCATACGACTCGCCGGTCTTGTGGATTCGCTTCACCTGCTGCGACTTCCAGACCTCGCTCTCGCCCCGCGGGTCCAGCTTGGAGGCGCCGTTCTCCTCCATCTCGGCCCCGGCCCCGACGCTCTTGACGTAGACGAACTGATCCTGGCGCACCGGCTGGACGTCCGACTTCGCCGCGGTCCCGGCGAGCCGGTCGAGCAGGACGGTGGCGGTCTCGTGGGGTCGGGCGGTGGCGTCGCCGGACGCACCGCCGCCCCCGGTGAAGGTGACGGCCAGCGCCCCGGCCAGCGCCAGCCCCGCGGCGGGCATCAGCACAGCCGGGCGCAGCAGACGCTGCCGGGCCTTCGGGGCGGCGGCAGCGTTCTTCTGGTGGTCGGCGGTGTCATCATCGATCAGCTGCATCAAACGGTCCTTGTGGTGAAGGTACGGAGCGGAGGGGACGTCCCGCTCGGCCGGGACGGAAGGAAGCAGCCCGGCGAACTCCTCGCACGCGGCGTCCTCACGCTCGGGCCGGGCGGACCCGGAGCCGACGGCGTTCATCGGGTTTCCTCCTGATACTCCTGAAAGGGCAGGGCCGCGAACGCGGCCTCACGCTGTACCTCTCCGCGACGGCGCGGCGGTTCCTTCTCATCTTCCGCGAGCCGCTGTTCGGCGAGCTTGCGCAGCCGGGTGCGGGCCCGCGACAGCCGCGAGCGCACCGTCCCCACCGGGATGCCCATCGCCTCGGCCGCCTGCGCGTAGTCCAGCCCCGACCACACGCACAGCGCCAGCACCTCCTGCTCCGCGCGCCGCAGACGGCCGTACACCTCCCGTACGGCGGCCAGTTGGCGGGCGTCGTCGATCCGGCCCGCGGCCTCCTCCGCGAAGTCCTCCACCGGGTCGGGCGCGGGACGCCGGGCCAGAAACGCCAGCCGCCGCCCGATGCCCCGCTTGGCGTTGCGCGCCTTGTTCGTCGCCACGCCCAGCAGCCACGGCTTCAACGTGCCGTCGCCCGGCTCCAGTCGCGCCCGCCCCCGCCAGGCGTCCAGGAACGTGTCCCCCATCACCTCCTCCGCCACCGACCAGTCACCGGTCAGCCGGAAGGCATGGTTGTAGACGCTCCGCGCGTGCTCCGCGTACAACTCCGCGAACGCCTCGCGATCCCCGGCCCGTATCCGCTCGCGCAGGCCCTCAGTCATGTCGTTTACACCTCACACCCGTGCCTCTCCGCACGAGGCGCGCGGTTCCCGTGACCTGGGCCACACGGGGGTGCGCTCAGCCGCTCACCCGGATCGTCGGCTCGTTGTGGACGGGGAAGCTGACAGAGTTGGCGATGAAGCACGTCTGATGCGCGTCGTGATGCGCCGAGCGCGCCCGCTCCACCATCGCCGCGTCCGCGACGGTGACCACGGGATGGAGGGTCACTTCGGTGAACCGCCCGCTGTACCCGGCCGTCTCCATGACCCCGGTGGCCACGTCCTCATACGCCGTCACCGTCACGCCGTCGCGTGCGCAGACGGACAGGTACGACAGCATGTGGCACTGCGCGAGCGAGGCGACGAGGAACTCCTCCGGGTTCCAGCGCTCCGGATCTCCGAGGAACGCCGGATCGGCGCTGCCCAGGAGCGTCGGCTTGCCCTCGGCGACGACATCGTGCGCCCGCCCGTAGCCCCGGTAGCCACTGCCGGTACCGGCCCCGGTGTTGCCGGTCCAGCGGACGGTGGTGCGGTAACTGTGCTTTCGGCCCATGGCGTTGGCGCTCCTCACGGCTGTGGCGGGCGCCTATATTCTCACCGCCTCCGGCCGGGCTGTGGCGAAAGCGGTGCGGAAGGCGGCGAGGGCGGTGTCGGGGTGGTGGCGGGCCCAGGATTCGAGGGCTACCACGCCGGTGTAGCCGAGGTGGTGGAGGGCGGTGGCGATGGCGGGGTAGTGGATTTCGCCGGTGCCCGGTTCGCAGCGGCCGGGGACGTCGGCCACCTGGATCTCGCCGACGTACGGGAGGGCCCGGCCGAGGAGTTCGATGAGGTTTCCCTCGCCGATCTGGGCGTGGTAGAGGTCCAGGTTCATCCGCAGATGCGGGCTGTCGACGGCGCGGACCAGGGCGAGGGTGTCGGCGGCGCGGGCGAAGGGGGTGCCCGGGTGGTCGACGGCGAGGTTGAGGTTTTCGAGGGTGAAGACGCGGTCCGCTTCCTCGCCCAGGGCCGCGATGCGGCGCAGAGTGTCGGCGGCGGTCAGCCACATCGCGGGGGTGGCGGTGTGGACGGGGTGTACGGGGAGGCCCTGGGGGTTCAGGCCGGTGCCGTGGAGGTTGAGGCGGGGGCAGTTCAGGCGGTCGGCCACGGTGAGGGAGGCGCGGGCCGAGGTGAGCAGGGCGTCGATGCCGTCGGGCGAGGTGAGGTCGCCGGTCAGGTAGCCGGTCATGGAGGAGAAGGTGGCGCCGGTGGCGGTGAGGGCGTCGATGTCCTTGGTGGACCAGTCCCAGATCTCGACCTGGAATCCCTGGTCGGCGACGCGGCGGACCCGTTCGGTGAACGGCAGGTCGAGGTAGAGCATTTCGGCGCTGGCGGCGAGGGTGAAGGGGCTCGTGTCGCTCATGCGGTCACCTCGGCGAGGTCGACGGGGGCGGCGGTCTCGACGCTGCGGATGGCGGCCAGCGCGATGGACAGGGCGCGGCGGGCGTCGTGACCGGTGACGGACGGGGGCGTGCCGTGGCGGATCGCGTCGGTGAAGGCGGCCAGTTCGGCGGTGTAGGCGGTGCGCAGCAGGTCGGTGTCGCGGCGGGCGGTGTCGGCGTGGACGCCGTCGGGGCCGTAGTACGTCATGTCGGTCGCGCGGCCGCTTCCGGCGGTGGCCATGCCGCCCGAGCCGAAGACCTCGGCGCGTACGTCGTAGCCGTACAGGGCGGAGAAGGACGCCTCGGCGGTGGCGATGGCGCCGTTGTCGAAGCGGATCGTGACGACGGCGGTGTCGAGGTGTCCGGAGGCCTTGGCGTCGGGGCGGATCAGGGCGTCGGCGGTGGCGTGGACGCGGACCGGGGCGGCGCCGGGGTTGAGCCAGCACAGGGTGTCGAAGTCGTGGATGAGGGTTTCGAGGAAGATCGTCCACCGTGGGATACGGGCCGGGTCGGCGGTGAACGGGCCCGGGTCGCGGGTGAGGGAACGCAGCAGCTGCGGGGTGCCGGTCCGGCCGTCGTCGACCGCGGCGCGGGCGGCGGCGAAGCCGGGGGCGAACCGGCGGTTGAACCCCACCTGAAGGACGACTCCGGCGTCGCGCGCGGCGGCGATGGCCCGGTCGGCGTCCGCCAGGGTCACCGCCATCGGCTTCTCCACGAAGACGTGCTTTCCGGCGGCGGCCGCCGCCACGACCAGGTCGGTGTGGGCCCGGGCGGGGGCGGTGATCAGCACGCCGTCGATGTCGTCCCGGCCGAGGACGGCGGCGGGGTCGGTGGTGGCGTACGGGGCGCCGAGGGAGGCCGCGAGGCGCTCCGCGGCGCCGGGCACCGGATCGGCGACGGCGGCCAGGGCGGCGCCGGGTATGTGCCGGGCCACGATCTCGGCGTGGTTGCCGCCGATGCGGCCCGCGCCGATCGTGGCCAGCCGCACGGTGTCGGTGACGGTCATATGCGTATCTCCCCTGGAGCCGGAGCCTTGTACCGTGGAGGAACTAGTACGTTCTAGTTCCGCCAGGACCGTAGAGCGAGAACGGGGAGCCGGTCAAGAGATCGATATGCTCGGACGCGGGTCGGCCGCCGCAGCGGCCAGGGCCCTGACCAGGACAGCGGCCAGGACGGCGTTTCGGCAGAGCGGGAGTGACGGGAGTGACCGAGGAGGCGGGCGGCGCGCGGCCGACCATGGCCGATGTCGCACGGGCCGCCGGTATCTCCACCGCACTGGTCTCGATCGTGATGCGCGGCGTACCGGGAGCCAGCGACGTCACCCGCAAACGCGTCCTGAAGATCGCCGACGAGATGGGGTACGTCCCCGACCAGCGCGCCCGCAAACTGCGGCAGAGCAGTTCACGGCTGCTCGGCGTCACCTTCGAACTCCAGCAGCCCTTCCACGGCGACCTCGTGGAACAGATCTACGCCGCCGCCGCCCGGCGCGGCTACGACGTGATGCTCAGCGCCGTGGCGCCCAGCCGCGAGGAGGCCACCGCGGTGGGCGCCCTGCTGCGGGAGCGCTGCGAGGCGGCCGTCCTGCTGGGCAGCCGCCTCGGCGCGGACGAGCTGACCCGGCTGGCCCGCCGACTGCCGACGCTGCTGGTCGCCCGCCATACCGACGTACCGGGCGTGGGCGTCGTACGCGGCGACGACCACGCGGGGGTCGCGCTCGCCGTCGACCACCTCGCCGCCCTCGGCCACCGGCACATCGCGCACATCGACGGGGCCGGGGCGCCCGGCAGCTCCGACCGGCGGCTCGGCTTCCTGGAGGCCATGGGGCGGCACGGGCTCCAGGACTCGGCCGAGGTGCTGACCGGTGGGCTCACCGAGACCGCGGGGGCGGACGGCATGCGCTATCTGCTGGCCCGCGAGACCCCGCCCACCGCCGTCGTCGCCTTCAACGACCGCTGCGCCACGGGCGTGCTGGACGTCCTCGGGCGGGAGGGCCGCGCGGTTCCCGGGGAGATCTCGGTGGTCGGGTACGACGACTCGCGGCTGGCCAAGCTCCCGCATGTGCGGATGACCACGGTGTCGCAGGACGCGCCCCGGCTCGCGGAGGCCGCGGTGAGCGGGGCGCTGGACCTCGTCGCGGGCCGGGAGGCGGCCGAGAGCGTCTTCGCGCCCCACCTGGTGGAGCGCGCCACGACGGGCCCGGTCTCGGGGCCGTCGCTCTAGAACGTACTAGCCGCCCGGCTGGAGCGGCGGGTCCTCGATGTCCTGGCGGATCAGCCACTGGACGAACGTGCGCCCCTCCGGGGTCATATGGGCCTCCCCCTCGCGCCGCAGCAGATAGTGCGCCTGACGCAGCGGCACCAGACGGTCGTGGAGCACCACGAGCCGCCCCTCGCGCACGGCGGCGCGGGCGAAGCGTTCGGGGACCAGGGCGCAGTGCAGACCGGAGGCGGCGAACTCGGCCGCGGCCACGGTGGTGTCGAGCGTGATCGTCGACTCCGCGCCCCGCGAGGGCGGCGGCGTGTGCGGGAACAGCCGCTGCCAGAGGTCGTCGTAGCCGATGACGTGCACACGCGGCCGGTGCTCCAGGTCGGCGGGCCCGGTCAGCGGACCGTACGCCTCCAGATGGGCGGGGGAGCCGACCACCGCGGCCTGGTCCTCGTGCAGCAGATCGGCGGTGAACCCGGTCCAGCGGCCGTTGCCGTGACGGATCTCCAGGTCCACCTCGTGCGGCGGGACCTCGTTGGCCCAGATCGCGGTCACCACCCGCAGATCGATGTGCGGGTAGTCGTCGTGGAAGTCCTGGAGGCGGGGCATCAGCCAGGTCATGGCGTACGACACCTGCACCCGCACGGTCAGCCGTCCGCGCCCGGCCGCCGGGCCGAACAGCCCGGTGGTGCCCGCCGACAGATCGTCGAACGCGCCCCGGACGGTGGGCAGATACGCCTGGCCCATCGGCGTCAGCCGGATGCTGCGCGCCTGGCGCTCGAACAGGGCGATCCCCAGACGCGTCTCCAGGACCCGGATGCGCTGGCTGACCGCCGAAGCCGACAGGCCCAGCTCATCGGCGGCCGCCGCGATGCTGCCGAGCCGGGCGGTCGCCTCGTAGGCCAGCAGTCCGGGCAGCGGAGGGAGGGGCGTACGCACGTATCGCGACGCTACGCGGGGCTTGGTCGGCCGGGCAATGGCGAGCGACACATTTCGGGGGGCTCAGGCCCCTGCCGACAGGTTTGACGTGAACTTCTCACCGCTCGGAGACTGTCCGCATGGCCTACCTCCTCCTTCTGGCCGCCATCACCGCCGAATTGATCGGCACCAGCCTCCTCAAATCCACCGCGGGCTTCTCCCGCCCCGGACCCGCCCTGGCCTGCCTCGCCTCGTACGCGGTGGCGTGCTTCCTGCTGGCACGGGCGATCCACGACGGGATGCAGGTCGGCGTGGGCTACGCCCTGTGGTCGGGCGTCGGCACGGCCCTCATCGTGGTCATCGGTCTGCTCTTCCTGGGCGAACCGCTGACCGCCGCGAAGGCGCTGGGCGTGGCTCTGGTGATCGGCGGCGTCGTCACGCTCAACCTCGGCAGCACCACGTGATGACGGTGCGCCGGGCCCACGGCCCGGCGCCCGGGGCTCAGACGCCGAGCTTGGCGTCCAGCGCCGTGGCCACCGCTTCCTTGTCGCCGTCCAGTTCGACCCGGGCCGCCTTCTGCCGCCCGTACAGGAACAGCGCCAGCTCGCCCGGCTCCCCGGTGACCGTCACCACCGGGACGCCGCGGTGGGCGACCGCCGTGCGGCCGTCGGGACGCCGCAGCACCAGCCCGACCGGCGACTTGCGGCCGAACACCCGCGCGACCCGCTCGGTACGGGACCACAGCGCGTCCGCGAAGACCGGGTCGATCTCGCGCGGCGTCCACTCCGGCCGGGCGCGGCGGACGTCCTCGGCGTGGACGTAGAACTCGACGGTGTTGGCCGCCTCGTCCACCTGCTTCATCGCGAACGGCGACATCCGCGGCGGGCCGGTGCGGAAGAGCTGTACCAGCTCCTCGTACGGCTTCGCGGTGAACTCGGCCTGCACCCGGGTCAGCCGCTGGGCCAGCGGCTTGATCACCAGGCCCCCGGCCGCGTCGGCGCGGCGCTCGCGCACCACGAGGTGGGCCGCCAGATCACGGGTGGTCCAGCCCTCGCACAGCGTCGGGGCGTCGGGGCCCGCGTTCTCCAAGAGATCGGCGAGGAGCAGGCGTTCGCGCTTCGCGTGAGTGGACATACCGCCCACCCTACGGCCGACGCCCGCTGCCCGCCATGAGAAGCGCGCCGCGGGATGCGGTATCCGGCCGCCGGGGCTACTCCGGTATGGGCTCGCGCATCTTGGCGCCGTCCTTGCCCGTGCTCACCGTCAGCGCGCACGAGACCCGGTCCTTGCCGTGCTCCGTATAGGTGCCCAGGGCCGGGTAGAGCGCGTAGTAGTAATACACCCGGCCATCGTTCGGGACGCTCTCCAGCCGCTTCTCGGCGTCCGTCGCGCACAGCGAGAGCGACTTGCGCTGGATCGCCTTCTCGGAGGAGAACTTCCCGGTCAGCGTCTCGTTGGTGATGATCTCGCCGTCGTGCGCGCGGTCGCACGAGCGCTTCTCGATCTTCGTCACGCTGCTGTCCATCGCCGGGTGGTCGAAGCAGGTGCCCGGCTTGAGCACGGCGTACGGCATCTTGCCGGGCCCGGAGGAGTCGGGGGACGGGGCGGCCGACTGGTCGTCCCCGCCGCCCAGCGGCGCGCCCTCGCCCGGGTCTTCCTTGCCCGCCGGGGCGGACGCCGCGCCCGACGGCGACGAGAGGGGGCGGTCCGAGGCGCTCGGGGCACCGGCCGCCTTGTCGCCGCTGTCGCCGCCACCGTCGTCATCCTGCGAGCCGAGGAAGGCCACACCGGCGACCACCGCCAGGCCCACCACCACACCGGTCACGAGCCCCGCGGTCCGGTTACGGCGCGGGGGCGGCGGGGGAGGCGGGGGCGGTCCGAAGCCGCCGTGCGGCGCGGGCGGACCCGGCCGGCCCATCGGAGCCGGGGCCAGAGCCGGATCGATCGGTGGCCCGAAGCCCCCCTGCGGCGGCGGCGACTGTGGCGGTCGCGGCTGCTGCCGCGGCTCCTGCGGTGACTGCTGTGGTTCCTGCTTCGGCTGCGGCGGCGGACCAAACCCCCCGCCGTTTCCAGGCCGGTTGGGGTCATGCGACGGCGGCGGAAACGTCATGCCCGAAGCATGCCCCATCGCCCCCGTCCCCCGACCATCGGGCCCGGCCATTTCAGCAGGCGGGAGGATCACTCGGCGGGGCGTGCAGAATGGTCGCATGACCGGCTCCGAACGCCCCTCCGCCCTCGACCCGGCCATCGCCGCCCGCCTCAAGCGCGGCGCCGACGGCCTCGTCCCCGCCATCGCCCAGCAGTACGACACCGGCGAGGTGCTGATGCTCGGCTGGATGGACGACGAGGCGCTGCACCGCACCCTCACCACCGGCCGCTGCACCTACTGGAGCCGCAGCCGCCGGGAGTACTGGGTCAAGGGGGACACCTCGGGCCACATCCAGCAGGTCAAGTCCGTCGCGCTCGACTGCGACGGCGACACCGTGCTCGTCCGGGTCGACCAGACCGGTGCCGCCTGCCACACCGGCGACCGCACCTGCTTCGACGCCGACGTCCTCCCCTTGTACGACCAGCCCGCCGACTAGGGCTTTCACCAGAGCTTTGACTAGAGCTTCGACCAGACCCTTCGCGCAAGATCGCCCACTAGGCTCCCCGCCATGACCCAGGACGCTGCCACGATGGACCTCGACACCTTCCGCAAGCTGGCGGCCGACCGCCGTGTCATCCCCGTCACGCGCAAGCTGCTCGCGGACGGCGACACTCCGGTGGGCCTCTACCGCAAACTCGCCGCCGAGCGCCCCGGCACCTTCCTGCTGGAATCCGCCGAGAACGGCCGCTCCTGGTCCCGTTACTCCTTCGTCGGCGTCCGCAGCGCCGCGACCCTCACCGAGCGCGACGGCCACACCCACTGGCTGGGCACCCCGCCCGTCGGCGTCCCCACCGAGGGCGACCCGCTCGCCGCCCTGCGCGCCACGGTCGAAACCCTGCACACCCCGCGTGACCTGGGCGGCCTCGCCCAGCTGCCGCCCTTCACCGGCGGCATGGTCGGCTACCTCGGCTACGACGTCGTCCGCCGTCTGGAGAAGGTCGGCGAGCACACGCGGGACGATCTGCGGCTCCCCGAGCTGACCATGCTGCTCACCTCGGACCTCGCCGTCCTCGACCACTGGGACGGCACCGTCCTGCTGATCGCCAACGCGATCAACCACAACGACCTCGACACCGGCGTGGACGAGGCATACGCGGACGCCGTGACCCGGCTCGACGCGATGGCCGCCGACCTCGAACGCCCCGTGCCCACCGACCCCACCGCCCTGCCGCCCTCCGAAGTGCCCGAGTACACCGCGCTGTGGGGCGGCCCGGACTTCAAGACGGCCGTCGACGACATCAAGGAGCGCATCCGCGCGGGCGAGGCCTTCCAGGTCGTCCCCTCGCAGCGCTTCGAGACGCCCTGCTCGGCCAGCGCGCTCGACGTCTACCGGGTCCTGCGGGCCACCAACCCCAGCCCCTATATGTATCTCTTCCGCTTCGAGGGCTTCGACGTGGTGGGCTCCAGCCCCGAGGCGCTGGTCAAGGTCGAGGACGGCGGCGCGATGGTGCACCCCATCGCCGGGACCCGGCCCCGCGGCGCCACCCCGCAGGAGGACAACGCCCTCGCCGAGGAGCTGATGGCCGACCCCAAGGAGCGGGCCGAGCACCTGATGCTCGTCGACCTCGGCCGCAACGACCTGGGGCGGGTGTGCGAGCCCGGCAGCGTCGAGGTGGTCGACTTCATGTCGGTCGAGCGCTACAGCCATGTCATGCACATCGTCTCCACCGTCACCGGGAAGCTCGCGGAGGGGCGTACCGCCTTCGACGTCCTCACCGCCTGCTTCCCCGCCGGGACCCTCTCCGGCGCCCCCAAGCCGCGCGCGCTGCAGATCATCGAGGAGCTGGAGCCGAGCCGCCGAGGGCTGTACGGCGGCTGCGTCGGCTACCTCGACTTCGCGGGCGACTCCGACACCGCCATCGCCATCCGCACCGCGCTGCTGCGCGAGGGCACGGCCTACGTCCAGGCCGGGGCCGGTGTCGTCGCCGACTCCGATCCGGTCGCCGAGGACGCGGAGTGCCGCAACAAGGCGGCGGCGGTGCTGCGCGCGGTGCACTCGGCGAACCGGCTGAAGCGCTAGCGGGGCAGAGCGGGGTGCACTCGGCGAACCGCCTGGGGCGCTAGCGAGGCAGAGCGGGGTTCCGCGCGGCCCTCGGGCGGGCGTGTGTTCGGCGTGGGGGATAGTGGTAGGCGTGAGTGCAGCAGCCGTACCCCCGCCCCGGGCCGAGAACGAGCCCTCCGCCCCCGCCGCCCCCACCGCGCGCGGCCGCCGAGCGGCACGCGGCAGCCTCGCCGTCGCGCTGCTGTGCGGTGCGCTCGGCGCGGCGCTCGTCCTCCTCGCCACCAGTCGCAAATGGGCCGAGGGCACGGCCAGCGTCGCCCAGGGCTCCCTGTCGCAGAGCGCCAACGGCGACGACATCACCGGGCTGCCCGGCGCACTGGCCGTCGTCGGTCTCGCCGCGCTCGTGGCCGTCTTCGCCGTACGCCGCGTCGGCCGCGTCGTCGTCTCCCTGCTGCTCGCCCTCAGCGGTACGGGCATCGCCGTCAGCGCCGCCCTCGGGGCCACCGACAAGGCGGCGCTCAAGGAGAAGGCGTCCAAGGTGACCGGCGTGGCGGGCAGCGCCATCCACGACGTGTCGTACACCCCCTGGCCGTGGGTCGCCCTGGCGGGCGGTGTGCTGCTGCTGCTCGCGGGCGTGCTCGCGCTGGCGTACGGGCGCCACTGGCCCGCCATGTCCGGCCGGTACGAGCGCCCCGGCGCCGAGGGCCGGAGCGCCGCGCGCCGCACCCCCGCGGCGCCCGACCCGGACCGCCCCGAGGAGCTGTGGAAGGCCCTGGACCGCGGCGAGGACCCGACGGTTTCGCGGTAGGACACGGTGTAGACGCCGGGCGGGCGCCGGGGCAGGCACCCCCGCTCAAGGGCGCGTCCGGCATCGGGGACAATGGCGGGGGAGCTTCGCCCCGCGCGCCCGCACCAGGCGCTGTGTAGAGCTACGAGGAGAATTCATGTCCAACGCCCACGGGCACACTCCGGCCGCCTGGACCGGTGTCGTCATCGTCGTCATCGGCAGCTGCGTCGCCGGAGCGTTCACCGTCCTGGCGAACCCGCTCGGCTTCTGGGCGGGCATGGTCATCGCCGGCCTCGGTGGCGTCGTCACCCTGGGCATGCGCGCGGCCGGGCTCGGCGCCCCGAAGGCGAAGCCGCTGCGGATGGTGGGGGAGAAGCAGATCCAGACCCAGGAGTGAGCCGAGGCGCGGCGCGGGGCCGGTGCCGATGACCCGTACGGGTCTGCGGGCACGGCCCTGAGCCGCGCCTTCGTGGTTTCCCGGGGAGACTCGGCGATGTGGGCCCGTCTCCTGCCGCGCGTCGGCTCCTCGCCCCCGTGAGCGTGCTTCTCGGCGTCGTCGCGGCCTTCGGGTACGTCGGCGCCGTCGATCCCCATCAGCCCGGCCACTACCCCGTCTGCCCGCTGTTCCGGCTGACCGGGCTGTACTGCCCGGGGTGCGGCGGGCTGCGCAGCGCCCATGCGCTGGCCCACGGCGAGCTGCTGCGGGCGCTGGGGGACAACGCGCTGGTCGTGGCGGGCGGCGGCGTGTTCTGCGTGGCGTGGGCGGTGTGGTGCGTCCGGGCTCTGGGGTGGCGGTGGCCCGGTCCGGGACGGCGGTGGCCCGATCGGCGGAGACCGGCATGGCGGGCACGGCAGACGTGGCAGCCATGGCACGGCTGGGTGATCGGGGGTGCCGTTCTTGCTTTCACCGTCATCCGGAATTTCCCCTTCGGGGGACTACTGGCACCCTGATCGTTGTTGACTATGACGTTGTGTACGACCACGTGGTGGGACGCGGCGTCAACCGGATGCGGGACCTCGGTCCTTTGACAGCTACCATCGCATTCGACCAGAAGCTCCATCCCCGTCCCGGAAGGGGGCCGCTCGCGTGAGTGTGCTCGACGAGATCATCGACGGTGTCCGTGCCGACCTCGCGGAGCGGCAGGCGCGCGTCACCCTCGACGAGCTCAAGGAGCGGGCGGCCAAGGCCCAGCCGGCGAAGGACGGGGTGGCGGCGCTCAAGGGCGACAGCGTCAAGGTGATCTGCGAGGTCAAGCGGTCCAGCCCGTCCAAGGGCGCGCTCGCCGCGATCGCCGACCCGGCCGCGCTCGCCGCCGACTACGAGGCGGGCGGCGCGTCCGTCATCAGCGTGCTCACCGAGCAGCGGCGCTTCGGCGGATCGCTGGCCGACCTGGAGGCCGTCCGGGCCAAGGTCGACATCCCGGTGCTGCGCAAGGACTTCATCGTCACCTCCTACCAGCTGTGGGAGGCGCGGGCGTACGGCGCCGACCTGGCGCTGCTGATCGTCGCCGCGCTGCCCCAGGAGGCGCTGGTCTCGCTGATCGAGCGGGCCGAGTCGATCGGGCTGACCCCGCTGATCGAGGTGCACGACGAGGAGGAGGCCGAGCGGGCCGTGGCCGCCGGAGCGCGGCTGATCGGCGTCAACGCGCGGAATCTCAAGACCCTCGAAGTGGACCGGGGAAACTTCGCGCGGGTCGCGCCGGAGATCCCGGACCACATCGTCAAGATCGCGGAATCGGGTGTGCGCGGACCGCATGACCTGATCGCCTACGCGAACGAAGGCGCGGACGCGGTGCTCGTGGGCGAGTCCCTGGTGACGGGGCGCGACCCGAAGGGCGCGGTCGCCGATCTGGTGGCGGCCGGTGCCCATCCGGCGCTGCGGCACGGGCGGGACTGAGCGGACCATGGACGTGTACGCGCGCCTGGCGCGGGGGTGCCGCCCCCGGGGCTGCCGCGCACCCGCCCGGCGGGTGCGCGGGCGTCGCGTGCGCTACCACATCGGATGCGAGCCGGGGCAGGTCAACGGGCGCCGATGGCGTTGACGGTGGGGTGTCGCCGGGCGCGCCGCGTGCGCTGACCGTGCGTTTGTCGTCGCGCCGACCGTGTGTCCTCGCCGCGCCGACCGTGCGTTGTCGCATGCGCTGACCGGGCGAAGTCCCCACCCGTCTCGTCGGCGGCCACCGGCCGGTGGTGCGTTCCGTTCATCAAGACTTCGCGGAGTACGTCTGATGTCCTCTGATTTCTTCATTCCGGACCCCGAGGGTCAGGTCCCCAGTACCGAGGGGTATTTCGGTGCGTTCGGCGGCAAGTTCATCCCCGAGGCGCTCGTCGCCGCGGTCGATGAGGTCGCCGCGGAGTACGAGAAGGCGAAGACCGACCCGGCCTTCGCCGCCGAGCTCGAGGATCTGCTGGTCAACTACACGGG
>Ga0307508_10003836_pt1 | contig 14970 bp, 23 predicted proteins | sample 9_EM_MG_FD_203089 | JGI IMG/M metagenome (GOLD analysis project Ga0307508, IMG submission 203089) | Populus trichocarpa ectomycorrhiza microbial communities from riparian zone in the Pacific Northwest, United States - 9_EM | ecosystem: Host-associated > Plants > Roots > Unclassified | place... | reverse complement strand
AAGGGCATGCCCTAAATTATTCCCTGCATGCCTGAAAGATAGATCCCACAGCATCACATGACAAAAAAGACTGTTTGATGCAATGATTGTGGGCTATAAACGACATGCAATCTGAACATGGCTCTATCTCAGGGGCCTGTTATTCAAATCGCATGACTAATGGATCGTTAGGAAGCCATAGGCATGTATTACATTGCCGCCTGCAGGCCTAGAGAGTAATTCCCATAGGATCACATGGAATAAAACCAGTTTCTACACAGACCAGTCTGGACCAATTCAAAGTGTATTCCTGATCTGGTCTTGCCATCAAAGACAGGTGGCCAGACCGGACCTGGTTGGTGATGGTGGTTGGCAAGGTAGCAAGGTTAGTATGGGTACTGGGGTAAAACAGTTATTAACAGCACATTGGCTATCAAATGAAAAAGAATATGAATGATGTATACACATTGCATATACAACAAAATGTTCCAGGATCCAACACACACTCACATTACATGTCAATTACTATATCAAATACATACATATGTATGTACTGTACATATATAGTGTATCAACAAGTGTACAACATACCCATGGGTACAACTACCAGACCCACCAGTGGATATGGATATGGGTATGGGTACATCATGGCCATATCCTGACCCATACCCACAGATACCCATATCCATGACCCATGTGGGTATGCTGTACCCATGCAGATGCCTAACTCCAAATAGTATCCGACACTTGCACATATTGCAAAGGACATCTGCATGATCCTGGCAACATCTGTTCCATGTGAATGCTTATTTTCAGCAGGTGCTGAAGTTGCAACAGACCGCCGATCATGTCTTGGTGCAGAACAGTTCAAGCAACTTCAAGTCTTGAAGCACACGTGGCAGTGCAACATTGTCAATACCATCAAATCCAACTAATTGGACTGTGAGGAGATGTACCTAGATGAATACCAGGAACTTCTCACACAAGATCAGGAACTCATCACCTGGGATAAAGTGGATGAAGTGGTCAAGATGTAGTTCATTCTGTCTACTAGGTCCTTTGTGTATGTAGCTCTTATGATTTTGCAACCAGTTCTATGTGCCATCGCCAGAATAGGCAATTGCAACCGTGGTTAATCTTTGAAGCAACAACCAGCAACTGCAGTCCAGTCGGTTGCTGATCTTTCAGGCAGTCCTAGACTGGACTTTAATACACTAGCCATACCTGTACCCAAACCCAGCAAATACCCACACTTGCAAGAGGGATTCAGGTCACTGTGTGTGGGTCAATGAAATGTACCCTGGAGTATGTCAAGACCATGCTTTCTACTCCGAGGGTACTCCAAAAGGTTCAGAGGTACTTAGCGCTCAGAACTCAGTGCGCCCTTGTCAAGAAGTCCAAGGTGTCCCGAAATTGGTCAGGGGTCGGAACAGTCAGGAACATTGGGAATGTTGGAAACATCGGAGGTTGTTGGGGGACAATGGTGATGATCAGAGAGAGTGGGACATGATGGGTGCAAGATCTAGCATCAAGCTAACCTACGATGTTTTGATATGTGCCTTGGATGTGAGGTTGGCTGAGAGGATTGCCAACTTCACTGTGACTGATCTGCTGGTTCAGGATGCTTGGACTGCCATGTCCCAGCACTCTTCCCTCTTTCCTCGTGTGTCTTGCGACGATTGGACGTTCATGGAGGGCTCCCTGTACTTCAAGGGACACCTCTACGTCCCGGAACCAGCTCACCAGGATCTGGTTTGCTCCCTGCACTGCTCCCCAGTGGGAGGCCATGGCAGATATTTCCGCACTGTTCACTTGGTTCAACGTGACTATTGGTGGCCTGGTCTTACCACCTTTGTCCAACAATTTGTGGCTGGCTGTGCTACGTGCCAGGCCAACAAGGTCAACACCCATCTGACTGTCCCTGGGCTCTTCCTCTGCCTCCTGCCCATTTCAGCAGATCTCGTGTGACATGATCACGGATCTTCTGCTCTCTTCTGGTTTTGACTCTGTTCTGGTCATGGTCGACCATGGGCTTATGAAGGGAGTGATTTTCATCCCTTGTCTCAAAGCCATCGACACCACCAATATTGCTGCTCTCTTTTTCAAACATGTCTTCCCCTGCTTCTATTAGAGTCGTACAACTCCTGGTGACAACTCCGGAACTCCGGAGTTACATCCGGTAGGAAAGGGACTTGGCTTCAGCGTATGAGCTGCACCCTTACTGTTCGTACGGTTGTCCCAGATTTCGGAGGGCAGAGGTAGAGACGAAGAGGATTGAGACAGGAGTTATTCTAGTTGATATTCAAGCTAAAGTGTACAGCGGAGTATCTACGAGTTTATATATGGAGGTGGAAGCGGATTAGTAACGGAGGTGAGTAAGACGGAAGGCAGATGTAACTAAAGCCGGAGTGGTGCACACAGCACGGAGGTATCTACAAAGCGAAACTAATACTAATGTAGAACAAGGCATATCGTAATCAGATCGTACAGAGGAGACGGAGAAACGGAGATAAGGTCCGGAGGTCATGTGTTACAGAATGGGCGAGATATCGCCGGAGATTGCTCAATCACAAGCAGAGATGTGCCCGGAGGGCCGGAGTAGTACTTAGAATGTCATGGATATGACAGCTTCAGCCTTCACAACAAGATCATCTTGGACCGCAGTCCACAGTTTGCCTCTGCCTTTGTGAAGGAACTGGCTCGCCTTCTTGAATACGATGTCGCCCTTTCTACTGCCTACCATCCCCAGACTGACAGCGAATCTGAACGGGTCAACCAAGAACTGGAAACCTACCTTAGGATCCTTCGCCAAGGGCAACCCATGAAATGGGCAGACCTCCTACTGATGGCCGAATTCTCGCATAATTCCGCCACCCACTCTGTTACCAACCAATCACCATTCTTGCTCATGATGGGCTTTGAGCCCTGAGCCTACCCCCTGATCGGAAAGACATTCTTCCCTGCCCTTGATAAACAACTCAAAATCCTAGATGCCACTTGCAAAGAAGCTTCCACCACCCACGCCAAGGCAGCTCAGGCAGTCAAAGAAAGGATTGGAACGAAGTTCACCCCCTGGAAAGTAGGAGCAAAGGTTTGGCTTGACTCTTGTAACCTGAAGATCAACTTCCTTTCCTGAAAAGTGGCCCCTTGACGAGAGGGCCCCTTCGAGATCTGTCAGGTTATCTCCCCATATACCTACTGCCTTCGTCTCCCCCCTACCTGGAAGATGCACCGAGTCTTCCACGCTTCGCTCCTTTCTCCTTATAAGGAAACCCCTGAGTTCAGTCCCAACTTCATTCCCCAACCTAGTGAGCTCATTGACAGAGAAGAAGAGTATGAGGTAGAGACCATCCATGCCCACTGAGGATCCCCCGGCCAACGTCAATACTTGGTCTCATGGAAAGACTACTCTTGTGCTGAAGATACTTGGGAACCCGAATCACATGTAGGAAATGCTCACTTCCTCCTTTGAGCATACAAGTTAGGGAGACTGAAGGTCTTTCCCACCATAACCTCCCCCTAATCACCACCCTCATTCTCTTCTGGCCAGCCTTCCCCAGTTTGAATGAGCTAGCACTGATCTCGGCTCAGTGATCGTCACGAATGGTGAGAGAATGCTACAATTACCTAGCACCGATCTCGGCTAGGTTACTAGAATAAGTTACATGCTGCGAATGTATGAGCAAGTATGTACCTCAGCGATCGGAATGGTGAGAGAACACTGAGGGAAAGGAAGAAACGAGTGAGGCTACAAAACATAGTCCGAGCTTGATTATGTAAGGTGAGCTGAATGTATGTGTGTGCATATGAGGATAAGTGCAAAATGATACAATGAACAATAATGATAATGCAAAGTCATCCAACGTACCCCCTTCATTGAGCCACTAAACCGAGTGCACAACAAAAACCCTCGAAAGCAGGCTTGGCCAAGGCCGTGGTGAGGACATCGGCAATGTGGTGTGATGGGATCCAGATGAGAGAAAAGGTGCCATTGTCAACATGCTCACAGATGAAATGATACATAGTGAGTGTCAATATGCTTCGAACACTGATGAAACTTCGCCACCGAAAACAGAGCAATCGCGCCTGAGTTGTCGAGATACACAGGAACCGGAATGGAGAATGGCATGTTTAGCTCAGCGAGGAGAGACCAAAGCCATAGCTCTTCCTGTACAACATGGGTGGCGGCCATGTACTTGGCCTTGGTAGAGGACAATGTGACAGTTACCTGCTTCTTGGACACATGTGAGATCAGGCAGCCAGCGTAGTACCACGTATAGCTGGTGACCGAATGGCGGCTGACTTCATTAGCCCAACTGGCATCTGCATAAGCATGAAGCCCCCCATCATTCCCATCGCATGTGAAGAGTAAGCGGAGGCCAATAGTCCTGGCCAGGTAGCACAACACCCACTTGGCAGCTGCAAAGTGGTGTGGTTCAGGGCGTGCGTTGTGCTGAGCAAGGGCATTGACAATGTAAGAGATGTCAGGACGAGTGTTGACAGCAAGGTAAATCAGTTTGCCAACCAGCTTCAGATAGGTGTGGTGCAGGTCAGAGACATCAGGATAAGAGCCCATGGAGTCGCCAAGAGGAGCCTTGGGATCAGCAGGGAGACGGACAGGATTACAATCAGTAAGGCCATACTCTTGTAACAGGAAAGAGATGTATTTGGATTGATGCATCCATATCCATTGGGCTGAGCAATCACATTTGAACTGCACGCCAAGGTACTTCACCACAGGCCCAAGGTCCTTGATGCCAAAACACTCTGCTATCCACTTCTTGACCCATTCAAGAAATGGACGTGAGTTCGAAGCAGCCATCCCGTCATCTACGTGCCAGCCAATCAGGCAATGAGTACGAACCTGGTCGACCACCTTGTCCAACCTGTCAAAGTAGAACAGCGCATGATCTGACTCTGACTGGACAAACCCCAGATCAGCCATGACAGTGCAAACCTGCTCGTACCATTCCAACGCTGACTGTTTGAGCCCATAGATCATGCACAGCATGAGCCAAATGACTTCGTGCCAGTCCCCATCCTCAAAGCCCTTCAGTTGAGGCATGTAAATCAGGACACCCCAGAGGAAGGCACGCTTGGCATCGAACATGTCCATCTCCCAATCATGTCGATTAGCAAGTGTTACAAGGAGACGCACTGAGGTGGGCTTGATGATCGGCGCAAAAGTTGCACCATAAGCCACCCCAGGTACCTGAGAAAAACCCTGCGCAACGAGGTGGGCCTTATAGACAGAACCCCCCTTGTTATCCTCCTTGAATTCCAGGACCCATCTGCATCCAATTGCCTTGTGCCCCTCCAGCAATTTTGTGACCCGGTAGACCTGCATGTCTTTCATCATTTGGAGTTCGGTCTTCATAGCAGCCAACCATGTGTCATGATCGGACCGTCAGACAGCCTCATCATAAGTTGCTGGGGGAATCTTCATGTCATAGTCAGGTGCAGAAGGGTCATGACGTTGGTCACTCCAGATGGTGATATGGGCTTGCTCTTTGATAACGACATTGGCGACCACCTCTGGGACTTCAGCATTCGGCTCAATAGGATGCAATTCATCGACACCTTCAAGGCATACCCCCTGCAGCAGCAGCCGCATGGCGGTCCTGGAGAACCTGGAGATGCGCCCGGATAGATTCTAACTCTGCTATCCAGGCAGCCCCCTTCTCAGTGGGTTTCCGGGGCCATGTTGAACAGCGAACCTCAGTAGGCCCAGGAGTAGTTCCAGATTGCTGGGAAGGGGCAGGAGGGCAGGAGGTACATGGAACCTTTGCAGGAGTACTAGGAACCACTGATGTGAGACCAGATGGGGGCGCAGGTATGTCACCATCGGAGTCAGAGTCACTACTGGTAAGATCTGGGGAAACCTCATTGAATTCAACATCTCAAGCAACGAAAAAGGCACCTGTAGAAGCATCCCTAACACAATACCCCTTGACCCCATCCGAGTAACCCAAGAAGATGGCCCTGTGTGAGTGAGCATCAAACTTGGTCTGGAATTTGGTTGGGATGCGAGCCCAGCAAAGAGAACCGAAAACCTTGAGATGAGACAGATCTGGCTTGTGGTGGTTAAAAATCTCATAAGGGGTCACTCCTGCAGGTAAAGACTTTGATTCGGTACGATTCCACAGGTATGCTGCTGTGACGACAGCCTCCCCCCATAGATTCAAGGGCAATCTCACAGCCTCAAGCATGGCCAAGGCATGTCCTTGAAGGGTTCGAATGGCCCGTTCAGCTTTCCCATTCTGCTGGTGAGTGTAAGGTGAGGCTAATTGGCGTTCTATTCCAGCATCCTGAAGGGCCTTAGCGAATTGCATGCTGATAAACTCCACACCATTATCAGAGCAGAACACTTTAACCCAATGTTCTGCATGGTTCTCCCAGAGAGCACAAATAACCCACCAAGCATCCTCTCCAGTGTGTCCAGTGCGGGTCTACCACCCATTTCAAACAGGACTGTCCCTGCTACACGTGTGCCTACTGCCACGTCGCGGCTCCAGGACACTGTAATCTCTTCTGTCCTGCTAGGCCCCGCCTTCCCAGATACTTCGACACCCTTGGCTCCGACGAGTCCACAGAGGTTGATAACTGAGGTGGCATCTCAGATGTACAATGGGGGTAATGTTACAGAAATTCCCTGGGTGGATGAGAGCAGCGAACAGGAGCTACTCTCATTGTTGGGAGACTGGTATGAGCCCAATACATTCGATTCTGTTTTCTCTTCGCTTGCTTCCGATGCAGTTGATTTCACCTTTTAGTTCTCCTTGTTTTCCTCGGAGTTCCACCCGGTCGGTTCTGCTCTTCTATTGCAGAGCTCCACCTTTGCCTCATGCCATATGCTTCCTTCAATACGTCATTCTTCTTATGTAACCTTCCATTGAGGACACTCTTCCTCTCATTGGCCTTGCCAGTGCCTTGCCTGCCCTTATTCTATTACGGACTCCGCTGTGGAGTTCCAACTACACTATACTGTATATACAGCACCTCTCTCTGTATTGTCTCTCTAGTTAGTTCTATGCAATCCAGTGTTGTATCTAGCCCAATCCTCAGAAGGAACCGACCTTCAAGAGACTTCCTGTGTGCCCGCTTGTGCTTCACTTTGTTCATCCCTCTCACTCACATGTGATGGGACCTCAAACTTAGTAGCATTCACATTCAGAACTCGAGCATCCTTTGTCTTTGTTGTCTCACTTGCGCCCAAAGGCTAGGTTCGACGCTTAGCATTAACAATCTGCCTGTTTGACATCAGCAGTGAGGTAGCAGTCAATTTCGCTGCACAGATCAGCACCTTTTGGGGGTGTGAAGGCAGCAATGTTGTCAAAAATGCTGAATAATGGCTTATCCAGGGCAGACTTCCTAGCCACTTCAATGGCTGACTTTGCCGAGTCTGAGACCTGTTCATCAGCCTCCAAGCTGGCCTGAGAGATGTATGAGCACTCAAATTCATCACACACAAGTGACTTGGCAGCCTGGATCCACTTAGGCTGCCAGTGAGCATTCCTGAAATAGTATAATTATTTGTGATGGACATGAAGTACCATGGTGATATGATAAACCTCAGAGGAGTCCATCAACAAGTAGTACCAGTGTAAAATGCTTTGTCAAGGATGTCCATGGCTGGAATAACGGCCGGCAGGCTAGATGCCACACAAGAGAAGAAGAGCATTTGCTTCTTTGAGAATCTGTGTCTGTCACAAGGTGGTCAGTGTGTGATTATGTCATCAGCTCCAAGCCTATGCTGCACCTTCAGGACATTGCACAACTGCTCCAGAACAACCCATTCATTCTTGCTCAGCTCACACATTTGCAAACCACCATCTCACCTCTGTGTCACCCAGTTAATCACATTCTTGTGGCTCAATGCATACTCTAACATATCAAGTGTTGAGTTCCAATGAGTGGCTACATCCTGTAGCAACAAGGTCTCCTTTACCCCAAGCTGCAACAAAATCACCTGCCATGCTGGCAGGTGAATTGTAGAGGATTTGGTGATAGTGTAGGCCAGTTTTTGAACCTGTGGACCAAGCTTAGTCCAAATGAAGGGATTATTATTGTTATCTTCACTGTACCTTCACTAATGTGAACTTGACAAAACAGATATTCCTCTTGAATCCATGTCATTTGGGTTTGTTCATCTTGTTGACATTGTACTATACTATTTCATTCTTTGCTGTAGTGTAGTGTAGTATACCATATATGGCTACCACTATTACATAAGCAAGCTATCATTCCAGTATATATATTTGAACTCAGTGTCTGAGTTCTAATAACATCTCTTCCACTTACCACTACATGCTGTCTATTCAGCATTTAACCCAACTGGTGAGTACTAGTACTCCCTACCTCAGACTAGTCTATGCCTGGGCTTCAACACATCTCTGCTACCTCATCAACCCAACCTGAGTCTGAGTCTGGGTCCTCTTCGCCCTCACTGTCATCTGTGGTATATATGTAGGTTTTCCCCTTCAACTTTGATCATCAGATCTTCAAGTGCCTGTTGATCGTGCACAATATTGCCACCCAATACAGTGCTACTATCTATATAACCCTCCTTTTCTGAGTTGCCCATGGCATCCATGTCAGGCGAATCAGATATAGTGCTATTATTTGGAATGTCCTTCTTTTTGACATCAAATTGGCGCAAGAATGATTTTGCCACCAGGTTGATGATGTGGAGAAAACATTGTGTATGTGCTGCAGGTCCTGTGAAACCATCAGTGAGCATCATAAGCTCATTGACCATAATGCTGTTGTTGGTGGCATTGTCACATGTCATGGCCAGGATCTATATTCCAGTGGGTCAAGTGAGTGACCTCCAAGTCTGCTCTGTATTCATATACCCTATCTGATATCCCCCAATCCTTCAGTACTTGTGCAAAAACAGTTGCCAATATCAACCCCATGTGAGACTATACATGTGTAAGTACATCAAAGCAACATGTAGTAATACTGACCAACCTTAACCACTTCCACAACATCCAATAGAAAGGTCAACAGCTTTCCCTTGTGTTCCATATGGACACAAAACACCATGAATGATCGATGATTAGATGAGGTCCAAGCATCAGTAGTGAAACTAATTCTCCCTTTGTATTATTGCAGCATTTTGGTGATGTGCTGTTGGGTGGGTGAATGTACCAAACAGACATCACATAAAACAGTAAATTCTGACAGTATATAATGTTCAGGCTGTTCAGTCTTCATCAATGCATGAAAGCCCCAATCGTTGATGATCTCAAATGGGCACAAGTTCTCAAACATCCAGCACATGATTTCCACACTAACATTTACTCATTACAGGTTGCCTTTAACATGAGAATAAAATAGGACATACCATGTCTCCTCACAGGTGTGGTATGGCTTCTGGCCTAGGAATTCCTGGGCTGAGCCTGAAGCTGCCTAAGCTGTGTATACCGGCTCAGGCCCAGCCTGGGCCATGGCCTGCTATATAGTACTTGTGATATTCGATAGAAGTACTACAAAATGCTAGTCGACAGGCCAGTACTAGAGGTCCATGAAGGGGACGAATACATTGTCCTTGTTGTCCTCTGAATTGTTGTCTTCACTGTTATCGCTCCCTACATTTCCAAGAAGTCCCAATCCATCACCAGCCAAATCTTCGAGCCCATCATTGTAGTCTTGAGTATCCCCTGTAGCCATGGGCATAATCCCATCCATGAAACCTGTGTCTTCACGGAACAACAGATTTTTATGGGCCAGGCACTTCATGCACTGTAGTGCTTCAACAATGTCAGCCTTGAGGTGGTTCTGTCGCTTGCTGATTGTGATACCAGCCAAAGAGAATGCACGCTCGGATGAAACTGAACTGGTCATAACGGATAGGTGATTACAAGCAAGGGTTGCCCAGATCAGATAACATGCAGTGTTCAACCCCCACCACTGCATGACGGAGAGAGTACCTATGTTTTCACACTTCTGAAGCTACTCGTGGAATCCCTGTAGCCAAGGCTTGGAAGGATCACACCAGCCTTCAGAGCCATGAGACGGCTTTGTCTCGCTGTCTTCGTCAGATGAGATTTGAATGAGCATATTAAGCAATCATGCTTTTGCGATTTTTGAGACTGCCACCTGCAAGGACCTGGTGTTGTTACTGTAGAGCGCATTGTACCGTTTTTGGTACTTCCCATCTGCTGTTAGTAGTGCATAAACGATGGATCTAACAATAAAAATACTCACTATTTCTTTGGCATGCTCCACCACATCAGCAAGCAAGTCTTCACCCCAGTTTGAACGGATGTGATTTAATTTCTGGGCACAAGTACTAGATCATTCGTCATAGCATTAGAGATACCTACTATAAACTTGAGGTGTACTTACTCATGGAGATGATATGTGCATCAGAGGTTGTAGTATGTTGATAGTATTTGGCCACCTTGTCGACACCAGCCTCAAGAGCTTGATGGAAATCCAGGTACCTGATGCCCTTCTTGCGGGTCAACCAGGCCTTGTGTAGCGCCTCTAATGCAGGCAGTGCAGCATATAGGGTTGGGCCACTGTTGGTCGAAAATGAATGCTGTGTCTTCTCAGCATGCTGCAGTTTGAAATTACCATCCACATTATGCACTCAATGTGTTACTTTACTCCAAGGAGCAACAGCAGTAGTTGCACGCGCTCCCATTCATCCTCTGATAGTTCAAGGTCTAAAATCTTGTGGCATTTTTCAGGATTGCATTCATGTATGGTGAGACGACAGACAAATAAATTGACTTCCTGGAAGACAATCCACATTCGAAAGTGATAACAAATAGTTAAATACTTACTTCCTTGAGATTCAGAGCACATTGCAGCATTAGGTAGGTTGATGACCATCGAATTTGTCATATGCATGACACCCAAGTCCATCTCCAATCCTTTGGACCTCATCTCCGCTCATGATCCAGCGATCTCCGGCATTATCTCGCACAATCAGCATCACATGACCTCTGGACATTTCCTCCATTTCTCCATCTCCTCTGTACCTTTGATTACAATACATCCTTGTTCTCTTTTAGTACTAGTTCCGCTCTTAGATACATCCGCACTGTGTGCACCGCTCCAGTATTCATCCCTCCAGTGCACAATTCCGGCTACTGTACATTCCGTCTTCCGTCTTACTCACCTTCATTACTAATCCACTCCCACCTCCATATATATACTCTGCTATACTCTTTAGCTTGAATATTGACTTGAGTAACTCCTCGTCTTCTCTCTTGTCTTTTCTTGATTTTCCTCCAACCTTTCCGAAATATGGAACAAGAACGACAGCAAGGGTGCAGCACATAAGCTGAAGCCAATGTTCCATCCAAGACCTGTAACTCCAGTAGTTCTGGAGTTGACCCAGAGTTGCATGACTCTAACAAGGATATGGCATGGAATTTCAGAGGGGTTGCTGATTGAATCACATCTACAAATGCACCTTCTCTACAACTACTTCTCAGCTGAGATTGCGCTTAAGATGATCAAGAACAAGCAGGATGCCATGGTGAATGCCAAATTTGCAGTTGTTTTGCAAGAGTCGCTCACAGGAGGGGTTCATCACAAGATATTCTGACATTGTTGTATGTCTATCGCTGGATGACTCAGAACCCAAACTACTACAATCTGCACAATATCAGTCATCAGGTACTATCCAACCATCTATCAGAACTGATAGAGAACACATTGCAAGATCTCATGAACTTGAAATGTATTGTGATTGACAGTGGTCAGTTGATACATATGGTGGTTATCTATTTGACTGCTCAATAACTTTACAGAGGACAAAATGGATCTCTCTGCACTTATGATACCAGCTTCCTACAATATTACTTGTAAGTAATAGTTCTTGTTTGAGACTGATAGTTCACGTTCTCTCAAACACACCACTGACTATCTCCATAGATATCATATTCGAGTGCCATATGCTATCGCTAAAAGCATGTACGAATCTAAAAGGTTCACTTGAAGTCATCTCTTCATCCGCAGAGTTTGAAATGATCTGATTTGCCATCACAAGGATGTTGTTTTCTGTCACATATATGACCGTCTACTTGCCAAGCCCGAGTGGGCAGATTTCGAAGTACCGCACTTCAAGACAGAAAACTAGTCACCACTCAGCATGCAGGTCAACCCACAATGACTCTCATCCCTGTGTTTCATACTCCCAACCTTAGGTGAGTCTTTTTACTCCCTCTTTGGGACAATTTTCCTGAACTTGCCTTTTGGACAGCGCACCAGCTGAACTCCCCTGAACACAGCCCGCCTTGAGTAGGCAAGATCCCTTTTATAGCCATGAGCAAACTTAAAGGTTACATGCATGGTTCTTCACCCATACCTTCGCCTGCCCTGAGGATCCCCTCCTCTGCCGTCAAACTACCCATTTCATGGTGTGTGCCCCACACAGAACAAGGACCATTCCTTTGTGAAGTTCGCCGCCCTCATCCTGTTACAGTGACTCAAGGTGTATTTTCCAACTGCTTGGGAATCATTAGGTCACTGACTATTTGTATCTACTCACATCAAAGGTCACCTGTGGCAACACCTACTCCAACAAGTCGTGGTTGATCATTGTATACTGGCAGGGCAGGTTTCAGTTGTGGGAGATCAATCAGATGAAAAGAGAAATATCTCAATATCTCAGGTGGGAGTTAAACATCAATTGTGTTATTGAAGAGATGATTCGCAAAGACTTTGTTAATCCTATCCCACCTACTCTACCATCAATGAAGAAAGTGATTCAGACGTTGCCACCCACTGCTAACCTACAAGTCTGTCGCCGTCATATGATTAGTGGTATCCATCACCACCCAAACCAGTCTTCCCCTCCCAAACCATCCACGGCATACATGCCCTGACATGCCATCACCATCACATATATACACTGTTGACTCTCCATGTCATCAGTGTCTCTACCTACCCCTGGATTCAAGGACTGTTGTCTTGGACCAATGTCGACGCCTTCGTGACACCTAACCACTATATTGCACACATCCAACCAATAAATTGTAATGTCACAGAGAACTGTTGACTGTGAATCTCAAATCCTTGTACTATAAGACTAGTCCTAGTTCATGTTGCGAGAGCAAAATGACATGTTTGACTGTACAATTGTGGCCCTGTCTGTGTGAGATTGGCTTCAGGATTCAAGTTGCGTGCATATCTGTTCAGTGTTGAATACATGGCACCTGGGCGAGTCACCATTCCCACAACCTCTTTTGACATATCCCACCACCAACCCAACTCAATCAAGGACTCGATGGATGGCCAAAGAGGTCACCTAGGCTATGGGACAGAAGATATAAAGAGATAGCCTGCCGTCAAGGCCTCCTCGAGGTACTTCTCAGCTCCTGTCCCTTTCTTTGAGATGTGCCACCCATTGTATGGCTCCAACTCGCCACACTGATGCTTCACCCGTCGCAAACACCAGTAAACCTGGACTCCCCCAGACAACAGGTCCAGTTTGCTCAACAGCTGGAAAAGGTGGTCATGCTGCCCAACTGCAGAAAACTGCCCTCACTATCAAACAAACCCAGCATGCACTCAGCCAATCCAAGGATCTTCTTGCCAGTGAACCCATCAACAAGATGGCTCCCACTTCCCATCAACCCAGAAAGAAAAAGACCGTGAAGAAGCCAGCCAAGGTCAATGTTCCTACAGGTTACTGCATTATACGCTAATTGCCTTCGATCAGGACACAGCAATGAACAACTACCCAGATACTGACCCCTTCGGTTCAGATTCCCAGCCAATCAAGCACTCGGGTCTGGGAGGCCGTTTTGGTTTGCAGCCGCAAGCTCCTGCATTTGTTGGCAGGCAAACGTTGCAAGAATACGAAAGGGATTGCCCTAGTAAGAACGATGCAGTGGCTTGTCCAGGTGGTATCACAGCAGTTCGTCATCCTTCAGTCATCATTTTCTAGCTCACAAGCAGTGTCTCCAGCAGCCATCCATCAACTCCAATGACGTGAACAACGGCATGACAATTGACAATGATTGGTTATATGAATGGGATGAGGATTGTGGTCACCTTATGGATGTCGATGGTGCATGCAGAGGTGCACTCAATTTTGACAATGAACATGGTATGTTGACGTTTTTTATTCAAGTTCTTCAACTCGTTAATTGTTTTTACAAAGATCAAGTACCATCATATGGTAACGACCACCCACCTGCCAGGGAAGACCATGAAGATCAGATCATGCATGACCCAGCCTCGAAGGACGGCTCACAGGCCCCACAATGGCAGTCCAACCCGTCACACCAGTTTGGGGACAGAGACTCCACCCAGCCCTACTGGAAGGCCACCCTCCCCTCACCACCAATCTCCTATTCCACTTCCAACAGGGATGATGAGAACAACCACGACAATGGAACTCAAGTTCAGAGCACTGTGTACTGCGGTGATGAGCATGTAAGCAATCACAATATGCCCTAGGTAGTACTCAATGCCATACAGGCTGATACCTACTACAACTTACTTGGTCGCCACCATGTGAGCAACCACTGCCACAGGTCCCCTAATTCTGAATACCTCTTTAGTGGTTGAGATTGCACTCGTCTTGAGAACAATCGCACATCAAAGCATAATCAGGCGGGCAACGACTCGGTGAGAGCTGACCCCTGAAGGGAATATGAAATCTCAACCGCAGAGCAAGGGCGGGTGGCTGCTGTCCCCCAAGCGCATCGGGCTCATGTGGCCACTGTTCTCCAAGCGAATCAAGTTCTTGCGGCCACTGTCCCCCAAGTGAACCAAGCTCCTGTCACCCAACACCCAGTTGCCCCTCCAGCCTGGGGTAATGACACTGCAGCTACTTATGAGATCCCCACTAGGGAACTGCGTGGGTATACCCTGGAGTACTGGAGGTCAGACCCACACCCATACCCACCAAAAACCCATACCCATGGTGGGTATACCCACATGTACCCATATATACCAATGTGTTCAAGAACACTTTCTAATATGTTGCTGCCAAAAAAAAAAAAATTACAATACATATAT
>Ga0307508_10003835_pt1 | contig 14973 bp, 23 predicted proteins | sample 9_EM_MG_FD_203089 | JGI IMG/M metagenome (GOLD analysis project Ga0307508, IMG submission 203089) | Populus trichocarpa ectomycorrhiza microbial communities from riparian zone in the Pacific Northwest, United States - 9_EM | ecosystem: Host-associated > Plants > Roots > Unclassified | place... | reverse complement strand
CCTGGAGGTTTCTTTGATTTCGTCGATTACTGTCTGGCATACCTCCCATGGGTCTGTTTCGCTGATTTCCCAGTTCTCCTCTTCTGCCGGTGTTTTCTTATAGTATTGCTCTGTAGCCTTTTCTTCTGGGACTGTGTTGGCTCTTGGTGAGCTGGGTAGGCATTTCTCGGCGCAGTGGTCGGAGTGGAATTTCACTGTGTGATTCTTCCACCCTATCACTGGGTCGTGGAGTTTGAGCCACGGGAGTCCCAGGATGATCGGGGCGTTCCCGATCGTGATGCAGTGAAGCCGGATGTCCTCCTCCTGATGGTTGATGGTTAGGTGGATTTGAGCGTTGTGGGTTACCGGCCCACCGGTGACCTCACTTCTGTTGACTGTCAATACTCGTCTTGGCGTTGTTTTTTGTTGCATAGGTATTCTGCTGGCCTCAGCATAGGCCTTATCGATGAAGTTTTCTGATGCCCCACTGTCCACCAAGGCTGTAGTGGTGCATTCGTTCCCGTCTGTCCCCTGGATTGGTACTTTGATCATTATTAACTCCTCGCGGTCGTATCGGGCAGTTCGTACTCAGTACGGGAGGTCTTCTTCGGGTTTGACAACCGGTGTTTCCCTCGGGTGGTGGTTGTTGGCACTTATTCCCGAGGGTTGTCATTTCCCGACGGTTCTTCTTTGGTTGTCTCCTCGAAGGTGGCTTCCACGGCCCTGTATGGTCTTCTCCATGGAACTCGTTCTTTTCTGGGCTGGGGGCATTCTTTTGCGAAATGTCCTTTCTTTCCGCAGTTGTAACATTCTCCCGTGATTGCTCGTCGTGGGAATCGGTTCGGCGTTCCCCTTGCAAATTTGAATCGTCGGGTGGCATCGAGGTCCATCGGGTCTCCCGGGGGCGTCGACGGAGGCTCCTTTGTGTTGACGTGGAAGCGCGCTTCTGGGTTGGTGGTAGGTTGTCGATTAATGACTCCGAGGTTGCATAGGCGGCTATCCGTTTTGATGGTCGCCGTGGCGTAGTCCACCAAGACTGTGGTGGGGGTTTCACTCATGACTAGGTGCCTTTTTACCTCGGGGTGTAATCCGTCTCGGAATCATGCAATGCATACGTTGTCCGCGTATGGGAGGTCTGCTTTGATTCGCTGAAATTCGGCCCAGTAGGTGGCCGCTGTCCGATTTCCCTGCTGGATCTTCTGGAATTTCTCGAACGCTATTTCCTCGGCATCTACCTGGCCGAAGGCGTGCTTCATGTTGGTCTTTAGTTCTTCCCAAGTCAGGTTGATTCCACCTTCCTGGTTTAGGAAGGTTTCCACCCAATTCCATGCCACCCCTCGCAGTAGGGAGGATGCATATCCTGTTTTCTTCTCATCGTCATCGAATCGGTTTCCCTCTGTTCTAAACTTCAGCTCGCACTGGGCCAGGAACGTTTTGAATTTCGTTTTTTCTCCTTCGAATGGTTCCAGGTCCCTGAGCTTTGGGTAACTGGTCTGCGGCGGTCGGTCGCGTGCAGCTAAAAGTGTTTGCAGCATTTCTGTTGTCAACAGGTGGGGTCCTGGGGCTTCCGTCATTCTTTTGAGTTGTTCGGGGGACTCGGGGCTCTGGGGTCTAGATCTTTGTTCGGGGGTTACTGGGCTCGGCGCTTGCTGGTCGTCAGGGACGTCCCTGAATTCGCTAAGGTTGAGGGGGTCCCCGGTGCTTTCGTCCTGGGAATCTACTGTGTCTCTTTCGTTGCTACGTCAGGTGTCGATGGGGAGATGCAATCTAGTGTCAAGATCCTGCCTCGACTTGTCCGTTCTGGCTCGACAGGCAACGTAGGCTTGGGTCTGCGGAGCAAGCGCTCCTACTCACACTTCTGGCGTACTCACACTTCCGGTGTATTCACATGTCTGGCGTGGGCTCTTTGTTCTCACAGTATCCGTCACGCCCGGCGTGGTCTCTTCACGGCTCTTCTCACACGCCTTGCGTGGGCTCGTTGTTCTCGCGGTATCCGTCACGCCCGGCGTGGTCTCTTCGCGGCTCTTCTCACACGCCTTGCGTGGGTTCGTTGTTCTCGCGGTATCCGTCACGCCCGGCGTGGTCTCCTCGCGGCTCTTCTCACATGCCTTGCATGGGCTCATTGTTCTCGCAGTATCCGTCACGCGCGGCGTGGTCTCTTCGCGGCTCTTCTCACACGCCTTGCGTGGGCTTGTTGTTCTCGCGGTATCCGTCACGCCCGGCGTGGTCTCTTCGCGGCTCTTCTCACACGCCTTGCGTGGGCTCGTTGTTCTCGCAGTATCCATCACACCCGGCGTGGTCTCTTTGCGGCTTTTCTCACACGCCTTGCATGGGCTCGTTGTTCTGGGGAGGGATGGTCGCAGCACCAGTCACGGGGATAGAGAGGTAGGTCTGTGGAGAGAGATAATAGATTGCGTGGAGAAGAATCTGCAGACTAGCTACCGCGCCCTTCCTTTATACTTTTCCTTCCCTCTGTGGAATCACAGCTTGCCCGTAAGACTGACACAGTTCCTCCGTCTAACATTATGACTCGATCGCCGCGCCCAAGGAAAACACATGATCGCACTCGGCCGCCGCGCGGCCAACACTCTACTCGCGGCAACAGGAGAAAGGACGCGCAAGCAGTAACAGTAAAGGAAAGGAAGACTGACGTACAACTTAATCAAGGGAAAACAATACTCGTAACGAATATGGGAGAAGGACACGCAAGCTCAATCAATGGGAGACAACAAACATAGCGGACAGGAGAAAGGACGTGCAAGTAACATAATGGAGATGAAGGAGAGAGGTCTAGACTGGCCAGCAGTCGGGGATATCGCTACCAGAGCGATATGGCGGAGATCGGTCGAGGTGCCTAAGCGCACAGGATGACCGCGGCTGCGGCAGCGGAAACGAGGACGAGCCACAGGGCGACAAGGGTGAGAGTGGCACCGGCGCCGGCGCCAAGGAGCCTGTCGCGCCAGGTTGATGACAGTAACTGATGATCTGAGCCACGGGGTTGGTGGCTACCTCTTCGTCCCAGGACAGTGAGAAGTCGGCGGTCCCCCATCTTGAGCACTCGTTCAGGTATTGATTGCTGTTAAACCGTACCTCCGTACTTGTTCAGGTGCCCTGTGGCGGGTGTTCCTGGATCCAGCTGAAAGGGAGAAATATGTCGACCTTTGGGTCTATTGGTGACACCTCGAAACTTTCCTTTGAGTAATGCTTTCGGTGTTGTAACAGGAGTGGTTTCGCGTAGGATTGTCCGGCCCCTACGACCCTTTCTCCTGTATAATTTTCGATGCGTTGGGCTTGCCGGTGCCTTTTCTTTTTTAACCCGAGTCTTTCCGTGGTTTTATCGTTGATCAGTGCTACCGAACACCCTGTGTCTAGCAGCGCTCTAACTTGGTGTTTCTTTCCGTCCTGGTGTAGTATCATGTCGATCACCGGGCGGGTTGCTGCTGTGAGTCTCCTTGCTTTTACTGAGGTTCCAGCACTTGGTTCCTTTTTCCTTTTTCGGGAGATTCCACAAATTATCTCATAGGCCTGCGTCTGCGGCGTTGACAGGCCCTTTAAAAATCCGAGTCTTCGCTGTCGTTTGCCCATAATGGTGAGGCATTTTCTATCTCCCTGGTTTCCACTGCTGCGATTTTTTGTTGTTTCGCCGGGTTTGTCCCATTGGGTTCCGGTTCTGGTGAACGCTTCCGTTTTTCCGAGGTGACTCCTGCAGCCTTCCACAGTGCTTTTGGGAGGGGAGTTCCCCATTTGGTGGTGTGGGCGAAGTATTCGTAAGTTCGGTGTCCCGTTTGCACGCAACGCCAGCATCCGTCATGGTTTTTGAAGTATTCTTTATGCTCCTTTGTCGGGACTCCTTGGAGGGCATCTTCCTTCATCTTCCAACGGACTGGCTGGCCGTAGGGACTTTTCCGTTCTGGTCTGGCTTCGGTTTCTTTCTCCTTCTTTTCCCACGAGGCGTGGTCCCCTCAGGTGTCCTTTTTCTTATCCTCTGGTTTCTGAATTTTTGCTCCTTCCCTTATTTTTTCCAGGGCTTTCATTCATTCCACCTGCAGTCCAGACTGGTAGTTTGCCTGCAGGAATCCTTCGTCATCCGCAAATTCCCCCAGGTAGTGGGCGAAGCGTATTCGAAGAATTTTCGACGTCATAGCCAGGTCAATTTTTTCCTTCAGGGCTTCCCCCATTGCTCGGGCGAAGTTGTTAAGGACTCTGAATTCAATGAGGTACGTTCGGATAGAACCCTAGTAATGGAGTTAGCCGAGTTTTAGCTGGCCGTCGGCAGCTTCTCACTCGTTGCGGTACTCAGTTCTGATAGCCGCTGAGTAATTGGCCCACCAGTCGTTGTCCTGCAGTTCTCGGTATCAGTGTAGGTGCCACACCAGGGCAGTATCCATCAAGAGGGTTTCGACCCAGGCAATTTTCTGTTGGTCAACCGTTTCTGGGTAGAAGCCCAAATACATGGTGACTGGTTCCCACCACTGATTGAAGGTGGCTGAACTTTTCCCATCGAATTTTTCAGGGTTTTCCATCTTTAGTCTTGAGGTGTGGATCCTTACCTCGTTTACCTGTCATTCTGGTGCTCGTGCCGCCGCGATCCCTGCTCCCACCAGTCTTGCTATTTCCGCCGAAGTCAGCATAGTTGCCAACTGTTCTTTCGATGGTTCTTCCGTATCTGGCGGTGGTTTCCCAGTTGGTAGATTACGTTCATACAGATCTTCATCATTGATACTTTCGCTGCTTGGTGGGGGCGAGGGGGATGGGGATACGGCCGGCCTCCTCGGCCTTCGGGGCGGGCCTCCTCCTCCCGCACTCCCAGCAGGTTTTTCAGGAGTTTGTAATCCTGGGATGGCACTACTGGCCTTCACTGGTTCCGTTGTTGCCTTAGGGAAGAGGGGTAGTACCGGCGGGCGGCCCGTTGGCTGTACTGGTACCGGTTTTGTTGGGGTTTGTGGTAATGGGATAACCACGGCTACCTTTCGGATATCTTCTTGGGTGCTTGTCAGCTGTTCCTCCAGCCTCGCCACTCTTTCTTGGTCCTTTTGCCATTGTTGCTCGAGGCTGGCTACTTTCTATTGGTAGTCAGCGGCCCATTTCTCCACATTACCTTGGAACACTGCCAGATGTTGGTTTCTGGCCACATTAGCTTCTCCTAGGAAGGCCGCGGTATCCTTCATCTGTGCTACTTGGGTTGCCTGGTGCAGCCGCTAGACTTCAGCCTCTGGGTTCATTTGATGATGACTTCCCAGACTCGTCGGGCAAACGTCTGGTATGCATTAGCGGCGGCCATGAGTTCGTTCCTTATCCATGCTTCTGCTATTTCTTCTTTTGCTTCCATTCTCTCATAGACGTATTGCGTCACCTGGGATAGCTTATAATACGCTTTCTCGATTCATTGGATTCGGCGGTCCGTTCGGTCCCCTGTGTTACCGCATACGTCCATGAGCTGGCGTAGGTCTTGCTCGGCTTGGCGTTGTTGGTTGACGATCGCCCGCATCCAATCCACCGGGTTGGCTACTTTCATAACCTCGTTTTGTAGCTCTTCGTCGTTTTTGATTTGTAGCAGATCCCGGGGAGCCTTCAGACGGAGCATATTGAAGTCAGAGGTGGTAGACATTTCTAGTACAAGTCTAACGGGTGTCCGGTGTTGATGGTTTTGTTGTCTTCAAATATTTAATCGCAGATTTCTCGGCATTCGTATCCGTCGAGATCGGCGCGTAGATTGTTGAGTGCGCAGTTGAACCAGTACTAAGTATACCAGTTTTTGGGGGTGCAATTGATTGCTTCGCAAGGAATTAGTCCGTCGATATATTCTTCCCACTGTTCGTACTTCTTGATTTCGTCATCGATCGAGGAGAATGTATAGTTGAGCGAGTATTGCCTTTTTGGTTCGAGTATATTTGAGAGCTCGAGCAAGTAGAAGTGGTCGTGCTCGAATGAGGGCATACGTTGATTTTAAGAAAGTAGGGTGATTTTGGATCGAAGATTATAGTGACACTGGGGTTGTCTCGTAACTGGAGTGTAGGAGAATCAAAGGTAATCAGGCTACTTTCGATAATTCACAGCGGAATAATCTTAGATCTTGTGTGTGGGTTCGGTGGTAGTGTTGGTGAGGATGTTCGTACTGTCGTCTCTTCTTTCGGGTCAAGAAGAGTCGGCATATATAGACGTGGGGTGGGGTGAGATCTGGTGACTTGGGCTGACTATTCCTCCGAGGACAGTGGACCCCCACCGGGGCGTGGGCTTACCTTGTTATTGGTCCTGGTCGGTGCTTGCGATAAGGTGAGATCCAGGGATCCGGTTGGCACCGCAGAATTCCCTCAGTTCTGGACTGAGTTCTATCCTGCAGCCTGGTAGTGTCTGGAGTTTGGTTGTTATGATAAACGAGCTCTCTGGAGAGTCTTGACCGAGCTCCCTGGGGAGCCTCGTCCTAACTTCCTTCCTCTCACGCTCCAGTTTACCGTGGCCCCTCTCTCCAGAGTTAATCCTTATGATCGGTTCTCGGCCGTAACCTTTAACCCCGTCTTATCTCCCGCCTAGACTCTCTAAGACCTGTCCTCTATGAATAGCTAGCTACCGGTACGTATCTTTAGTTACCCCGAAATGTCCCTGGGTTTTGTCTGTGACAATTCCGGGTAACCCCTAGTGCGTGTTTCCCTTGCGTACTTTTTTCCCAAGTGTAACACCCGAGCACCAGCTCGGCGGGCAGTCTTCCATCCTTTGTCCTGATGGCCTTCCTGTATATAGAGAGATCTTGCGCCCACATAATGCTGCAACACAATCTTCACCTTTTATCGATCTATATATTCCAACAGTCATCCCCCATCACACTGTCACTGCTGCAGTGGAGGCTGGGTTTGCTGTTGCCGTTGCCGCTGCCACATTGGAAAAACTACTGTGTGCTCTGTTCTTACCTGGCCCCAGGCACAGCACATCTGAATACAGGTCTCCCACTGTCCTTCCGCTTCCCACTCTTCTTCGGCTCCTCTACCTTACTCTCGAGCTCGCTGAGCTCACCCTCCTCACCCTCCATTTCCTCTTTCCAGGTGACCGCCTCCACCATAGGCATATTTTGGTCTCCCACAACTTCCCTCAGAAGGGATCCCTTATCTTGGTCAATGACGACAGCTACCACAGGGCTGTCACGATCAGTTCGCCATCTTTGCCGGACATCATGGCATCCGAGGAGCTAAAGTCTGGCCTTTGGTGTGTCTGGTGAAAGGATTGACATTGGTAGTGATGTGTTTTCAGTGTCGAGGGTTCTGTGAGAGCTAAAGTCAGAGGTGGGTGAGTGCCCAATTGGGGATGGCACTGTGCGCCAGCAGACGTAGAGTGTTGTTCTGTGTTTTAAAAGTCTTCTTCTTCTCTTTCTGAAGCATAATACAGAAAGCAGGTCTGTTTCCTCGTGTTCACTCGTCTTGCTCTCATTTTGACTCGACAAACTTCTCAGCAATCCCACTGAACTCCAAGTCTCTCAGTCTTGATCCTGTTTGCTAACACAGCTGCAGAACCTCTTTCCCAGTCATCCTTCAATAGTAGCCCCTGTGCCATGACAAAAGAAACACTTACCCACTCTCCTCATTCTCGCGTACAGCAGCACTACGATTCCAATGTCCATGCCCTCAGACAAGACATGGCTCCTGAGCAGCACTTATCTGCGAAGAATTGGTAGCAGCAGTGTCCCCTGGATTCCGCCCCGGTTCCGGGGGTACTTTGTTCCGTAGGGCTCTCGGGGCACCTCGGCCTTATCTCTGCCACTGCTATCGCCACCCACAAAATGGAAGCTCATGTTCTGGACAATGACCAAACATGTTCCTCACCCAGCCAGCCAATCGGAATGATCCCCACCACCGGTCTAGTGTCAATCCACTTGCATGTCCGTCACCGCTCTTAGCAGTAGCTGTGTCGAGCTCGGAGTGACTGTCCATGGTAACAGCAACAGAGAAGCCGCCCCCCAGTTCCTGTGGACAAGATGTGGCAGGTGGGTGTATCCAGAAGTACATACGTGAAGTTATTCTGTTTGTCCCCTGTATTGGGGAAAAAGTACTTCACCCACCGTCATGGGAGATGACGCCCGCAGCTACCGCCACCTGCGGTGGCAACTTCTGTTCCACCCAGCAAGTACCAGCGCAACACTTCGGTTGATGTATCTGTCCTGCTCAATGCATCCGAGTGGGGAGTACTGTACTTCTACCATAAACCAGGGTGGTGTTAGTTTTGTGTTGCCTTACAACTGTCCGCTCATGTCTGGCCACGGAGGTTTGAGATTCTCTCCTTTCGAAGAGGCAACATATCCGACAGCGTTCGTGTCGATACGCTTACATCCGCTATGTCTCCCATTAACAGAAGGCAACTTATAGAGTGTTGCCTTCAGTTGCACGACTGCACACTAAAGTGTCAAAACTCTGACTTTTTGGCTCTAGGAAACCAAAGGCAAACCACTGGACAAGTAGTATTATCCCACCAGCCATCTAACCAATCGGAGGCACAATTCTGCAATTGTACCATCTGTAAAGCCATTGACGAGCGGAACTAATGTGTGATCTGATAAGCAATCTGAAAAGCAATAAGAGGTGCGAACAGCTGGAAAAGCTGTCGACGAGTGGGAGTAATGTGATCAGGTGAGCGATCCCATGAGCCATCTGGTGAGCTGTCCAACTGGCAGTACAGAGCGCCAATTGTTGAGAAAGTTGTCGACGAGCTGATATAATGTGAGATACACCGAGCGATCTGACTAGCAACACAGCGAGAGATCTGTAGTGAAAACAGATGTAACGGGTGATCGAGCGTGCGATCCGCAGAGCCGTATGCAGAGCCATCCGACGTGCAATACGGCGAGCGATCTGTAGTGAAAATGGACATAACTGGTGATTCGACGTACGATCCGTACCAGCTCCATCCTGTTCAGCAAGGAAGCGATACGGTGACTCAGGGTTTGGCTAGACTCCTAGCTCACCCCCAAGAACCACTACACCATCTGGCGGAACAAGAGTAGGAAGACGATGAGAAGATTCCGCTGGCTCACTGGCCTGATGGGGCTCAGCGCTGCCAACTGCAGGAAAGCCATAACGGCCTGCATCCAGTCAGTCGCCATGTTTGGGTCAAAACTGTGGTGGAAGGGGGATCACATACAGGAAACCATTGGTTGGGCAGACGAACTGCATCTGCTGGTCAACTAGGAGGTAGGGCGACAACTGGCTGCTTCTGGACAACTAACCTCAGAGCACTTTCAATGGAGTCCGGGCTCGAGCAGTGACAACGTAGCTAGAGAACAGACAGCAGCAGTTCGCGCTGCGGGTACTAAGCCTGCCGCAGGGTGACCAGGCATGGGAGTTGGTGGGAGCCCCGACTGGGATTGGGTGGAGACTCACCAATACCCTTGCCTCCGTGGGATGGACGGAGACCACAGTTCTGCTAGGGGAAACGGAAACACTCGATGCGAAGCTGCTACAAGTGGAGGAAGCCGAGGCTAAGGCTGAAGAGGAGAAGGCATGGCCCGGGCTCACCATATTCACGGACGGGTGACGGCTGGACAATGGGGCGGCTGGGTACGCGGTGGTGTGGAAGAATGGCCAATCCTGGGTGGGCATCAAAACCCCCATGGGCCACAACCAGGAGGCCTACAACGCAGAATGAACCGCCCTTACAAGGGTACTGGAATCGGCTTCAAGAAGACAGACTGCGCCGGGGCAAGTCACAAACTTTACCGATGCCCAAGCCGCCATCAGACGAATGGCCTCAGAGGAGCCTGTCCCCAGCCAGCAGCACGCACTCTAGACGGGGAAGCACATCGCTGCACTGCGGAGGTCTAGGCTGGGCATCACTATCGAGATCTGGTGGTACCCTGCCCACAAGGGTATTGGCGGCAATTAAAAGGCCGACGAGTGGGCAAAGATTGCAGCAGAGGAGCCTGGAACTAGTGGGTTGGGATGGCGGAACTATTCGGATCGTGCTGAGGGGCACGCAATGCCTCTCCCGAGGTCGTTTGCAAACCTCAAGCGCGAGATCTCCGAGAAGAAGTGGGCGGAAGCCTGGAAATGGACGGGAGGCCGGACCTCTAAAACGAATTACCGCATGCTAAAGAGCCAGAAGCCCGATGGCACGGTGGCCGGTAGCACCGTGAGGCTCGCTTCGCGGTTCTACCAATTCAAGATAGGGTACTGCTTATCTGGGCAGTACCTCCACAGGACGAGGAACCGGGCCACCCCGCAATCTGGTGGTGCCGGTAACGGACACAGACTCGGGACCGTCTCTTCAAAGAGTGCCCCGAGTGGAGGCCACAGCAGAAGATCCTGTGGGTGGAGGTGCGGAAGGAGACTGGGAGGTGGAAGAATCGGTGGAAGATCCGTGATCTCCTGGCGGACGAGAGATGTGCGCGGGCGGTTCTGGACTTCCTCTCCACCACGGATGTGGGAAGGCGGGTGGCGGCCGAGGAAGACGCAGTGAGCGAGGTGTCGGAGGCGGACCTGCGGAAGTGGGAGGAGGAGCAGGGGGCCGAGGAGCGAGGTGCCGGGGAAGGACAATCTCTGTTCTTACCCACGCCGGACCTCATGGCGTCCGTAGGAGAGGAGTAGGAGACGAGTTCCTTTGTTCCCCTTTCTTTTGTCCTTTCTTTTGTAATTTTCTTGGAGCGCTTCTACTCTCTTGGGACAGGCCTGGGCGGAGGGCAAAGGGGAGCTTGCAACGTGCCGCCGCCGCGCGGACCGCGGACAGGAAACGGACTGTATATAATCTCGCCATGATCTAGATAGGTCGCATGCGAGTAATGATTAAACCAAAAAAAAAGGTGTGTGATCCGCAGAACCGTACGCCGAGCCGTCCGGCGTGCGATACGGCGCGCGAGCGGACGGGAAAGCCGTATACGAGCGGGCGTAACTGGCGATTTAACGAACGATCCACCGTGCCATTCGACGAGCAATTGCGCGCGAGAATCGTCGCGAAAGCCGTCGACGAGTGGAAGTGATGAGCGATCCAGCGAGTGATTTGGCTAGCGATCCAACGTGCACTACAGCGCGAAACGTCAGTAATGTCATCGACAAGCGGAAGGAATGAGTGCACCCACGAACGTACCATCCCACGAGTAATAAGGCGCGCGAACCGTTGGAAAAGCCGCCACGCACGTAAGTAAAGAGCGACCCAACGCGCCTTTCGACGAGCAATACGGCGCGCGAACCGTCGGGAAAGCCGTGGACGAGCGGTAGTTATGAGTGAACCGGCGAGCAATGCGGCCAGCGATCCGACGCTCTATCCGACGAGCAATACGGCACGCGAACTGTAGGGAGAGCCATCGGGTAGCGGAAGTAATGAGAGATCCGACGAGCACTGCGGTGCGCGAACCATTGGGTAAGCCGTCGACGAGCGGCCTTAAGGAGCGATCCGGCGAGCGATCCGGCGAGCGATCCGGCGAGCGATCCGACGAGCACTACAGCGCGCGAAACGTCAGTCAAGCCATCGACAAGCGATACGGTCGGTGTGCGGACCGTCGGGAAAGCCGTCGGCGAGCGGAAGTAATGAACAATTCGCCGAGTGATCCGATTCGCCATCCGACGTGCAATACAGCGTGAGAACCGTCGGGAAAGCCGTCGACCAGCGGAAAAATTGAGCGATCCACCGAGCGATCCGGTGTACGATCCGGCGTGTGGTCCAGCGTGCGATCCGCCCTGCCATCCGTCTAGCAAAACTGAGCGCAAACTGTCGGGAAAGCCGCCGAGCGGAAATAATGAGTGATCCGGCCAGCGATCCAGTGAGCTATCTGATGAGCCTTGCAGCGAGCAGCACGCCACACGAACCGTCGGGAAAGCTGTTGACGAGCGGATGTATTGAGCGCTCTGAGAAGATATCGGCCGAGCGATCCGGCGAGTGAGTCGTCGTGAAAGCCGTCGACGAGCGGAACAAAGGAGCAATCCGACGAGCGATCCGGCGAATCATCGGACGAGCGGCGCGGCGGGCAAAGCGAAGAAATAAGCGATCTGGAGAGTGGCGCGGAAGGAAGTGACCGATCCGGCGAGCGTTGCGGTGGTGTGGCGGGCAATGGGCATCCGCGGCGCTGCGAGCGGCCCGCCGAGCAAGACGTCGACGAGGGAAATTAATACAAACCTGATCTGGAGTACACCGTAGCAGGCACGGCGTCGAGCGGGCACGCCGGGCAGCGGCAACAAAATAATGCACGCGGCGCCTATGCACAGTGGCAGCAGCGACGACTCCTGCACGACAGCGCCAACGATACAGTTTACTGCAGTATTCTCGCTTTACCAGAAATACCCTCGTCGTCGCCCCGTAAACATCCAAAGGTCACCCTTATTCTGACGGGACGCTCTCTCCACAGGTGAGATCCGAACACTCACCACTGGCGGGCACCTGAGAACAGAGGAGGCCAAAGGTCAAAGGCCAGTTGGACAACTAGCAGCGAGGCTCGATCAACTGTGGCCGTGTAGACGACCGGCTGTCGAACTATCGGACGGCTGGAAACTGCACTTCCGCTGCAAATCATCTGGCTGCTGCCCTTCTCCGACAGAAAAGAAGTTTGGTGCCGCGGGTGTGAGGGGTGGTATGAGGGGTGGTATGGCTCAGCGGAGGGAGGGGGACGGACGTACGTCGTGAGGAGGAAGGCGGACGGGGAGGCGGGCATGTTGAAAGTTGGCTGGAGAAGCGGAGAAGGTCGGAAGAACGAGAGTCTGAGATGTGGCTCGATAGGGAACTACAGCGCCGGGTACGTGGACGAGGAAAAGATAAGAGGTTATATTGAATATCTTATTTGTCTCCACATAGCTGCGTGTACAGGATGATGGTTGCGCGTACGGGGTCACGCTTATGAGGCACAACTGCTGGGCATTGCATGTACGGGGTCCAGGCATGGGGAGGACTATGAGAGCCACGTGTATACGAGGGAGCCGTTTCTTCTGTTTTCAATAGCAGCAACCTCAAGCATCGCTTCCAGCTTTTAACTTGTTCAAGCCACGACCGCGTCCCTCCGACAAGCCACCACTCATGATAAACCCCCCACGGATTCCAGCAACATACTCTACGATGTCAACTAACGACCACACCTTCAACCCGTTCACGCATCTTCAAAAACGACAAGACCCTCTGATATTTTGCATATGTAGTATCGACTTCGGCCTCATCGACCCAAAATGCTTAGCCCCACATCGGACAGCAGACCGGAAGCAGACTGGAACGGGCGAGCTCTGGTGGCGCCCCAGCAACGAGAGATTCAGCGGCGCGGCAGCGCGAACTTCAGCAGCAGATCGAGGAAGAGGAGAGTTCCTTCTTGAAAGAGCTTATGTGCGGAGACGAGGTTGCAACCGTACTTGCGGAGAAAGTCGAGACGCACGGAAAGGAGGATGAGCTGAGAGACAGAACGGAACGGGCGGACCGGCATTCCTGCGCCCGGCCCCGGGAGCCACTGCACCAGTGAGCGGCGCAGAATTCTTTTGATACGGAGCGAACAAGAATCGACCAGCAACAAGGACACCGCCAACATCCTAGCGACGCGCTTCGAGGAATGAGTGCCCAGGACGCGACTAACAGCTCTGATGGCGGCAAGCGAAGCGCCCAACAGTCGACAGACAGCGGCTAGCATGGCGAGGCTTCAGCTGGAGAGCAAGGATCACCACACGCATGGGAGAGTCACGCGTGCAAGAGGGAGGAAGGCCGGCCCTCGGGATAACCGCGGACGGCCAGCTCGCGGAAGGGGGAACAGGGGTGGGTATACCAGAGGCACTGGCAGCGGGGGATAGAAGAATGGCAAGGAGCGGAGGTGCCAAGGGGAGCAGTAGTGGTCGCCGGGGTTCGCTCGGTTGCCAGGAGGGTGGAGGCTGTTCGGCACCGAGACCGATTGGGATTCGGCCGGTTGCTCCGGTATTCCGATTACTCGGAGTATTGGCTGTTGGAAGTGAAGCTAACGGATGCTGAGTGGTAATAAAAGAAGACTTTTTGGTGTATATCTCCTGCGTACCGGCACCATAATCCACTCGTTCGTGTGTAACTACTAACGACGAGGGTGAGTAATAAAGGAAACCAAATGGCGGCTGCGATGTTGTGGCTACAGTGAAAGAAACTTCGACTACGACGGGGAAAACAACATATCAACCGTCTGCAGAGAAAGGGCAGCACCAGAAGCAGTGCCGGCAGTTTGAACGGCAACAAATCAGCAGGGAAGACGGAGCGCAGGTGGTTGAGGAAGACACCACGCAAGTTTGGCAAGTAAGATTGTGAGTATAGAGCCACCAAATTTGACTTTCCATTGCGTAAAACCCCAGACACTCAATAACCCAGCATATCAAACGCCAACCTTAGCCCGTTACCATCCACCTTGTACCATACGTTAGAGACGCACCATCAGCAAGTCAGAATGAAACTTACAGTCACCAGTCGACCAACAAGTTTTCGGCGCCACTCGGTTACCACAATAGAAGGCGAATACTGTTAAGCAAGAACCCGTATTCGGTTAGTGAAGCACAACCAAGGTAGCCAGTCAGAAGGCAAAACTCACATGCTGCAATTGGCAAATAGCAGGTACGAGTTAGCAGCGTATGACAGCTGGGCTTCAGCAATGTGGGAAGACTCACGGACTACAGAATTGAACGATCCGATACATATTAGAACGACAGGAACCACAAAGTAGCAGAACATGAAACAACTCACGGGCTGTTATAATAACAATCAGAAGATATTAGCAACACACGGTTGGATGTACGGGGAAGAGGCAATCACCAACTAGTCAATCAGGCCACCAATCAAGCCATCGGGCACGCGTCAGTCGCCATCCAGCGCCGAACCGACGCGAAGAACTCACCCTCTGCGGAATCAAGCCATCGGGCACGCGTCAGTCGCCATCCAGCGCCGAACCGACGCGAAGAAACTCACACTCTGCAGAATCAAGCCATCGGGCACGCGTCAGTCGCCATCCAGCGCCGAACCGACGCGAAGAAACTCACAGTCTGCCGAATCAAGCCATCGGGCACGCGTCAGTCGCCATCCAGCGCCGAACCGACGCGAAGA
>Ga0307508_10003834_pt1 | contig 14975 bp, 11 predicted proteins | sample 9_EM_MG_FD_203089 | JGI IMG/M metagenome (GOLD analysis project Ga0307508, IMG submission 203089) | Populus trichocarpa ectomycorrhiza microbial communities from riparian zone in the Pacific Northwest, United States - 9_EM | ecosystem: Host-associated > Plants > Roots > Unclassified | place... | reverse complement strand
GATCGATAAGCAGGGCAAGGTGCGCGACGTCCTGATCGGCTACAGCACGCCGCGGCTCCGCGAGATCGAAGCGCTGGTACGAAAGCTGATCGCCGAAGGCTAGGGGCCCGCGAAAGGCTAAGTCGACCGCCCTCGCGACCGATGCATCCCGGCTGGCTTCGTTGCTCCTCAGTTACATACCCGCAGTATGCGCCTTCGTCGCGCCTCGCCATCCGGGCGCCTCGGCCGCGATCATCGACCGACTTAGCCTTTCGCGGGCCCTAGGCTCCGGGCTAACGTTGCGGTCATGGATGATTCCGACGTCCGGGCCGCACGTGAGCGGGCCCAAGCTGGCGGCGCGCCCAAGTACCATCAAAAGAACTCGGAGCAGGGCAAGCTGTTTGCCCGCGAGCGCATCGTTCGGCTGACGGATCCGGATAGCTTCATCGAAGACGCGACGTTGGCGAATGCGCTGGCAGACGAGCTGCCGGCAGACGGCGTGATCACGGGCGTCGGACGCGTGGCAGGACGCAAGGTCGCGATCATGGCCAACGATTCGACCGTCAAGGCGGGCTCGTGGGGCGCGCGCACGGTCGAAAAGATTTTGCGCGTGCAAGAAACCGCGCAGCGGCTCGGTTGCCCGCTCTTGTATTTGGTGGATTCGGCGGGCGCGCGCATCACCGATCAGGTCGAGATGTTTCCGGGGCGCCGCGGCGCGGGGCGCATCTTCAAGAATCAGGTGGCGCTGAGCGGTCGCATTCCGCAGGTCTGCCTGCTGTTTGGGCCGTCAGCCGCGGGCGGAGCTTATATCCCGGCCTTTTGCGACGTGGTCGTGATGGTCGAGGGCAACGCCAGCATGTACTTGGGCTCGCCGCGCATGGCCGAGATGGTGATCGGCGAAAAGGTGACGCTCGAAGAGATGGGTGGCGCCAAGATGCACACCGAAGTTTCGGGCTGCGGTGACCTGTTGGTGAAGACCGAAGACGAAGCCATCGCGTTCGCCAAGCGCTACCTGTCGTACTTGCCGCAAAGCTTCGAGTCGGCGCCGCCCCCGGCGGAGGCAAAGCCCATCGCGAGCGATGCCAGGCCGATCGCCGAAGTCGTGATCGCCGACGAAAACAAGGCCTTCGACATGAAGCAAGTCATCGCCGCCGTGGTCGACGACCAAAGCTTCTTGGAGCTGAAGCCGCGCTTTGCGCGTGAGATTATCACGGGTTTTGCCCGCATCGAGGGGCGCGTGGTGGGCGTCGTCGCCAACCAACCGAAGCACCTGGGCGGCGTCTTGTTCGTCGACAGCGCCGACAAGGCCGCGCGTTTCATTTGGCTGTGCGACGCGTTCAACGTGCCCTTGCTGTACCTGGCCGACGTGCCCGGCTTCATGATCGGCACCAAGGTCGAGCGCCAGGGCATCATCCGCGCCGGTGCGAAAATGATTGCCGCCGTGAGCGAGGCGACGGTGCCGAAGATCTCCGTGATCGTGCGCAAAGCCTACGGCGCCGGTCTGTACGCCATGTGCGGGCCCGCGTTCGAGCCGGACGCGTGCTTGGCGTTGCCTACGGCTTCGATCGCCGTGATGGGCGCGCAAGCCGCCGTCAACGCGGTCTACTACAACAAGATCCAAGAAGTGCCGGCCGGGCCCGAGCGCGACCAATTCGTCGAAAAGCTGCGCGCCGAATACCGCGAAGACGTGAACCTGACCAAGCTGGCCAGCGAGTTGGTCGTCGACGAAATCATTCCGTTCGAAGGCTTGCGTCGCGAGCTCGGGCGGCGCTTCGCGCTGTACGCGGACAAATCGGAAGCCCGTCCGCCCAAGAAGCACATCGTGCCGCCGATGTGACGCAATGCCGCCGCGTTCGCACCTTAACTATCGCCGCTCGGCCTTGGCCGGCACCGCGCTCGCCTGCGCGCTGCTGACGACCGGTCCGCGCGCGGCCGCACAGGTCGAGCTAGGCAGCGCGCTGCGCAGTCTCGAAGCGCGCGGCACACGTAGCCTGCCGCGCGCCATTCTGCGCTCGAAGACCGGGCGCGTGGCCATCTTGGCCGAATACCCGCGCGACTCCAGCGCGGCCGATTTGCTGGTGGGTGGACGCTACCGCCCGCTGTGGCTGCTGCCTGAAGCGATTGGGGGCTTTGCCAATGACCACCCCGACGTCAAGCTGCACTGGGCGCCGCCACGTCACGTCATGCTCGACGAAGCCGCCAAGTGGATCGGCAGCACCGCGCTGCGCGCCGAGACCGGGCTGACGGGTCAAGGCGTCGTCGTCGGCATCATCGACACCGGCCTCGACGTGACGCACCGCGATCTGCGCAGCGCCGACGGCAAGTCGCGCGTGCGCTATTTGCTCGATTTTTCTCAGCACGCGGCGGGCATGCAGAAGCAGCTAGAAGCCGAGTACGGCTGCAGCGGCGACGCCGATTGCGCCATCTTCAGTGGCGACGATCTCGATACGCTGCTGAACGACCGCATCGCCGGCAACGAGCCGAAAGACAGCTTCGGCCACGGCACGCACGTCGCGTCGCTCGCAGCCGGCAACGGCCTGGCCTCGAAAACGCCGCGCTACATTGGGGTTGCGCCCGAAGCTACGATTTTCGCTGCACGCGTGAGCCGGTCCGACGACGGCAACATCCAAGACGCCGACATCATCGCAGCCACGCGCTTCGTCTTCGAACAGGCAGAGCGGCTGGGCCTGCCCGCCGTCGTCAACCTCAGCCTGGGTAGCGACTTCGGCAAGCACGACGGTTCGTCAGCGCTCGAGCAGGGGCTGGCCAGCTTCGTGGGCCCAGATTTTCCGGGCCGCGCCATCGTCGTTTCCGCCGGTAACAGCGGCACGCTCTACTCGGGGATCGGCAGCGGCCAACCGGAGCCGTACGGCATCCACACCGAAGTGCACGTGCCGCGCGATAGCCCGGTCGACATCCCGCTCATGACGCCGACCAAAGCGCTCGGCGCCACGCCCGGCGGCACCGTGTTCGTCTGGCTGGGTTTTCAGCCGGGCGACGACATTTCGGTCGGCCTCGACAACGCCGGACAGCGCTTCATTCCGGACATCGCGCCCGGGCAATCAACGACTTACGACGGTGCCGCTTTCGAGGGCACCGTGTTCAATGGCACGGCGGACGGAACCGGCAACTACCACGTGGGCCCGCACAACGCGGTGATCGTCATCGACGGCAACTTCGATTTGGGGACGGTGTTCACGATCCGCTTGTCCGGACACGGCAGCGTCAATCTGTGGGTGCAGTCAACGGGCGGACTCTCGCCTGATCGCAGCGTGGGCGTGCTGTTTCCGCGCGGCGAAAAGCAAGGCACCATCAACATTCCCGCCTCGCACCCCGATCTGATCGCGGTGGGCGCCACCGTCAATCGCAATCGCTGGGTGGACTTTCAGGGCAAAAAGTTCCTGCTCGGTCCTGAGTCCAATGGCCCCACCGGTGGCGTCGCGTCCGAAGGCAGCGCCGACCTGCTTGAGGTCGACGGCACGGCGACTTTCAGCGCAGCTGGCCCGAATGCGCTCGGCGTGATGAAGCCGGACATCGTGGCGCCGGGCATGTACGTGATCGGCGCCATGTCGAGCGCGGCCGATCCGCGTTCGAATGGCGGCACCGGCGTGTTCGCGAGCCAGGGGCGCTGCGGCACCCCGGACTACGAATGCTTCGTGAGCGACGACGGTGAACACGCCGTAACCAGTGGCACGTCGATGTCGGCACCGCTGGTGGCGGGCGCGATCGCTCTGCTCTTCGAAAGAAAGCCGGAGCTCACGCAAGCCCAGGTGCGCGCGCTCTTGCAAGCCGGCGCGCGCCAACCCACCGGAACGATCCTCGACGAACAGCAAGCCGGTCCGGGCGCGCTCGATATCCGCGGCAGCCTGGCCGCGCTGATCGCCGAAGATTCGCCGATCGTGCGCTTGCCCAGCTCCGCCAGCCGCATCGTGCTCGCCGCGTCATTCGTGCACCCGGATCCACAGCAGCCGCTGGCGGGCTTGCTGGAGCTGCGTGCTCCCAAAGAGGCACTGGCGGACGGCTTCGACGAGCGCAGGCTCGCGCTCGAGGTGCGCGGCGGCAGCCTGTCTAAGCCGCCCTCGCGCGTCGGGCCTGGCCTCTACGCTTTCGAGGTGACGGCTCCTGAAGGCACCGGCGGCCAAGCATTGGCCCTACGGCTACTCTTCGACGGCAAAGCGCTGGCGCATCGCGAAGTGCCGATAGCGACCGATCGCTGGCAGGTGGCGGGCACGGCGCTGCCGCACGGCGGCTGCAGCGTCACTGCGCCCTCGCGCCTGAGCGCCGCCTGGCTCGCGGCGCCGCTGCTGCTGTTTTGGCGCAAGCGGCGGCGGCGGTCTCAACCCTGGTCTGACTACATCGAGACCAGATAGACGGTACAGGCGCTGGGCTCGAAGGGCTGAATATCGGGATCGAACGGGTACGCCAAGTCGACACCGCCGAGGTTGACGCCAGCGATCACGATGGCCTTCGCGCCGTCCAGCCTCAGCACCCGCGCATCTGCCGCCGTGCCGCGCTCTTGAAACGGCACATCGATTCGACGCACTTCGCGTCCGGCACGATCGACGAGCCACAGCCGCCACTGAAACGCGACCGGAGCCTCCCATTCGGCGCGAAAGCCGATGATCGCCCCGAGCGGCGCATCGTCGAGCTCGACCCAAATCAGCTCGGCGCCGCTCGGCGCTATCGGCACGCCGGACAGCACCCGCCGCGGCAGCGTCGAGAACGGAATCACCCAGTCGTAGCGTGGTCGCGCGAAAGCGCCGGCAAAAGCCAGCCCCGGCAGGCGCGTGCCGTCGTCGCGATCGCCGGCCAGCGCGCGCCGCAGCGCAAAGTCGACCAGCAAGTCAGCGTAGCGCGGCAGCTCTTCGTCCAAGCTGTGCCGGAGCACGTCGAACACGTCCGGCTCGTCATCGAAGGTCGCAGCTTGAGCAGGTGTGCGGCTGGCGGCTGCCGACACCATCGAAGCGCTGAGCACGCCGGGCGAAGCGGCGCTGCGCGTGGTCTCGAGCATCTCGAGCAGCAAGGCGAAACGCCCGGTTGCGCCGGGCGCGCGCATGCTGTCCTCGGCCAGCGGCTGTTCGGGGTGGCGCTGGGCGTCGTCCACCTCCTGAACGTCGAGTGAGGTCTTCTGGCCGGTGATCCACCACAGCTCGAGGGCCAGGCCGTGACGCGCAGCGGGAGACTCGCCGGCATCGAGCGAGCTGGCCAAGGCCTCGCCAACGCACAACGCCGCTTGTCTTTCGAGCAAAGCGCCGCTCGGTGCGCCGCCACGGCAAAAAATCGCCGCCGAGTCCATGCGACCCGGCAAGAGCGGCTCTTGCACCGCGACCAGCTCGACCGCGCCGGCATCCAGGTACCAATCGAGCGCGTCGCTGCCGCCCGCGTCGTGATCGCCGAGCGGCGCTGGAAGCCTGAGCGACAAGATGATGCGCTCGTAGGCTCGCTCAAGAACGCTCAACGCCTCGAGCAAGGACGAGCTTGCCGCCCCAGAAGTGGCATGGACGCACACCGGTCTCGTGAACGAGCAAAGCGAAGCGGCGACTTGGGGGCGTGGCTCGGTGGCGGGCAGGGGCGCCCCGGTCGGCAGTCGCGGATCTAGCACCGCCTTGAGCTTGGGCTTCGCGACAGGCCCGCCGAAGAGCAGGGGCGGGTCGCGTTTGGGCGGCTTCGCGAGCGCTGAGCCGCAGAGCACGCTAACCAGCAGGCTTGCTAGCAAGCAGCGGCGGAGCAGCGCGACGCCAAACCCTGACATGGGTGCCGAGCCTAGAGGAGTTGAGGCGTCCGAAGCACGCTCAAGATGAGTGGCTCCGTCGCACCGCAGCTTAAGACGCGCGCGATCTGCTCGTGCAGAGCCTGACTCGCGTGGGCCGTCGCATCTGTTTCCAAGCACGTCATGATGGCGTGGGCGGAAGCGGAGTCTGCGAGCGAGCAACCGCAGGCGAGCGCACCTACCTGGAGCCAACAATCCTGGCGAGCCTCGAGCAGCCGGGCGGCGCTGGCGTGGCCGTCGAGGAAGGCCAGCGCAAGCTCCAGTTGGCTTGCCGCAACAGGTGGGGCCTGCTCCAGGACCAGTCGGGCCAAGCCGACCTGGAGACGATGTACCGTCCGCGCCGGAGCAGCCTCGAATGCCGCGAGCGCCGCCTGAATCTCGGGCGAAAGTCCGGTCGAGTCGTGCGTCATGGCCAAGCCCAGCTTGGCACTAGCCTCTTGTCCAGGCGCGGCGCACGGAAAAACCCACGAGAATTGACAGTTTGCGGGCCCCCCGCCTTATACTGGCTGCACTGCCTGGGGCCACCGAACGCGGCCCTGAGCGACCACAGATGGCGACTCGCTTCAACCCTTCCGGATCCGTGAGCTTCGACCTCGTGCGCGGCCGCGTGGATTGTGGGGGCGACCACGTCCTCATCTCCGCCGACGCCTTGGTCGACCTGTGCAAGGCCGCTGGCGACGAAGCCGTCTCCGACTTCGGGCGCCGCATTGGCACCGCGGCCGGCCGGCGCATCGCCGACCGTCTGGGCGACAGCGCGAGCAGCGCGACGCTCGAGGAAGTGCTCGACCACCTAGGCGGCGAGCTCGCGGTGCTCGGGCTCGGCTCGCTCGGCCTCGAGCGCTGGGGGCGTGCGCTGGTGCTCACCGTGGACGGCGGCCCGTTCGGTCAACAGCTCGATCGACTGCTCGCTAGTGTGCTCGAAGGCGCCATGCAACGCGCTTTCGGTCGAGATTGCCAGGCCGTGAGGCTCGTTCGCGACGATCGACACGTGCGCTTCCTGATCGCGAACGCCGCGAGCGCCAGGAAAGTTGCGGCATGGCTCGGCTCGGGCTTGAGCTACGGCGACGCGCTCACGCGCTTGCAAAACACTGCGGGGGTTGCATGAACGCCCAGGAACAGATCACGAAGCTGCAAGGCCTGCTCGAACGCATCCAAAAGAATGCGGCCGGACCGCGCGTCAGCGCCCAAGCGGCCGCACCGATGAAGCTCGCAGCGCCGGCGGTCAGCCCAGCGCCGCCCGTCGCGCCTCCGCCCGTCGCGCCTGCGCCGGCATTCGCTGCCGCCGTCTCGTCTTACGCGGATGACGCTGTCGACGATTTGCTGGGCGCTTTGCCCGAGCCGTCGCCGGTGCCGGTCGACATTGACGTGCCGCTCGACAGCGTGCCGCCCGCGGCCGAAATCGCCGCGGCTCCGTCGTTCGCACCCCCATCCGAGCCGTTTGCGTTGGTTTCTTCGGGACACCTCGACGAGTCGAACGATCTCGACGAAGTCTCCGAGGTGCGCGTGACCACGGCCCTGCGCGAGCCTGCCGTAGAAGTCACGGTGGCCGCCATCGAGGCCGAAGCCGAGCCGATGGGCACCGAAGAGCTATCCGACGACGATCTCGTCGAGGTCACCGAGGGTACACCGCAGCCCACCGACGTCGACATCGACTTCGATGACGATGAACAACCGCCCGCGTCGTCCCAGCGTTCTAGGGTCGCCTCCAGCATGGACGAGGCGTTGGCCGCCGCCGCAGAGCAGGCCGAAGCCGAGCGCGAAGTACCGCTCAAGACCCCGCCGCCGGAGTCAGGCCCACAAGCAGCCCCGCTGCCCAGCGGACTTTCGGCGCCGCATGCGCCCGACGTCGACGCGCTGCTCGATAGCGAGCTCGACATCCCCACACACGCTGACCTAGCAGCGGCCGCCGCCGGCCCGACCGCCGAGCAGCTCGGCCAAACCATCGACCTCGAAGAAGCTCGCGGCCCCACGCTCGAGCTAGCCGAGCACCGAATTGCGACGCCCGCGCCGTCTGCCGTCGAAGAGCTCGAGGTGGCGCTGCCGCCCCGCGACGTCGCGCTCGGCTACGACGAAAGCTTGCAGCCACCGCCCGAGGCTCGCGAAGAGCTGGACGCGCACCGGCGCCGTCTGGAGGACGACATCCCGCCGCCGCCGGAATCACTGGCTCAGCTACCGTCCGTGCAGCCCGGCCCGGCGCCAGCGATCGTGCCGCTCGAGGCGGCCGCGACCGGTCCGGAAGTCATCGCGCGCCCCGCGCCGATGGGCAGCCCTGAGTCGTTTGGCATGGTGCGCGACGCCTTCCGGCCCAGCACGTTCGTGGAGCTGCTCGACGCGTCGCTGGCTCTCGACGCACAATGAGCCATGCGGCTCGCAACGCTGCGTGACGGCTCGCCGGACGGGCAGTTGCTCGTCGTCAGCCGCGATGGCCTGCGCGCGATCGACGCGCGAGCAGCCGCCAGCAGCTTGCGCGCGGCGCTCGACGACTGGCCGCGCGTGGCCACTTCACTGCTGCAGCTCGCGGCCGAGCTCGACCAAGGTAGCCCGGCGGCGTTCGAGCTCGACCTGACGGCGCTCGCAGCTCCGTTGCCTCGGGCCGCGGAGTGGGTCGACGGCTCCGCCTATTTGAACCACGTGCGACTCGTGCGGCGCGCGCGCAACGCGGCGCCGCCGGCCACGCTCGAAACGGACCCGCTCGTCTACCAAGGAGGGGCGTCCGATATGCTCGGCCCCCGCGACACGTTTCGCCTCCTGAACGAAGCGTACGGCCTCGACTTCGAGGCAGAGCTCGGGGTGGTGCTGGGCGACACGCCGCAAGGGACCACCGCCGCCAGCGCCGGCGCGCACGTGCGGCTGCTCGTTTGCCTGAACGACTGGACGTACCGCAACTTGGTCCCGGTCGAGCTGGCCAAAGGTTTCGGCTTTTTCTGCTCCAAACCGGCTACCGGCTTCGCGCCGTTCGCGGTCACGCCGGACGAGCTCGGCGCCGCATGGAAAGGCGGCAGGCTGCTAGGCACGATGCAGGTTGCGCTCGACGGCCAGCGCGTCGGTGAAGTCGAAACCGGCCCCGAAATGCACTTCTCGTTCTTCGAGCTGGTCGAGCACATCTGCAAGACGCGGCGCTTCGGTGCCGGCACCATCCTCGGCAGCGGCACGATCTCGAACGCAGCGCCCGCACGCGGCGTGTCGTGTCTGCAAGAACTCCGCGCGCTCGAAACCATCGCGAGCGGCGCTGCCAACACGCCGTTTTTGAAGGTGGGAAGTCAGGTACGCATCTCGTTCCGTCTGGCCGATGGCACGACGCCATTCGGTGAAATTCAGCAAATGGTGGTGGCATGAAGCTTTGGAATTATTGGCGTAGCAGCTCTGCTTGGCGGGTCCGTATCGCGCTCGGTCTCAAGAAATTGCCATTCGAAAGCGTCGCCGTGCATTTGCTGAACGACGGCGGTCAGCAGCATCAACCGGGGTTCGTTGCGCTGAATCCCAGCCGTCAGGTGCCCGTGCTCGAGGTCGAAGAAAACGGAAAGCTGCTGCGCCTCGTGCAATCGATGGCCATCATCGAGTACCTCGACGAGCGCTTTCCCGAGCCGCCGCTGTTGCCGGCTTCGGCTGCCGAGCGCGCCCATGTGCGTGCTCTGGCCGAGGTCGTGAACTCGGGCATTCAGCCGCTGCAGAACACCGCCGTCTTCGCGGAGCTGAAAAACCACGGCATCGCCAGCGAGCCCTGGGCGTGTCTGTTCATCACCCGGGGACTCACGGCTCTGCAGCAGCTGGCTGCCCCGCGCGCTGGCGCGTTCTTGTTCGGTGACAGCCCGACGCTCGCTGATCTCTATTTGGTGCCGCAGCTGTACAACGCGCGCCGCTGGGGCGTCGTGGTCGACGCCTTTCCGATACTCACACGGGCGGAGTCGAACGCACAGCTGCTGCCAGCCTTCGCCGCCGCTGTTCCAGACGCCCAGCCTGACGCCGAAAAGGCTTAAGCCTCTCGCTTGAGGCGTGGGCCTCCTGGTGGGAGACTAAGCCTCAATGCCCCAAGTCGAGCCGCTCGGAATTCTCGGCATCGAAGGCGTGCACTACTACGTGCGCGATCTGGAGCGCAGCCGCCGCTTCTACGTCGATCGCCTCGATTTCAGCGAGATTGGCGAGAGTGGCCCCGAGCTTACGACGGCTGGGCGACAGCGCTCGGTTGCTTTTCAAGCCGGCGGCTACATCGTCATCTGCTCGACCCCGGAAGGCTCGGGTGGCCGCGCCGAGCGCTTTCTGAAGCAGCACCCCGACGGCATCGGCACGGTCGCCTTCCGGGTCGAAAACGCCACGCGCACCTTCGAGCTCTTGGAACGCCGCGGCGGCACGCCCATTGGCGACATCGAGCGCTTCGAAGACAACAGCGGCACGCTCAAGACTTTCTCGATCACGACGCCCTTCGGCGATACCACCTTTCGCTTCATCGAGCGGCGTGGCTACTCGGCGCTGCTACCCGGCTACGTGACGCACGACCCTGCGCACGGCGGACAAAACGCCAGCGGCATCTTGCGCGTCGATCACATCACCAGCAATTTTCAGACCATGATGCCGGCGCTGCTTTGGCTCGAGTACGTGCTGGGCTTTCAGCGATTGTGGGACGTCCAATTCCACACGCGCGACGTCGCGCGCTTCGAGCTTCGCGACGGCTCCGGCCTGCGCTCGGTCGTGATGTGGGACCCGCGCTCTTCGGTGAAATTCGCCAACAACGAGCCATATCGGCCCAATTTCAAGGCCTCGCAAATCAACACGTTTCACGACGAGCACCGCGGCGACGGCATTCAGCACTTGGCGCTCGAAGTTTCGGACATCTTGGCCACCGTGCGGCGGCTGCGCGCGCGGGGCGTAGAGTTCATGCGCACTCCGGGCACGTACTACGCGGCGCTACCCCAACGTCTCGAAGAGCTCGGCATCGGCACGCTCGACGAAGACTTGCGCGAGCTACGCGAGCTGGAAATTTTGGTCGACGGGCACGGCAAGGGCTCGTACATGCTGCAAATCTTCCTCAAAGACTCGGCGGGTCTCTACCAAGACAGCGCCGCAGGTCCATTTTTCTACGAGCTGATTCAGCGCAAGGGCGATCAGGGCTTTGGCGCCGGCAACTTCCGCGCGCTGTTCGAGAGCATCGAGCGCGAGCAAGCGGCACTTTCCAAGTCCGGCGGCTCCAATGCTTGAACGCAGGAGCAGCGGCAACCTGCCGCAGGCTCCGCACACCCAGCTGCGGAGCGCCGATGGGCGCCTGCTGTACGAGCACTGCATCACCCGCCGGGGTTTCGACGGGCCCTACACCATCGCCTACCACGAAGGGCGGCCACACGAGGCCTTACCGGCCGCAGACGCGCCGATCGTGCTGCTAGCTGCTGATCGGCGCCCCGAGCGGCTCTTGCGCCGGCACTACGCGAGCCCCGACAGCGCGCTCACGCTCGAGCCTTTTCCGCGACATCGCGCCCGGCTGCTCGAGAATAGTGACGTCGCGCTCAGCCTGGCGATGCCGACGCGCAGTGATCTGGCCTACTTCGCGAACGCCGACGGCGACGAGCTCTACTACGTACACTCCGGCTCCGGCACGCTGCGCACCTTGCTCGGTGATCTGAGCTATCGGGCCGGCGACTACGTGTACGTGCCGCGCGCGCTGCTCCACCGCTTCGTGCTCGACAGCAGCGTCGCGCAGCATTGGCTGGTGCTCGAGCTGCGACAACCCCTCGCCCTGCCCGGCAGCTACCGCAACAGCGTCGGCCAATTGCGGATGGACGCGCCGTATAGCCACCGAGATTTTCGCGGGCCTGTGCTGGCGGCGCCGCGCGACGAAAAATTGCGCGATTTTTGGCTGAAGAGCGACGGCAGCCTGCAAAAGTACCAATTCGCGGCGTCGCCGCTAGACGTAGTCGGTTGGGACGGCAGCCTGTATCCGTTCGCGCTCGCCATCGACGCCTTCAAGCCCAAGGTCGGCAAGGTGCACTTGCCGCCGCCCGCGCACGCCACGTTCGAAGCGCCGGGCGTTTTGGTCTGCAGCTTCGTGCCGCGCCCGCTCGATTTTCACCCGCAAGCCGTGCCCTGCCCCTATCCGCATTCATCGGTCGACGTCGACGAGGTGCTGTTCTACTCGCGCGGCAGTTTCACGTCACGGCGCGGCGTGGGTCCGGGCAGCATTTCGCATCACCCGCGCGGCATTGCGCACGGCCCGCACCCGGGCGCCTACGAAGCGAGCATCGGCGTCAAGCACACCGACGAGGTCGCGGTCATGCTCGACTGCACGGCGCCCCTCACGCGCAGCGCGCTCGCTGAAAGCTTGGAAGACCCGGCGTATCACGGCAGCTTCGTCGCGTCGGCGGGCAACCACTCGACCGGCTGATCGCGCAGCCAGGTGCGCTGCCGCCGCGCGAACACCCGCGTGGCTCGCACGATCGCCTCGGCCAGCGCCTGTTCGTCGCTCGCCTTGCCAGCCGTCAGCGCCTCGAAAATCTGCCGATAACCCACCGACTGCATGGCGCGAGCCTGCCCCAAGCCCGAAGCCATCAGAGCTTCGACCTCGCGCACCCAGCCTGCGGCCAGCATGGCGTGAACGCGCGCCGCGATCAGCTCGTCTTGCTCCGGCCGCTCGCGGGCGACACCGATGAAGCGCGCGAGAAAGCGCGGCTCGCGAAAGCCGTGCGCGGCCTGCACCTGGCTCATCGGCAGACCGGTCAGCTCGAAGACTTCGAGCGCACGACTCACGCGCACGAAGTCGTTAGGCGCAAGGCGCGCCGCGCTCGCCGAATCCACCTGCGCCAGGCGCGCATGCAGAGCCGCGCGACCTTCACGCTCCGCCCAGCTTTTGTGTCGGGCGCGCAGCTCGTCGTCGCCGCGTGGGGCCGCTGCCAAGCCGTAGATCAACGCCCGCACCCACAAAAACGTGCCGCCGCACACGATCGGCACGCGGCCGCGCGCGCGTACTTCCGCGATCAGGCGGGCGGCCTCGGTTGCCCACTGCGCGGCGTCCCAAGCTTCGAGCGGCTCGGCGACGTCGATCAGATGATGCGGCACTTGCGCTCGTTCTGCCGCGCTGGGCTTGCCGGTACCGACGTCGAAGCCGCGATAAATCTGCATGCTATCGGCGCTCAAGAGCTCGCCGTCGAGCTCTCGCGCGAGCCGCAGCCCCAGTGCACTCTTGCCGGACGCCGTCGGACCAACGATGCAGAGCAGCCGTTCGCTCGCCGTCAACGCCGCCCTACTTTGCGCTCGAGCTCGGCGTAGCTCAAGAAGGTGACGACCGGCCTGCCGTGTGGGCAATGCCCGGCAAAGTCCGCGTCGTCGAGCGCTTCGAGTAGAGCCTTCGCCTCACTGGGCGACAGTGCATCACCGGCGCGAATCGAGCCGTGGCAAGCCATGGTGGCAATGGCCAGATCGACGGCATCCGAAAAGCCGCGCCCGCCGTGGCGCGACACTTCGGTCAGCAAGTCGCGCAGCAGCCGCTCAGGGCTGGCACGCGACAAAAGGCGCGGCACGGCGTGCACGCTGAGCGCGCCTGGGCCGCGCGCGCGCACGTCGAGGCCCACCTCCGCGATCTCTTTCTGCCGCTCCTCCACGAGCTCCAGCTCGGCCGCGCTCACGTCGACGACGATCGGAAATAGCAGCGCCTGCGACGGCACCGAGCGCGCCTGATACTCGCGGCGCAAGCGCGTGAACGTCACTCGCTCCGCCGCCGCGTGCTGATCGAGCAGGTAAATACCGTCGGCGCCCTCACAGATCAGGTACGTCATGCGCAGCTGCGCGATGAAGCGCAGGCTCGCCCACGGCACCTCCGGGCGCGGACGGATCGGCGCCGCCGCGTGGTCACGCACCGCGACGATCGGCGGTTCGCTCAGGCCCGCTGTCGCCGGCTCTGCCAAGCTCGCCGTCTCTTGCAACAGCGCCGAGCGCGCGGAGGCGGTCAGCAAGAGCTCGAAGGGCAGCTCGCGCTCGGGCTTCGGAGGCGGGCGCATTTGCGATTCCGCCAGCGGAGCCACCGCCGGCTCGGCTGCGCGTGCGCTCGCAGCGCGCCCCCACGCCGCGCGCGACACCGGCGGCAACGAAAACGCACTGACCAGCGCCTTGGACAAGATTTGGTAGACGGCGTCGCTCGCCGCGCGCGGATCGGCAAAGCGCACTTCGGCCTTTTGGGGATGCACGTTCACGTCGACCAGCTCCGGCGCCAAATCGACGTACACGACGCCGCGCGGGTAACGCCCGCGCTCCAGTACGCTGCCATATGCCTGCGCGATCGTCACCAAAATCGCCCGGTCTCGCACCGGCCGGCCGTTGACCAAAATCGACAGCCCACCGGCACCAGCGCGTGCTTGTTCGGGCCGCGAAAGGAACGCATCGACCCGCAAAGGCCCGCGTTCGCCGTGGCAAGCCGCCAGCTCGTCCACGTCGCAGACCTGCCGCACCCGCTCTGCACGCTCCGCCACTCGCAAGAGCTCGCGCACTTTGCGCCCGTCGCGAGTGAGCGTGAAGGTGATGTCCGGCCGGGACAAGGCCGCCGCCTCCACCACCTCGGTCACGTGCCCCGACTCAGTACCGGTCGAGCGCAGAAACTTGCGCCGAGCTGGCACGTTGTAAAACAGGTCACGCACCTCGACTTGCGTGCCCGTCGGCATGCCAACCGGCTCGGCCAGTGCCAACTTGCCGCCTTCGATTTGCACCAGTGTTCCCACGTCGCTGCCCCGAGCGCGCGTGCGCAGCGCAAAGCGACTGACCGAAGCGATGGTGGGCAGCGCCTCGCCACGAAACCCGAACGTCGCTACATGTGTCAAATCAGCGAACGAGCGCAGCTTGCTGGTGGCGTGGCGCTCGACCGCCAGGCGCGCGTCGGCTTCGTTCATACCGAAGCCGTCGTCACTGACCGCCAGCCGAGTGATGCCGCCGCCCTCGATTTCGACGTCGATGCGCGAGGCATCTGCGTCGAGCGCGTTCTCGATCAGCTCCTTGACCGCGCTCGACGGGCGCTCCACGACTTCGCCGGCCGCGATCTGGCTCGCCAGCTCCGGCGGCAGAACGGCGACGGGCAAGGCTTGCATGCCCGCCGACTATATCAAGCCAGCGCGCTCAGCGGCTTCAGCTACCCCGCCACCCTGCCAAATGTCGGCCGTTAGCTGATGTTTGGCGGCGGCGCGCACCTCCGGCGGCGCCTGCGCCATCGCAAAGCTCTCTCCGGCTCGCTGCAGCATCGGCACGTCGTTCAGCCAAT
>Ga0307508_10003832_pt1 | contig 14978 bp, 4 predicted proteins | sample 9_EM_MG_FD_203089 | JGI IMG/M metagenome (GOLD analysis project Ga0307508, IMG submission 203089) | Populus trichocarpa ectomycorrhiza microbial communities from riparian zone in the Pacific Northwest, United States - 9_EM | ecosystem: Host-associated > Plants > Roots > Unclassified | place... | reverse complement strand
TCTTCTCAGATGTATAATGGGTTAATAATTTAGGTCTACATAAGAAACACGATATCTTCAACTATTCAATTTTCTTTTTTAGTTTAGAATTGATTCAAACAAGCTGAAAGAGAAACAAAACTTTGTAAGAAACACACGGAGGCACAACTCTTGCTCTGATCATGTTGTTGCTGTACATTCTCCCTGGGGGTCTCAGCTAGGTAGGAAATCAATAAATAACGTCTCTCTTCTCCAAATTTAACTTTGTTTTCCCGAGTTTCTAGTCTTGACTCCTAGTTGCACGCTCTTTCTTTCCTTTCCCACCAAAATCTACTTTGTCCAAACACCACCACCACCTGCTAAAAGAAGAGGAAAAACCACCACCCCCAATTACCCTCCAGCCACCCTCTCCTATGCAACGATCCTGTTTAAATTGTATTCAAATATCAATATTTTGCTTTGAATTCCCCCACTGTGTCTACATGTATATATTTTGATGAATGAATAGACATCAATGATCAAGAAACAGAAAAGGAGCCAATCCTCCACGCATCTTGGGATCAGATCAATAGTCCTGCTACACTTCCGTGGAATTAGATCATGAATAGACTTATTCACACCCCAACAGCAAAGTTCCGCCGCTTCAGGCGCCACCACCAACATGCCACCAGCACAACAGATCCTAACCCTCTCCAAATCCTATGGCGGTACCAGATACTGGATCCGGACAGCGAGATTGTAATGTATTGGAACCATGTCTTCCTTCTCACTTCCATCATTGCACTCTTCATCGACCCTCTCTACTTTTACCTCCCTTATGTCGGTCCTCAGAACCGAGACCGAATGACTATCCATTCAGACTATATTTATGTTTGCTTATCCATCGACAAACAACTTTCTGTGTTGATCACGTATTTTAGGTCCATAGCAGACATGTTTTTCTCCCTTCATATTCTTATGAAGTTTCGTACAGCTTTTGTTGCTCCTAGTTCTAGAGTTTTTGGACGGGGCGAACTTGTTATTGATGCTAAGGAGATTGCAATGCGTTATCTCAAGTCTGATTTCCTCATCGATCTGGCTGCTGCGCTTCCGCTTCCTCAGATTGTCATCTGGTTAGTAATTCCGGCCACAAGAAACAACAGCACTGACCATGCCAACACCACGCTCTCGCTAATGGTTCTTATTCAATACATTCCCAGAATGTTTCTTATCTTTCCTTTGCATCAAAGGATCGTAAGATCTACAGGTTTTGTTGCCAAGGCTGCCTGGGCTGGAGCTGGATACAATCTAATTCTTTACATGCTGGCCAGCCATGCATTAGGTGCTTCTTGGTATACATTGTCAATGGGGAGGCAATTCTATTGCTGGAAATCAGAATGTACGAAAGAGAACAAGGCAGGAATTGTAGGCTGCATCCATAGCTATCTAGACTGTAATAGTTTGGGAAATCCTGAACGCCAATATTGGAGGAATGTTACCGATGTTCCTGCTAATTGTGATGCACGTAACGACACTCTCACGTTTAAGTATGGAATATTTGCTGATGCTTTTATCAATGATGTTGCTTCCTCACGTTTCATTGAGAAGTTCTTGTACTGTCTCTGGTGGGGCTTAAGAAATCTGAGCTCATATGGTCAGACCTTGGAAACGAGCACATTTCTGGGTGAGAATGTGTTCTGTATTCTCATATGCATTATTGGTTTAGTTCTCTCGGCACAGTTAATTGGCAACATGCAGACCAACTTGCAATCTATGACGGTGAGAGTTGAAGAGTGGAGGATTAAGCGGAGGGATACAGAAGAGTGGATGAGGCATCGCCAGTTACCTCCAGATTTGCAAGAACGTGTTCGCCGATTTGTTCAGCACAAATGGCTTGCTACTAGAGGAGTTCATGAAGAATCGATACTGCATTCATTGCCTTTGGACCTCCGACGAGAAATTCAGCGACACTTATCTCTGGCCCTTGTTCGTCGCGTCCCATTCTTCTCACAAATGGACGACCAGCTACTCGATGCCATATGTGAACGCCTGGTGTCATCATTGAGTACCGAGGGAACTTACATAGTTCGAGAGGGTGATCCAGTAAATGAGATGTTGTTTGTCATTAGAGGACAATTAGAGAGCTCAACCACTAATGGAGGAAGGTCTGGATTCTTCAATTCCATCACCCTTAGACCCGGTGACTTCTGTGGTGAGGAATTACTCACTTGGGCCTTAATGCCAATATCAAGTGCAAACCTGCCTTCTTCAACACGAACTGTGAAAGCCCTTTCTGAAGTTGAAGCTTTTGCACTTGAAGCTAAAGACCTTAAATTTTTTGCACATCAATTCAAGCGACTGCAAAGCAAGAAGTTGCAGCATGCTTTTAGGTACTATTCTCACCAATGGAGAACATGGGCTGCTTGTTTAATACAATCTGTTTGGAGAAGGTATAAAAAGAGAAAGATGACAAAGGAGTTAGCTTTGCGAAATAGCATTGGGTACATTCAAATTCCTGAGCGAGAATATTACTATAGTGATGATCAAGCAGATGGAGATTACGAGGAGTAGAGTGGTGGGATGTAATCGATGACAACGCAGACAATGTCTATCATCTCGTAGCCACAACCTTGGCTTCAAGATTTTCCGCAGACACTAAAACAGAGATTCACCAGAAGAGTGGTTCGTTATACTTCCTCCAGCTTAAACATGGGACACTTGTGTAAATCAGATGTGTCTGATTTCAATTAGACCAAGAAGATTTTGATTTCATACAGGAAAAACTGGCTGTAAATGAAAGAAAGTGGCGCTAACCAGAAAGTAGTCAGAAATTTGTTTCAGATGTATGTGTACTGCTTGACTGGTATTCATTATCACTTTCTTGATTTAATGTGTCTAAATTTTTCATCATAAGCTGCCAAATAGTTTTAATAAAATAGTTCAAGGCGCAGTTGAAACAAAATAAAAATAAAAGTAGTAAGGCGTTTGATTTGAAAGTTGAGGCTGGTGAAGCTCAACTAATCTGCAACTCAAGATGGTAGCCATACTTCTCGCTTTCCAGGATCTTTGTGTTAAGCTTTCCATGGTGGCCGATGGCTTACTCTTCAGATCTGTGTAAGAAGCTGCATCTCACTTTGATCATCGTTAAGACATTTTATTGCTTCATCAAAATGACATCCAACAAGCACTAGTACTGGTTTCTGGAATAGCTTTTGTTGTGCAATAGTGATTGGGATAGTTGTACTCCTCAGGAGACAGTGCAACAGAATTCAGTAAGCCAGAAAATTATAAACCAAATTCTACAGACAGTTTGTTTCGAATGATGCACTTCCCTCCTGTGAGCACTAAGCACATCTTTGCCTTCTCCAATTCCACCCCCAATTTCCAGCCCCAGTAGAGATAAAATATTATGGTCATAGAATCTGCAATATACAACATTATGGAATTTTCTAATTGCCATAAAAAAAAAAAAAAAAAAACCATCTCAAGAGTAGGTCTGTTGATATATATATTTTTCTGAAAAACATTAGGATTGCTGAATCTTGAATAAGAAAAGCATTTGCGCACATGATGGTGCAGGCTGGTACAAGCTAAATCAATGAAGATGATTTTCCTTTCCTTAAACGACAGTAACTTGAGAACACTCGACTTTCTGTGAGTATTATCTTTCCCCTCTTTGTTCTGGCGTCAGCCCTCCTTTCCCACAACTAGGACAGCTCTTCAAGCCAAATCCTTGGCAATCAAAACATCTGAAACCATATTAAATTTCCTCAGAAACAGGTAAAAGAAAAAAAATTGAATGTAATATCCTTCATATAAATTGATAAGCAACTAATTAAGTTCTTCCAAAATAGGTGAAAACTTACTTCCAACGCTCGAAGATATTTCCATTCTTTTTATTTTTACCCGTTCCCTGGAGAGAAAAAAATCATTAGTTCTGCAGAATTTCAGACGAGACTAAAAAAGGCACATACATTTCAATGAGTTACAATTCAGAACTAATATCCCTCTAGAATTCATAATGAAATATTCTCTGACAGGAAAAGGGTAGCTAGGAGGTGTAGACAAAGTCACAATCAGGGCAACAAATCAGTGGAATTATTATTATTACTGCTATTTTCGTTAAGAAAGAGTTAAATATTTGCAGCACAAACAGGGCAATTCGGAATATGCTCTGCCCTAGGGTTTTTACAAAATCAACTCCATGTATGAAAACACTGACAAGACACGTTGAAGGGACAATACCTTGCAGCCTGCACACTCCATTGCACCTTTGCCTCCACAAGTTTTACATCCGTTCAGAATCTGCATGACACGTGATGAAGGATATTAAAGACGAGCAGTGTATGAATTTCTCCACATTTGCATGGTCCAAGAAGGGTAGAGTCGTCACTCTTTTATTAGGGAAAGTGTGTAGAGTTATCACCCTTGATAAAATCATAAAAAACTGCCACTCTAGTCCCATTAATGCACGCTGTCGCAGCAGCTAAACAACAAATATACACCATTGCAATTTGCAATGAAACTTGAGTGCCAGTCAAATTGGTTATCCAGTGTGTTTTTATCTGATAATAATACTAATAATCATGGATTTGCCTCATTGGATCATAAAGAGCTCAAAAAGATCACCATAGGAATATATATCTTACCGAGTTGAGTGAAAATCCACCAGATTTTGCAGCAAAGACTGCAACTGTTCTCACTTTTTTCTCTTGACACATGTTACATATTCTGGGACGAAACCCGGGATGGATTGTTAATGCGGGAGCACAGATCAAGTTATGGCCACACAAGAGATATAATTTGGTCATTGTTTTTTGCTTGATGAAACAACGTTGCTCTTCCCCTGGGACTTGAAATGTGATCAGTTTATGGTCCTTGATGTTTGGTTGTGGTAAAGGGGGTGATACGATAGCAGGAAATTGCCAGAGCCACAAACTTTTTATGGGCCATTATCCTCTTTCTCACCTGGTCCACAGGTGCTTTAAAAGAAATGACTGGTTATTTATGTTATTGTATATGCTTTGAATCTCATATATTGGTTATATTTTATATTGATTTTATTTATATAAATAGATTTAATTTTTAATAAAAAATTTATTTATTTTTAATATTTTTTAATGAATTTATAGTAATAAAAATAAAGTTATTGGGACAAAAATGTTTTGTAAAGAAAATCATAAAGTTGCTATAATTATGAAATTATTATTGTATCAAAACATTGTTCCTAAATGCTCTCGGTCAATTCTCTATTAAAACTAGATATTAATTAGAGTCGTTGAAATTAGTACATATTATGTTTCTTTTTTTTTTATTGAAAAAACAGTTGTTCTCATAAGTTAAGGTATAAGAAACACCTAGAATTAAGATATAGGTGTTTGTTATATAATATGTACACTGAATTGATCTATATGAGAGTTTCATATGAAAAAATAATTTGTTGTTATGAAAAGACTCATGTGACGCTTGTGTAAGTGATTCTTAGACTTGATATCACTAAGTTATCTTATATAAAAAAATGTTTTGTTTTGATCCTGTTATATGTTATCCTAATTAAGGGTAATAGATGGATAAATATTTGGTATAATATAAATTATATGAAAATATGTAAGTAATTAAGAGATGATTTATTATCTCATGTGAATTAAAAAAATATTATATATATTCTCAAATAATATTAATTAGATAGATTGCTAACTTAGAGGATATTTTTTTAAAAAATAGCAACAAGTAAATTGTTCTTGTAAGAACGAACATGGTAGATTTGGAAGTTGAAATTGCAAGGCAAAAGACAAATAGAAGATCGTTAGTGCATGATGCGGCCACTTTGGTAATTAGAAAAGATATATAAACAACATGATTGTGTGTCCTTGCACTACAAAAAAAGGACGAAAGTGATAAAATCCAATACAAAAGGTATAAACAAAAGCATATGCAAATAAAGAAAGGGGCTCCCAGCTTCTTTAGCAAAAGTGCCTATAGAGCTGCCATCGATTGAGTAGTAGCTCGAACACATAGTGCTGGTTGTAATTATCATACACATGGTGGTCTGGACTCAGTTATCCTGCATCATAGAAACAGTCCAAGTTACGCATAGAAAAGCATCTAAAATCGAAAGGCCAAATATCTGAAGGCATAGATATATTTATGAAAGGTATATTTGTGCTGGAAACATAACATCTGAAGCATGAACATTGCATTAAGTGGGAGGTATTTGTTTTAGACGCAGATCTGTTATATTGACAATGACAAAATGTCTTCACCCAAAATTTGATGGAAAGGAAAAAACTGATGTATAATAAGCTGCCTAAACGATGTTGTTTGTAAATTAATCTGTTGAGAAAGTAAATGTAAGCATACTGTGAGGTGTTAAAGAAGCGCCATACAGCCTTTTACAGGAAATGAAATCAGAGAAGCTGATTATTGGAAGAAGAATAACTGAAAAAGTTCAGATTAAGCTGCATAAAGCTGAAGAAAGAAAGCATTTTTTGAAGGGAAAAAAATGGGTGAAAGGACAATACATGATCAAAACAAAGAAATTATGAGAGAAAAATTCTTCTTTTTGCTTTTATAATAAAGAAAAATGCTAATATTGACGGCATTAAAATATAAAGATTTAAGATTTCCAAGTCTTTAAAATCATGACAATCTTGGAACAATAAATGGCAAGACAGTGGGCAACTTTATACATGGGCATGGTTAAAAGATGAAGAAGATAATAAAGGGATGGGAAGTTGTGGCAGTGCAAAGGGAGCTTGAAGAAGAAAGACACCTTTGTAGTAGAACGCAAAACAGCATGCATTTGTGAACAAAGCTTAGATAAACCTAAATAAATCATGTGGCAGCACAAAGAAAGGAAGCATGGGATTGTAGAGAGTTTTGATAGAGGCTGGGGAGTCTGTGCCTGTATTTATTCATGTTTTATATGAACTTTTCTAAGAACAAATATCAATTGTTTTTTTGTCAGCAATAAAAATTGAAGTGCTTTATTATTTTCATTCCGAAGACCCAGCAAATTTTGTGGGTAGCTTTGGGTGATAAAGCTAGGCTAAACGCAACAGGAATTTTAAATATAGAAAGTTATCACGACTGTCTTTCCCATAATGAGTAAGCTGTCAATGTGGCCATTATTCTTGGTAAGAACTCATTCATTGTCATGTTCATTTTAAGAATCATGGTTTAATGTTTAGCAAGCAATCAGTGGTAGAGTTTTTATATTATTTTCTAAAATTTATTATTCTCGTATTTTTCCTAGGTGCTTGAAGACGATGATTTCATGATTTTTTTTTTTTTTTAGTTGAAACTTGCTTTCATGATGATGATAAGTTTTTTGCTTTGCTTCTCATTAAAATACATGTTTTTGTTAAAATAAAAAGAAATGCATGAATAAAAAAATTAGGTTTTTGACCAGTGTTCCGTTTTTAAGATAGCTATAAATAGATTTTGGAGACTTGCCATAAACGAACCCTTCTTTTATCGTTTCCGAATTCCCACTCTCCCCTCCTCTAACTGCTAAGCTCAAAACAAACACCTCCATGGCGATTTAGCAAGTCAGCCGTGTCCATTTCTTAAACTCTTAAACTACCCCTCCGCCATTTCCATGGCGAAATCGGATAATTCGAAATCGAAACTCCCTCCTTACGTCGATTCTTCCGCCAATTTCCAACCTTCCAACGACCCCAATTCTTACTCGCTCGAGAAATTTAGACTCTACGAGACTAGACAAGTAACAAAATTGAATCATTCTTTTATCTCTTTTGATTTGAAATTTGTGCTTGGATTTTGGAATTTGAAGATTAAATTAGAAAACGGTAGAATTTTTGAGATTTTTAGTATTTAGGGTTTCGTGTAATGGCGGTTTCAATTGATTTGAATTGATTGATGGTTGATATTTAAATTTCTTGAATCTTTAGTTTAATTAAGAATTTCATTGTTTTCGGAAGAAATTAAAACATAACTAATAAAAATATTTTTTATTTTTCTTAATCAGAGATTTTATCTAGTCGGGAGTGACAGGAAGAGGAAATTGTTTCGGGTATTGAAGATTGATCGATCAGAGCCGTCTGATCTCAATATTAGTGAAGATCTAGTTGTTTATTCTCCACAAGAAATAAACAACTTGCTTCAGCGAATAGCTGAAGGGAATCGTGCCACTGGGGGACTAAACTTTGTAGTGAAGGCTTATGCGATTGCAGGTTAGTGTTGGTTGACCAATTCTTGTCTGTGTATTTTTATGTTTTTGATGCGTGGACTTCTTTGTGACAGTGGTTTTACTTGTTTTGTTCTTTTGGTGTTTTTTTTAAGGTTGCATTAAGTTTCTGGAGTCTTATTATTTGATTCTAGTAACAAAGCGGCGGCAAATAGGATTTATTTGTGGTCATGTGATATATGGCATAGACGAGAGCCAATTGATTACCATTCCGCATGTATCAGTTCAAACTGATTTGGCTCATTCTAAAGCTGAGATAAGGTATTCACTTACTCCACCCCATCCGCCCATTTGTTTGTGTGTGTGTTATGTGGTAATTATCACCCTTATTTGCAGCTTCTCCTGTCCTACTTCACCAGAAAGGTAAAACAGTTTTTATGGAAATAAATTCTTATTTCACGTTCACGCTTCAGATGATATCAGTGACTAATGATAAAACCAGCTTTACTGGTGGCTTTTTACATGATTGCAGAATTTTTAAGCTCATAGACAACATTATGTGGGTAATTTGTTGGACATTGTTGCCATTATCATTAAGAAAAGATGCCTTTTGGCATGACTCAAACAATTCAATTTCTAGCTTGAAATGAAGAACTTATTAGGCATGTATTTTAAAATTACAAAAAAAAAAATTATTATAGAAGCTTTTTAAGACTCATTGTCCAATTCAATTTGGGAAGTGCTAATTTAATGTGAAATCTGAGAGAATCTTATAAGGACAATTTATCCAAATCAGTAGTGAAAAGTGCTAGTTTGTATTACTTTATACTTCTTAGTACGTAGACTCCCTTTCTCTCCTCCCGTAGCATCAATCTTTAATGTTTCTTATGAATGAAAAATGGTTCCTGTTTTCTTTATCCTAACGAGCAAGCATGGTGTTTATGGCCGGAAAAGTGAGAGATCATGTAGTAGAATACTTGTTTAGAGGAATAAAATAGCCTTGAAATTGCCGAAGATATTTCTAACCTTGCATGTGGGAAATGTACAAGAGAATCCCTGATCAATAATAATCAATTTGCAATTCTCAAAGCACTTGATAACATTCAAGGAGGAAAAGAAGTGAGTAGGAGAACAAGAAATCCCCCAAAAGAAAACACAAACATGCATTCCATTTCCTTATTTATTACTATCTAGTGAATACAGAGCACAAATGGTGTGCGGCCTTCGTAGTTATATCTTTCTTGTTTCATTTTAAATTATTTCTTCTTTTATCAACAGGGAAAAAAATCTTTAGTTGAGAGAATATTGACATGCATATCATTTTAAATTATTTGTTTGACTGAGAGCAGTGCTTTTGGGCTTCTATATGTATGTATATGTATGTATGCATGGATGCATGTATATATGTTAAAACTAGGAGTGATCATTTTCGGTTCGGTTCGGTTCGGTTTTTACCTATAAAAACAACCAAACTGAAATTTTGTAAAATATATATAAAAAAAACCAAAACCGAACCGAAACCGATTCCAACCGACCGGTTTCGGTTCGGTTAAGTTATTTTAAATTAAAAACCGAAACCCAACCGACTGGTTTCGGTTCGGTTTGATTCGATTCAGTTCGATTTCGGTTTGGTTTGATTATTTTATATTAAAAACTGAAAATTGTATTGTTTTTTGGGCTTTTTTTGGACTTTCTAATGGGTTCTTTTCGGTTCGGTTTGGTTTATTTCTTAACTAAACCGGTTCGGTTTGGTTTTTTTATTTTAAGCTTATGAAACCGAACCGAACCGAATTTTTTTTAAAAAATATTCTGATCGGTTTAATCGGTTTTTTTCATGGTTCGGTTTTTTCGGTTATTGTTTTTCCGGTTTTCTTGGTTTAATCGGTTTGTCAGTTTTTTTACTCACCCCTAGTTAAAACAACATAAAATATGAATGTTCTTAGAGATGGAAATAAAGAGGATGAAGAATTTTATTAAAAGGAAAAGGAAGGGCATAAGAGTAAACACAATCTACTTCAAGAGCATAAAACCTGTTTTTCATTATATGCTTTTGAAGCTTTGATGTATTTCCTTTCAGTCTTATCTAGTACTGTTTCATCCCTTGTCTAGCATGAGTCTGATTTTTAGTTTCTGAATAGTTCTTCTATCTGTTGCCACAAATGCAGGTACAAAAAGCTATTATCTAGTGTAGATTTGACTAAAGATTTTTTCTTTAGCTATACATATCCTGTGATGCAAAGCTTGCAAAAGAATGTGATGTCAATTGGTGGAGATAGGATGCCATATGATAACATATTCGTGTGGAATGCATATCTAACACAAGCTATACGGTCTAGATGTGGTAATACTATTTGGACAATAGCATTAGTGCATGGAAATTTTAAGCAGGTATGCAATTCTTTTTATATGTTGTATCTCTAATTAATCTGTCAATGATCATGTGTCACGCTAAATATTTTACACAAATTTTATGCATCAATATATCCTTGTTGTAATCCTGTAGATGCTTTTTTGAGATAATTTATTTTTTAACATGCTATTGCTCTATTTTTGTGTTTTCTCTTAAGTTGTACTTCTTTCAACCATGCACACAACATTATTATATGCTTGTCAATTAATTTGGTTTGATATTCTGTATTTCAAGAAAATTTTTTACCATGGTTCAAAACCATTTTCAGACGTTATGTAATTCTTTCTGGCTAAAATTGGAAACATCACTGTTACTTAATAGAAAGGGGTAAATTTTGGAAGATTTGGAGATGCTTGGAATATAATTTGTGAAGAAATGTAGCACAAATGACAAATATGCACACATCTTTACCATATTCTTGCTGATTATTTGTTTGATATCCACTATATTAAGAAACAATTTGGCCATGGTTCAAATATAATTTTAGATGTAATGTAGTTTGTGCTGGGCAAGCATTACTAGTACTTAATGGAAATGGAGTATGAATTTGGGTAAATTTTGGAAGATTTGGAGAATGCTTGGGACATACTTTTTGAAGAACTCTAGCCCAAATGACAAATTTTATAATTTGTTTCTTTTAAGATAAAATAACAACTTTGTTTCTGTGGTTGAATCTGAGTTATCAGGTCTGCTATATCCCTTGCTGCTTTACCTCATATGATTTTGATTTTTGGAAGTAGGACACATATCTTGATAATTTGGGTTTTGTTTCTAAATACATAGTTATCTTGTAGAAATACATTCATCCAATGTGATTTCTTGATAATAGCTTATGAATTTATTTTTGTTGAGTGTAATGCGTATTAAGCAATTCAACCAATTCTACTATACTTAATCATGACAGATCAGGTTGTCAATCTTTGGGAGAGGCTTCAGTGTTTCACTGGTTTCCAGACGCTCTCGACATTTTGCCGGTACCCGGTATGTTTTGGTTTGAACAAGTTTGTCTATGTGTAAGGCTCAGTTGCATCTTGAAGTCTCATGTTTTACTAGCATAATAAATGGGTTTATGTCACTGGATTCTGCCCAGAGGCTTCCAAGCTTTTATTGTGGCTCTCTCTCTCTCTCTCTCTCTCTCTCACACACACACACACACACTCACAAGTCCATGCGTGTGGGAAGTAGACAATATATATGTTTGTCTGTGTGTGTATTGTTCTTATGTTAATATTTCAACATCTTGACGATCTATTTGGATTGAACATAAAATAATCATGGGGGATCTGACTGCTGAAATTTAAAAGCCAGGAATTAAACTGACAGTGGTCCCAAAATTAGAGGATCCTGTTTGTAATTTTATTGAGAGCATATTCAGAGAGATCCCAACGAGTTGGGGATTGAGGCTTAGTTTCTATTGTTGTTGGTGTACATTTAGAGATACGTGTGTTTATAATTTACTGGTTCATAAGTTTACAATGAGCTATGTTGGGGAAAGTATCTAATTACCAAAAAGAAGCTGCCTTCGGATTGTGTTGAAGTTGATTTTGATGTGGTCAGTTTAGGAGATATGCGACAGAGTGAAGGCTAATGGTCTCTTTTTCCTTTGATATTAGGGATTGAAATTGCTTGTTTGGGTTCTTGACTGAAAAATGATTGGTTGGTTAGCGCTTCTCTCTCTCTCTCTCTCTAAGACAATTCCTTGGTTAGTCGTGCCTCCACCTCTCAAATAAATAAATAGCGAAATTCTTCACAAGACAGATGGGAACTGCAGCTAACAAGTGTGACAAGTTGACATCTCCCCTACAAATGCGTGTAATGTTTATTTTGTGCATGTGAACCACTCTATCTTGATAATCCTAGATTGGTAGATCTCTCTCTCTCATTCTTAATTTCAGTACAAACCACTCTTAAACCACTAATTATGTTAAGTATCATTGATGGAACCTAGGGAATGGTTGAGGATAATAATTGCAAGTTATGTATTCTATTGTTTATCTATTTTTGAGGATGTATATGCTCCAGAAAATAACTAAGTCTCACATCATTTAAAAACAATTCTAAAAGAAGTTACCTCCTTAATAAAATGGATGAGCCCTCCCTTTCAACAGACACATGGGCAGAGGAATTAAAAAACCACCAAGTGTAATTGTCTTGACAGATTAATTTGGCTGCCACCCTTATAAGTTCCTGGTGAACCTGTTACAATTGGTCGCCTTTATTCGTTCATGGTCAACCTTTTAAAATTGGTCCGGGTTGGTCAGGTTGGCAGTCCAAACACCTGGCTCAGCCAGTATTTGACTGGGTTTGCTGATTCGATTTTGACAATTTTGCTTCATTTGTCTTCTTATGTTTTAAGTGTAGAGATCGAATAATGAGACTGATATTCTCTTGACATTATCCGTATTATAATCTCGATATTGTGGTCTGTGTTAATGTAGTCTGCCATTACATTGTGATGGGTATTATTTGAATGATTGTGATGGCCTGTGGGAAACCAGAGATTTTCATTTGTTTTGTGTCCTCATTTTCTTTGAAGTTATATCTACTTATTTCAGAGGAGTGTGCTGAAACACTGTAAAATCTATTTTGAAATTTAAGACAAACCTTTTGTAATAACTTTATGTTAATTGAGTGCAGTTACTTGAAAAGAGGGGTTAATGATATGGGAAGAGTTGCAAATGACGTTGAAACTGAGCAAATTGTCCTTGATGAAGATGCTGGATGTTGCAAGGGGAAAATGAGTTCTGTTGTGCAGATGCGTGGTTCGATTCCTCTTTTCTGGTCACAAGAAGCTTCACAATTAAGTCCTAAACCTGATATAATCTGTAAGGCCATTGAGTCAACACATTTGATTAGTTTATTGTTGGGTATTGCAGTGATGTAGATCAATTAGCATTTATCTTCATATAAAGAAGACTTCTGATATTTAGTTCCCAATCTATATCAGTGCAAAAGTACGATCCTACCTACCAGGCGACGAAATTGCATTTTGAAGACTTGGTGAAGAGATACGGCAATCCCATAATAGTGCTTAATTTGATAAAGGTTGTTTTCAAATTCATTTTTGTGCTTAATATATTCAAGGCTTTTTTTAGAGTCTGTTAACAGGTTGTTGTATAGATCTTGCATTATCTTACTTTACACAATTGAATAATTATTGCACTTGATTTAATTTACAAAGGAATGCATGGGATTAGAGTTCGTTTTCTTGTTTTTATAATATTTAGTTGCCCCTGGCAGTTTCGTTTATATAAGTGTGCGTGTTTTTATAGTATTTCTGATTGTTCCTTACAGGACTTTAAAGAAATGCAGCTTTATCAACTAGAATGTCATTAAATGGCTGTCTTGCATTTTCTTCATGTTTTATCTATACCAACAAGGGCATTAAGAAATGGTGACCCAAGTTTGTTATTTCATTCCTGAACTGGAAATATATATTAAAATGGTGAGTGCTTATTTCCACACTTCATTATATATCAAAATTAGCAAAAGCTTATTGATTTCAGCGTTAATATTTCAGAGGAGAATGCAATGACGTGTCTGTTTAAATAATCCTTTTAAAATATATTGTCTTTCCATCATACTTCTCTCACTCTTGGATAAAGCAGATGAACGTGGCATGTCCTTGTTAACTGGCTCTCACTTTCTCCCTAGGAAGTGTCAGTTTATGGAGGATCTTGAAGTTATGGAAACCATTTCCAGATCTGTTTTAGTTTCTGGGATAATTATGAATTATAGTAAGCCTTGTCAAAATTAATGTTCAGCTTTCACACATGGACAAATTTATTTATCTGTGACATTCTCTTGTTTAAACTTTCAGTGCTTTATCTAATTTTAGAAGTTTTCTTCTATCAAACATGCTTACCACATATTGGAAGTCTTTTCTAATGTTCATGTCATCCTGAATTCATTTAAATGCTCAAATGCAGACTGTTGAAAAAAGGCCTAGAGAAATGATGCTAAGGCGTGAGTTTGCCAGTGCAGCTGGGTATCTGAACACAATTCTCCCGGAAGAAAAACAACTTCAGTTTATCCATTGGGACTTTCACAAGTTTGCGAAGAGGTAGACATCTGTTTCTTTTCACATCAACTGCTATTTTATAATTAATAACCACCTTGAACTGATTTTTTTTTATTGCTGTTTCCAAAGCAAGTCTTCCAATGTTTTGGCTGTTTTAGGTGCTGTGGCAAGTCAAGCACTTGATTTGACTGGTTTTTACTATAGTGGTAAACCTAACACAGTTAAGAGGAGAGCCGACCACCTTAGTCGAACAAGCACCGGAAGGTATTCCAGTTTCTTTAGTTGAATTTATTTAATTACTTAAAACTTTCACGATACTTTATGATTAGAAGTCCTCATGTAACCTTCAATCCTAATTTGCCAATGCTTGATATTCCTTTTTGTTGAGATGCTGGGTCATCCATCTTTCCCCTTTTATTTTGGTTTTTGAAAAGTATTCG
>Ga0307508_10003831_pt1 | contig 14985 bp, 11 predicted proteins | sample 9_EM_MG_FD_203089 | JGI IMG/M metagenome (GOLD analysis project Ga0307508, IMG submission 203089) | Populus trichocarpa ectomycorrhiza microbial communities from riparian zone in the Pacific Northwest, United States - 9_EM | ecosystem: Host-associated > Plants > Roots > Unclassified | place... | reverse complement strand
GATCGGCATGTGAACGGCGCCCGGCGCGCGGGGCACGAGCTTCAGCACTCCGTCCTCGAGAATCAGGCCTTTGGAAGGCGGTATGACGTAGACCTGGTTGGGCGCGACGCGCACGTCGCCTTTCACCTCGGCGACGTCCATCTGCGTGACCTCGGAGAGCAGCTCCGCCAAGATGCTCTCGTGGTTCGGGTCGAGGTGTTGCACGAGCACGTAGGCCATGCCGGTGCGCTTGGGTAGGGCGCCGAGTAGGCGGCGGAAAGCCTCCAAGCCACCCGCCGAAGCGCCGATGCCGACGATGGGGAAGGGCTGCTGCGTGCCCACCACGCTTTCGGCGCCCGCAGTTGCAGCGACTGGCGTCGGCAAGCTGGGTTGCTGGGCCTTAGTCAACGAGTGCGCTTTCGACGCGAAGGGGCGTTGCGGCCCGGCCGGTCTTTTCGCCGGCCAAGGTCGCGACCGCCGTGATCAAAGCCGCCGGCTCGATCGGCTTTTCGAGCAGCATGCGGAAGCCACAAGCCAGCGCTTCCCGCAGGTCCTGTCCCGGCGCATAGGCGGACAGCGCTGCCGCCGGCGGAGCGAGCTCGCCCTTTCGAGCAATCACGTTGCGCATCAAGTCGTAGCCGCTGCCGCCGGGCATCGCGAGGTCGCTGAGCAGCACGTCCGGCATCATGCGGGTCAGCTCTGCCAGCGCATCCGCCGCCGAAAGCGCCACTGAAACGATGGCGCCCTGAGCCTCGAGCACGAACTGTAAGACTTCGCCGATGTCTGGATCGTCGTCGACCACCAGCACGCGGACGCCAGCCAGCACGCGCGGCTCCGCCGGCTTGTACGCCCCGGCGCGCAGCGGCTCTACTGTTGCTTGCACGGCTCCGCCCAGCGGCAACTCGACCGTGAAGGTCGAGCCCTGCTGTTCGCCGGAGCTTTCAGCGGAAACTCGCCCACCGTGAAGCTCGACCAAATCCTTCACCAGCGCTAGACCCACGCCGAGACCGCCTTGGCTGCGCGTGGTCAAACCGTCGACGGGGCTGAACGGTTCGAAGAGCCTTGGCAAGACCTCGGCCTTGATGCCCGACCCGTTATCAATCACGCGGATCCGGGCGAGCACCCCCTGTCGTTCGAGGCGCACTTCGACTTGGCCGCCGCTCGGCGTGAACTTGATGGCGTTCGCGACCAGACCCACGAGGACCTGGCTCAAGCGCTGCGGATCTGCCATGAGCGTGAGCGACTCGTCGAGCGCGACGGCCAGCGCGATAGCCTTGCGTTTTGCCTGCGGCTCGAGTCGCGAAATCGCCTCTTTGATCAGCTGCGCCGGGTCGAGGGCGCATAGGTCGAGCCGGAGCGCGGCCGAGCTGATACACGACAGGTCAAGTAGGTCGGTGACGAGCTTGGCTTGTGCGCGCACCGCGCGTTCGATGGCTTCGACGGCGCGTTTGCGGTCGGTCTCGGAGGTGTCGTTCGAGCGCAGGGCATCCACCCAAGCCAGGATCGAGTTGAGTGGGGTGCGCAGCTCGTGTGAAACCAACGCCAAGAATTCGTCCTTGGCTCGGTTGGCCGCCTCGGCGGCGCGCCGGGCCTCCGAAAGCTCTAGGGCTCGCTGCGACTCGCGCCTGAAAGCGTGCAGCATCGAGAAATGGGCGGCCAGTTGGGCCGCGATCACCGAAAGCGCGCGCAGGTGCTGCTCGTCGTATGCGCCCTCCGCGCGGTCGACGAACAGCACACCGACCACGCTGCCCAGCCCGACCAATGGCACGGCCAGATGCGTGGCGCCCGTGGCGGATGGCTCTTCGTCCGCGCGCCCTTGCTGCGCTGCGAGCCGAAAAAACAGGGTCTGAGTCGCCAGCTCGAGACGCGCGCGCTCGTCCGGCGCCGTTTCTGGCGCCGTGATCAGCCGCGACTCGCCGCCCGAGACCGCTTCGAGCACCGCGCAGCGCTCATACGGCACGAGCGAACGCAGCCGCCCGAGCACGCGCGTCACGCGAGCCTCCGAGTCATCGGCCGATTCGAGCAGCTGCGCGATGCCGTAGAAGGTCTGGCTGAGTGACTCGCCACCGGCCGCATCGGGACCGAGCGTCATGACGGTTCCTTGAGCGGGACGGGCAGGCCGGTCGCGTTTTTCAACTGGATGCCTCCGTGCTCGGGTGCTGCATGGCCAGTCGGAGTTGCAAAACGTGGACCAGTCTGGCGCCTAGTGCCAGGCTCAACTACGAGCGTTCGGTCTCGTAGCGTTCGAGTCTGCGATAGAGCGTGCGTCGGTCGATGCCCAAGATGGCGGCGGCTCGCGTCTTGTTGCCACCGAACTGCTGGACTGCTCTGAGCACGTGATCGCGCTCGGCGTCGAACAAGGAAGTTACTTCCGTCGTGGGGGCGTCGCCGGTCGGTCGCGCGCCGAGCGCTGGCTCGAAGCGCTGGATGCGTTCAGGAAGATCCTCGACGCTGAGCTGGTCTGCACGGGTCAGGGCGACTGCGCGTTCCATACAATTCTCGAGCTCGCGCACGTTGCCGGGCCAGTTGTACGTCAAGAGCTTGGTTGCCGCTGCTTCGGAGAGCGTGACAACTCTGCGCGACCGGCTGACGAAGCGGGCCAAGAAGTGTCGCGCCAAGAGCAAGATGTCGGCGCCGCGCGCTCGGAGCGGCGGCACGCTGACGCGAACCACGTCGAGTCGGTAGTAGAGGTCTTCGCGAAATCGCTTGGCCTTCACCTCGAGCTCGAGGTCTTGGTTGGCCGCGGCGATGATGCGACAATTGAAGGGGATTTCTCGGTGTTCACCGATCGGACGCACCGTGCGCTCTTGCAACGCGCGCAGCAGCTTGGGCTGCATCGAAAGCGGCAGCTCGCTGATTTCGTCGAGCAGCAGCGTGCCTCCGTCGGCCTGCAGCAGCAGGCCGCGCTTTGCGCATTTAGCGTCGGTGAAGGCTCCGCGAGCATGACCGAACAGCTCGCTCTCGAGCAGACCCGCGGGCATCGCCGCGCAGTTCAGCGCGATGAAGGGACCTCCGCTGAGCCGGCTCGTCGAATGCAGCGCGTGGGCGATGATCTCTTTTCCCGTGCCAGTCTCGCCCTGAATGACGACCGAGGCGACGCTTTCGGAAAGGTCCAGCACGAGCCTGCGAACATTGCGCATAGCCTCGCTCTCGCCGAGCAGACCCGCTAGCGTCAGCTCCGAGGGTTGTCCGGCGACTTCACACGACGGCTGCTCGGGATGTCCGATCAGGCGAACGACCGTGCTCAGCAGCGCTCCGGCCTCGAGCGGTTTGGTTAGAAAGTCGCGCACGCCGACGCGCAGCGCTTGCGTCACAGTGGCCATGTCGGCGCGACCGGTGATGAGCACGATGGGCAGGCCTGGGCGCACGCCCGCCACCTTTTGGCACAGGGCGAGTCCGTCCATCTCGGGCATGGTGACGTCGGTGAGCATCAGATCGTAGGTTTGGCCCACGACTCGTTCGAGCGCGCCGCCAGCGGTCGTTTCCGTGCTGACCGTGTAGCCCTCGCTCTCGAGCAGGTGGCGCATCAATTCGCAGACGTCGGGCTCGTCGTCCACCACCAGAATGTGGGGCGCACCGCTGGCCGACGGCGCGAGCGCGTCTGGGCTCTCCGAACTTGGGTGGTTGGCTCGTTCTCTCATGTGAGTCTCCTTGCTGAGGCTCGACAGGAGCGCACGGCAGACGCGCACCCTACCACTGTTGGGACAATTGGTGTCGCGAGCGAGCGAACGAGCGCCGAGTCGCGACGAGGCCAGGGATAATTCCCGCAGCCAGGAAATGCTAGCAATCGACGCTTCCGCCACACGCTATCCAAATAGCCGCGGCGCGCGCGCAGTTCAGTTCAGTTCAGTTCAGTTCAGTTCAGTTCAGTTCAGTTCAGTTCAGTTCAGTTCAGTGACTTGCTGGCCAGGTCGAAAACCGCGAGCTCTTTCCCGGCTCAGGTGGCGGCCTTCAATTGCCTCAGGATCCTGCGCCAAGTATCTTCGTGAATGGCCTTGCGTGGCAGCACGCCCGATAGCGGATTGACGGCTCCGCGCGCGCGTTGCACGCCTTGCTGGAGCTGTTCGAGGTCGAGATATTCGTCCCCGTTCGCCAGCCGGACCGTGGTCGCGACGACGCTGGCACCATCGACCTCACCTTCGACGAGCAGTTGCAAGATTCGCTCTCGAATCACGTCTTCGCCTAGCATGGTTTCTTTCATATCGTCATCACGCCGGACTCGTGTGTGGTCCGCGATGATTGCGAACCGTGGTTGCACGCTGCGTGCCGTCGAAAAGCGTCAGTTTGCGCGTGGCTACTGAGCGTCATGCCGCCAGCCACGTCGAAATGAAGGGCTTGGTCCTTCATTTCGACTGACCGAGCTCTCTCCGGTCGTCGCCGCTCAGCCGAGCGAGACGCCGACGAGTCGTCCAATGATGGCCGTTACGGCCATCGCCAGGCTGCCGCCGATAGTGACCCGGAGCGCTGCCCGACCGAGCGAAGCCCCGCCCAGATGGGCGCCGAACGCGCCGAGCGCCGCGAGGCTCGCCAGCGAAGCTGCGGCGATCGTAGGTGCGCGCAGGGCCGCCGGAGCCACCAGCAGGGCCAGGATGGGAATTGCGGCGAAGGAAGCGAAGCTTGCGGCCGAGATCCATGCGGCTTGCAGCGGGCGGGACAGCGCGGCCTGGTCGATGCCCAGCTCGTCGCGGAGATGTGTGGCCAAGCGGTCCTTGGCGCTGAGTTGCTCGGCGACCTTCAGGGCCAGCTCTTTATCGAGGCCTCGCTTGATGTAGATCGCCCTAAGCTCGGCGAGCTCGGCCTCGGGTTGCGAGCGCAGCTCGGCCTTTTCGAGCTCGATGTCGGCGCGCTCCGCGTCACGTTGCGAGCTGACGGATACGAATTCACCAACAGCCATCGACATCGACCCTGCCGCCAAGCCCGCGATGCCGGCCACGAGGATGCTCGTCTTGGCTGCGGACGAAGCGGCCACGCCGATCATCAGGCTCGCGGTGGACACGATCGCGTCGTCAGCGCCGAGCACTGCGGCGCGTAGCCAACCTGCGCGCGTACTCTGATGGCGTTCGCGTTGGGGCTCCCTCGTCAAGCCGCGCGAGCTACTCATGGTGTGGCAGCCTACGACTCTACAGGAAACCGCGCGCCTCGTCCCATCCAACCGGTCTTGCCGCCCCGAACCCGGGCTTTCACGAAGCAGAGCGGAAACGTTTCGTTCGGCCCCGTTCGAAATCAGACTAGGTTTGGGCCTCGGTTCTTTAAAGTAGCGTCGCATGAAGGGTTTCGTCTGGTGGCTGATCCCCCAGCACGCGCTGGCGTTGTTGTTTGGCGCGCTGACATTCGGGTTCGCTGCTGCGACGTTGCGACAGCGGCGACCGAGCGGGAGCGCGGCGGCCTGGCTGCTGCTCATCGTACTGGTTCCCTATGTCGGGATCCCGCTCTACCTCAGCTTCGGAGGCCGCAAGGTGAGACAACGCGCGCTCAAGAAGCTGCCGCTGTCGGCGAGAGAGGAGTCCTTGCGCCTCGTCTTTGCGCAAATCCGCGACCTTAGCTCCCGGCGCCAGAGCTCGCTGGCCGAACCGGCCGATAGCTGCCGGGTCGATTGGCTGGCAGAGGGCAGGGCCGCCTACGCCGCGTTTTTGGCCGAGATTGCCGCGGCGAAACATAGCATCCGTGTGCAAACCTTCATCTTGGGCGACGATCTCGCGGGTCGCGGCATTCTCGACGCGCTGATCTCTCGCCTGGCGCAAGGCGTCGAAGTGGAGCTGTTACTCGACGACCTGTTCGTTTTTCGCGCACCGAAGGCGGCTCTCGAGAAGTTTCGAGCCGACGGCGGGCAAGTCGCGCGCTTCATGCCGCTGCTGCACGTGCCGTTTCGCGGGCGGGCGAACCTGCGCAATCACAGGAAGCTTGCGGTATTCGACGGAGCGCGCGCCATCGTCGGCGGCATGAATCTGGCTGACGAATACATGGGACCCACAGAAAACCCACGCCGCTTCAAAGACCTTTCGGTGCTCGTGCAAGGTCCGAGCGCAGGCGCGCTCGATGCGATCTTCCGAGCAGACTGGGAGTTTGCGAGCGGTCGGGCGTTGCCGGCGTTGGGGCGAGACGCGCCGCTCGACGCTCGGACGCGAGTGGTGCCGAGCGGGCCCGATTGTCCGACGGATACCATTTACGAGGCACTGCTGACGGCCATCTTCAGAGCCGAGCAGCGCTTCTGGCTCGCGACCCCTTACTTCGTGCCTGACGACGCGCTGGCTCGAGCGCTCGAGATCGCCGCACGACGTGGCGTCGACGTCCGTGTGCTGGTACCCGCGCGCTCGAACCATCCGCTCGCAGATTTGGCAGCGGCGCCTTGCCTGCGCGAGCTTGCCGCTGCCGGCGGCAATGTGTACCGCTATCTGCCCGGGATGCTGCACGCCAAAGCTGTTTTGGTCGACGACGCGCTGGCCATCGTCGGCTCGGCCAACTTCGACATGCGCAGCTTGTTCCTGGACTACGAGATCGCGCTGTTCTTCACCGCCAGCAGCGAAGTCGTCGCGCTCGCCAGCTGGTTCGAGGCGGCCTTGGCGTTTGCCAGCGCCGGACCACCGCTCGCGGGCCCGCTCCGAGCCGAAGTCGAGCGCGCCTTTCGCCTGCTCGCCCCGTTGATCTAGCAAGCCGCGGAGCGTCGCCCCTGTGCATGAAGCTAGCCCGGCGTGCGTCGCCTGCGCCGGGCTAACATGAGCGCAGCGCCGGCTACCGCGAGCAGTTGCGCGAGCGGCGTGGCGGCGCCGCGGCTCGGCCACGCGGTCGAACAGCCGACGTTGGGATCGGCGACGTCGACCAACGAAGCGTTGGCTCTGGAGTTGGGATCGGTGTGGTCCTTGAGCTCGACCGTGTCTGCCACGCCGTCGCCGTCGCTGTCTGCGTGGTCGTCAGCTAGCCTGGTGAGCGCGCCCGGCAGGGATTCCCGGCCAGTGAGGCCGCGGTCGCGCAGCGCATAGCCGAACGGCGTGGTGACGGTGACGCTGGCGGTCTTGTTTTCGAAGTGGCAGACGCTGCAGGGCGGGTCGTAGCCGAGCTGTAGCTGGTCCGCGATCACGGGGGGAAATTCGGGTACGGCGCGCGCTGGTGCGGCGAGCAGGGCAACGCCGAGCACTAGCGGCAGGCGAGCGGAGAGCGATTTGAGTGACATGGCGGGCCTCACAAATAAACGTGCAACTGTGCGATCGCGGCGGTCACCGGCAGGCGCATCGGGCCGAAGATCTCGCTGCGCCGCATGAAGTCGAGGCGCACATCGGCGTGGGGCGCAAAGAACCAAGCGCTGCCGAGCCAGCCGCCGTACGACTGAGCTTGCTTGCCGGGCGTGTAGGTCTCGCCGGTGAGCATGAAATGCAAGCCCTGGATGGGCTCGACGTCGGCCTGCAGCATGCTGGCCAAGCCAACCAACGTGGGCGAGCCGGGCGTGTGCTGAACGAGCACGTCGCCTTCGCCCATCAAGACGAGCGGCTCCCAGGGCGCGTAGCGCGCGAATACCCCGTGCGCCTGGCGCGTGTTCGACGTCTTCAGCAGCAAATCGCGCGCTGCGTGCGTGGCCAGGCTGCTCACCCCGAGCGCCAAGCGCGGCGCCGCCGCGTATTCGGCCGACAAACTGTAGCCACGCTCGCGGTAGGCGTCGGGCCGAATCTGATAGTTGCCGGCGATGGCCATGACTTCGGCGCGGATGCCGGAGCCGTCGAAGGCGAGCGCGACGCCATGCTGCTGCGTGTCGTTCAAATCGGTGCGAGTCGCACGGCGCACCCACAGCGTATGCTCGATGGAGCGCACACCGAAGGGTAGGTTGATGCGTCCGACCCGCAGCAAAAAGCGGTCGTCGCTGATGCCGTAGCCGACCCAGTGCTCGCGCGAAATGAAGCGGCCGGTGATCGCTGCGCCGGAGCCGTCGGTGGGTGCGATGCCAAGGCTCAAGTTGGCCCGGAAGTGGCGCACGTCGAGCTCACCTTGCAGCTCGGTCTGCATCAGCGGCACCGTGTCCGAAGCAAAGGGGGCGCTACCCACCTTCAGCTCCATGAACATCGGGCGAAACTGCCCGCCGAGCGTGAGCCCCGACGGTTCTTTCACTAGCCCCAACAGAAAGCCGCTCGTGCTGCTGGTCTCGCCGGCCGGCGAGCCATAGCGCATGCGCAGGACCTCGTCGCTCTGATCGCGACCGTAGTCGGTCAACAGACCGGCGCCCGATGGATCCAGGTGGCAAGTCGAGCAGCGGCTGTAGTCGTGCCGGATCATCCAGGCGTAGGCGTGCGCCTGGCCGGCAAACGACAGCGTGAGCAGCGCGAACAGCAGTGCAAGGCAGAAGCGGGGAGCGAGTAGCAACCGAAGGCTCGACAAAGACAATTCCTCGAACGGGTGGGGTGCCATGGCCTGTGGAAGAGCAGGCTGGCGTTGGGCTCGCCTTAGCACGAAGCGTGCGAGGTTTGCCAACGCACAGCGGCAGCTCCATCGAGGCATTTTGCACGTTCTTTTCACGTGTTTTGAGCTAGCCAGCGCAGGGCGTGCGCCCGCTCACGCAGATCTTGCCGCGGGCGAACGCCTCATCGTCGCGCCTAGGCCTGCTCGCGCCTCCTTGGCGGGCTCGGTCCGGGTTTTAGGACTGGCTCTTATTCGGAGCGGCGCCGACGCGCGCCGAACGACAGCACCGCGCCGAGCAGGAGCGCCCAAGCGATGGATGAGGAGCCGTGCAGGCCGGCCAGCTCGCAGCCGGTTTCGGGCAGTGGGATGTCTTCCCCTGGGGGCGGGGCCATGCCGGTGCTGGACGTGAAGACGTTCGGATCCTTGCCCGCTTTGAGCTCCGCGATGTCGGAGACGCCGTCATGGTCGCTGTCGGTGCCGTCGGCTTCGAGGTTGTCGAGCGCCTTCAGCAAGTTTGGGACGCTGCCGCCCACGGCGCCGGCTTTGAGCAGACTGCGTCCGAACGGTTTCGTCGCGGTTCCTAGCCCGCCCGCATCGCTTTGATGGCAGAGCTGACAGCCCATGGGAGGGTATGGCACTTGCGCCAGGCCGAGCTTGCTGCGCAGCGCCGCGGGGAAGCTCGTTGATGCGGCCGCGTGAGGCGCGAGCGAGACTGCGAGCAGCCCGAGCAAGCCTGCGCTGGCAATATTGGACAGGCGGTTCATAGAAAAACGTGCCCCTGCAGCAGGACGGTGAAGACACCGTCGCGGCCTACCGACGAGCCCAAGGATTGATAGATGCCGTCGAGCCGCACGTCGGCGTGCGGTGCGCAGTACCAGGCATACGACAGCCAGCCGCCATACGACCAGGCGCGCTCGCGGACGCCGACCTTGTTCGCTTCACCGGTCGCGAGCACGTGAATGCCCTGCACTGGCTCCCAATCGGCTTGCAAGTAAGAAACCAGACCGCGCTTGTAGTAGGAGCCCTTCGACGATTCGAATACGTAGTCCCACTCCGTGAGCAAAACGAGCGGCTCGTACGGCGTGGCCCAGCGCCCGAACGCACCATGCGCGTGTCGAAAGGTATTTTCGAGCGTGACGGTGTCGAGGTTGCGATACGTGATCAGGCTGCTGGCGCCGAGCGCCAGGCCGTCAGTCGCTTCGATTTCGAGGTAGGCGCTGTAGCCGCGCTCGCGGTAACGATCGGGGCGCAGCTGCAAATTGCCGGCGATGCCCATGACTTCTCCGCGCAGCTTGCCGACGCCCAAGTAGGCGGAGGCGCCGTACTGCTGTTGATCGTCGATGCTGGTGCGCGAGAGCTGCTTGGCCCACAGCGTGTGCTCGACGTTGCGAATGCCAAACGGTAGATTCATCCGCCCAACGCGCAGCATGAGCTCCGCGCTGCCGGGCAACTGGTAGCCGATCCAGTGTTGGCGCGAGACCAGGTTGTTGTCCGTGCCGCGCGTGAGCGCCGCGCCCAGCGCGCCTTCGGGCGCGAAGCCGAGCGTGCCGGAGGCCACGAAACCGGAGACACTGATGCTGGCGCCGGCGTCGAGCTGCATCCAAATCAGGCGGTTCGTGAGCGGGGTGCCGGCCGTCTTGCTGCTGAGCGACATGACCCGCACGTCGCCGCCCAGCTCGAGCCACGCGGGCGTGGGAACGGCGCCAAACAGGAACTTGGCCGAAGGCGGCAGCTCCGCCGCGCCTTCGCTCGTGCCGTTCATGCGGATCACGGCGTCCGCCACCGCGCGCCCGTAGGCGCTGATCGGGCCGGCGCCCGAGGGATCGTAGTGGCACGCGCTACACGACGTGTAGTGATGTCGAATCATCCACGGATAGGCGTGCGCCGAGCCGGACAGGAGCAGCACCGCGACGCAAGCGAGCGCGGCCCACAGCCTGGCCAAGACGCCGCTCTGCTTCGCAAGCATGGGCCCGCGACATAGCCCGAGTGGGGCACAGAGCCGTGCAAACATTACGTGTCAGTTGCGAGACGAGGGGGGCGGTCCGAGCTTCGCGTTAGTTCGGATCGTCGAACAAGGTGCCGCCGCTCGCGCGGCGTGAGCTGGCGACCTTCTGCTCAATGGCAGGTGCAGGCTTGCGCGACGTATCCGGCGCCGCTGGCTCGGCCGGCGCGGGGCGACGGGCGACCACTGGCGCCGGGGCGGGGGCGGGGGCGGGAGCGGCCGCGGCCGGACGCGGAGCCGCGGCTGGACGCGGAACTGCGGCCGCAGCGACGGCTGGCGCGGGAGCCGCAGCGACGGCTGGCGCCGGGACCGCAGCGACGGCTGGCGCTGCTGCCGGCGGAGCCGTTGCGGGCGCTGGCGTTGCCGTGGCGCTCTCGATAGCTGCTACCGACGGCGCAGGCGCGACTGGCGCTGGCGCCGCTTCGACCTTGGTCGGAAGCGCGACGGCTGGTGCTGCGGCCGCTGCTGCAGCCGGCGCGTGCGACCGCGTGGCGAACACGACGCCGAGCGTCGCGCACGCGGCGATCGCCGCGATAGCTAGTCGGCGTTGCGAGAAGAACGGTGGCGCGGGCTCGTCCGGAACGGCCCACGAGCGTGTGAGACCACTCGAGACCGAGCTGCGCAGCGGCGGCGGAAGCGAGGTGGTGCTGGGCCTTGGCTCTGGATGCGCGGGGGGAGCGGCCATGACGGGCGCCGGCACCGCTGCGGGCAGCGGATTGGGATAGGGCTGCGTATTGATCGCGCTGCGCTGCGGCGGTGGGCTGAGCGGCGGGGGTACCGACAGCGGCGGCGGAACCGGCGTGCGCAATGGCGGCTGGGCCATCGAGCGCAGCGGCGGCGGCTGCGACGCCGGGCGCATTGGCTCGGTGCGCGGCGGTTCCGGGTTGATCACCACCGGAGCGGCGTAGGAAGCGTAAGGATTGATGGTGGTGACGTCGTCGTGGAGCGGGCTGCGGCCCGCATGAATCGACTGAGGGGGCTCAGCCATTTGCAGCAGCGCCGTACCGTGGCGACCGCGCGCGGGCGCCGGTTGGCTCGGTGCAGCGGCGCTGGCGACTGGGGCCGGCGGCAGATGCTCGCCCAGCTCCGGGAGTTTGGCCGTGCGCTTGCCGAGCCGCACGATGCGGTCGACGGAGGTCGCGATCTCGTCCGAGGCGAACGGGCGCAGGGCTAGAGCGAGCTCAGCGATGCTGGCGTAACGGATCGCGCGGTTCTTGGCCAAACAACGCAGCACGATGTGGTCGAGCTCGCCCGGTACGTCCGGGCGCAGCGTGCGCACCGCCGGCGCCGGATCGGCAGCCACCTGCGCGAGCAGCGCCGGAGCGGCCTCGGCCGCGTACACCGGCGAACCGGTGAGCAGCTCGAACAGCACGGCGCCGAGCGAGTAAACATCGGCGCGAAAATCGACGTCGTGCGGATCGCGAATCTGCTCGGGTGCAAGGTACGGTAGCGACGCCATGATGGCGCTCGTGCCAACCAGCGACAGCGCCCGCTCGGTGAACGGATTGACGTGCAGCGACTCGGAGGCTGCAAAGTCGAAGACTTTGACCAGTGGCATGCCGTCGGTGCGGCGAGCGACGACCAAGCTGGTGGGTCGTAGGTTGCGATGCACGACGCCCAGCGCATGCCCTTCCGCGACGCCTTCACAGGCTTGGATGATGTAGTCGGTCGCTTCCGCGAAGGGCAGGGGGCCGCGCACCTTGACCACTTCGGCCAAGTCCGGACCGCGCAAGAACTCGCGCACCATGTACGGCGCACCGGACTCGAGCCGGCCGACGTCGGTCACTCGCGCGACGTGCTCGCCCTGGATCTTCACCGCTGCGCGCGCTTCGCGCACGAAGCGCTGCACGAACTCAGGGTAGGCGCAGGCCTCGGGCACTAGGAACTTCAGCGTCACGTCTAGACCGAGCTCCATGTGCCGGACCTGCACCAGCACGCCGAGCCCGTTGCGGCCCGGAACGCGCTCGACTCGGTATTTGCCGGCCAGCACCTCGCCCTCGCGAACGATGTCTTCCGGCCGCTCCTCGCGGCGAAGGAAGGCCGAGCGGCGCGGCGACTCGTCGTAGACCAGCTCGTCGTCGAGGACCAATTCAGCTTCCGGGTAGCGCTCGGCCATGGTTGTCGATGTCTCCAAGCCTCACGTCGGCCGGCGTGAACCGCTGCCCTGAGGTCGCGGAAAGATAGCCGACACCCCTAAAGGGTGGTCGTGACAAGATTGGGATTATTGCGGCCTTTCGGTGTCCCTCGAGAGACCATGTGACATCGAGCTGTGGGCCTGCGCACACGAACGTCACGGAAAGTCTTCCGGAAATCGGTGGTTGTCTTTCGAAAACCGGTCAGGCGTCGCGCACGACTCGGCCCCGATCGCGACGACTTCCTGGACGGCGCGGTTCTTGCGCGGATGTTGATTGATGGCCTGGGGTCCAAATCGTTTGCGTCGTTTGGTCGCTGGCGCAGCCTGGTTGCTCGCGTTTGGCCTCGCGCTTCGGTCGGCCCGCGCCGATACGCGCCCGTTCTTTCTCTATATGGCCACCGACCCGCCAGGAGGCGCCAATTCGGTTGCCGCTTGGCGGGTCGATACGAGCGGAAACTTATCGACCATCGCCGGGTCGCCGTTTTCAACCGGTGGCAGCGGCCTTGCAAACCCTGCGGGTGCCGAGTTGGCGCACCGCATCGCGGTCTCTTGGTCGAAAAATCGCCTGTTCGCCGCCAACGAGAAGGAAGGGTCGATTGCCGTCTTCGACGTCGATCCTCTGACCGGCGTGCTCCGCCCCGTCGCCGGATCGCCTTTCTCCGTCCAGGGCTGGCAGAATGGCAGTGGCGGCACGTCGCTGGCCGTTTCGAACGACGGCCAGTTTCTCTACGGTAGCACGGCGATCGGGGCCAGCGCCCCCGTCCTCAGCTTTCGCGTCGAGACGACAGGATCGCTGACCGAGATCGGCGCCGTTTGGTCCTTCCCCTTTCGCATCAACGGCACGGCAGTGTCGTCCGCCAATGACCGGCTCTATCTCGTTGAATCGTCGGCCAATCAACTCAGCGTGCTCAAAACCGGTGCGGGCGGCCTCACGCCGCAGCCCCCGGTCACGCTGAGTATCGGAAGCACCCCCACCGACGTCGCCGTCAATCAAGCCGGAAACGTGCTCTACGTCGGAACCAAGAATGGCGGCATCAGTGCCTTCCGCATGGAGGGCGATTCCATCACGCCCCTGGTGGGCTCACCGTACTTTTCGGGCGCCGCCAACCTGAACGGGCTTGCTCCGGACTTCTACGAACGGGCGCTAGTCGCCTTTGGCGCGACGGTCCCGCGGGCCGCCGGCGCTCTCATCGCGGGCGATGGTTCGCTGCTTTCAGCCCCTGGCTCGCCCGTGACGCCGCTCATCGCTTCGACGGGCGGCACACTGTCGCCGGACGGCCGCCTGCTTTTCCTGAGCAGCGCCGCCGCGCAGCTCGACGCTTGGCAGGTGGACGACGCAGGGGCCTTGATTCACCTCCCGGCCTATCCGACTTCCGTCGGAGTGAGCTCGGGTTTTTCGAAGATCGTCGCTTTTCCTAACAAGGCGGGGTCGGCGGCTCCTGCTCTGCCGACCCGCGCGCTCCTCTGGTTGTTTGCGGTTCTAGTCGTGCTGAGCGTGTGGCGCTTGGCAAAGCCAACGGCAACTCGTCACTCAATGGTCTGGCCGCGGCTGGGGCGGTAACGGCTCAGGCGCGACCGGACCGAAACCGCAGGCGTTGGCGCACTGGCGCCGATAGCCTATTTTCTGACAATTGAGCCGAGACAGCGCGAGCCCCGCAGCGTTAACCCGCGTCGTCAGGTTGCCGAGCACGTGACGGTGCTCTGTGGCTTTCGGCATACCCTTCAGGATGACGTCGCGACACACGCCGTCCGGCGCGCCCGGCCCCGTCCAAGGCGCGGCCAAGCATTGCTTGAGCGGGAGCTCACCGCAATAGCAAGAGCCGAGCGTCGTTGTCGGTCCATCGAAGCAGTTGGTCGTTTGGAGGCAAGTCAGAATGTCGTAGCAGACTGCGCGGTCAGCGGGGGAAAGCTGCGGATCTTCGCAATTGTTGGCGAAGATGTTGCAGTCCCCCTCGGACTCGCACTTCAAGCACTCCGGCGTCGCGAGCAACTGACACGTGGGCGAGCAGCTGGGCGACGGCTGGCAGTGCCCGTCCGGCCCAGGGTCGCACTTGGCCGGCGGCGGCGCCGGTTTGACGGGCTGTTGCGCGCCCGCCGTTTGCTTGGCAGCTTGCTTCTTCGAGCAACCGAGTGGCAGCCCCGCGCTGGCCAGCGCGAGCAGCGCAAAGGCCGATAGATTCCCGAAACGAGCGCGAGCGCCAACCGAAGCAATCATGGTGTCGGGACGCTTAACTCCGCCCCTGGTATGGGGGCAAGTGACGGTTCGCGCACGTAACCCTGACAGTTGTGTTGCGGAGCTTCGCCGCCGGCTCAAGCCGTCGGCTTCGCGCACCAGGCTCGCCAAGCCTCTCGGTAAGCTGTCTCGAGATCGCGGGCGAAACGCGGCGCGTCCATGAGCGGCGAACCGCGCAGCCGCTCCCGCAAGCCGGCGCGAAGCCGCTGTAACGCTGGCAAGTCGGAGGTGAGCGTGGCGGCGGCAGCGACCAGC
>Ga0307508_10003830_pt1 | contig 14989 bp, 15 predicted proteins | sample 9_EM_MG_FD_203089 | JGI IMG/M metagenome (GOLD analysis project Ga0307508, IMG submission 203089) | Populus trichocarpa ectomycorrhiza microbial communities from riparian zone in the Pacific Northwest, United States - 9_EM | ecosystem: Host-associated > Plants > Roots > Unclassified | place... | reverse complement strand
GACAGTTTGTCGGGTAGAGGTCATGGTGGTGATGTCGTTGCGTAGCGATGCGGCTCAAGGGGTTGAGGCTTAAAAATCAAGAGTGCAGGGATGAGACGCAGAAGCGAGGCGCAAAGCGGCAGGTACGACGGGTGCGATTATCGATGGGTAGCGGATTGGCAGTGCGTTCAATCTGGGCTCATAACCTGTTGGAATATAGAGATCGACAGAGACAAAGATAGTGAATTGGTTGATTGATACAAAGTCGAAGGAGGAACATTCTCTCTATATACAACGCGCCTGAGGGACTCGCCAAGGGGAAAGGACGGAAGACTGTCTCCCGAACCGGTGCTTGGAGACTAAGGCTGCTGTCATCTCCGGACATGTTGCCTCTGGTCCGTCATCTCCGGACGCTGTCTCCGGTCTGTCATCTCCGGACGCCCATTATTCTGACAGCGACATATGGAGATCATGGAGAACTACACACTTCCGTTTCGGGATCTGGGAGTGGTATTGGTTGCACAGTCATCGGCCTGATCAGGGTGCTGTAGCCATTCCATCCCATGGGTGTCCAGCTCCTCCGCCGTGAGCTTAGCCCACTCATCAGCCTTCTTATTCCCTGGAACCCCTTTGAACCTGGGCGCTACTGGATGTTAATACCCACAGGCTGATATATCTACGGTACGAACAGTAAGTACTTTTTATCACAAGAAACTAAAGAAACTGGATGATAAAAGCGTTAGAAATTCTTCTCGATGCTCAGGCACACCGCTAGTGGAAGATTAGGCGAGGCCAGAGTTGGGTGATGCCGTGGCGATACTGGGACGGCTGAAGTTGATTGAGTGCCCGATTAGGAATAGTGCCAAGCAGCTGCGAAGAGATGGGGTCTTTCGTCTTACTTCTTCTCTTCTTCTTTTCTTTTTCAGACAACACTAGGTCGTCACTGACATCCGAGTTTGCCTTTTCCTCTTTTGCTCACTTAGCTCCTCACGGCATCACACATCGTACTCTCCACTCACTTACCCTCTTGATTATCTCACGCGATTACACTGTGCACTCTGCACTCTGCTCTCTGCTCTCTGCTCTTCGCTCTCCACTCTCTGCTTTCTGCTCTCTGCTCTCTTCTCTGCTTTCTGCTCTCTGCTCTCTGCTCTCCCCTCTCCGCTCTCCGCTCTCCGCTCTCTGCTCTCCGCTCTCTTCTCTGCTCTCTGCTCTCTGCTCTCCAATCACCCGCTTGGCTGTTCGCCCCTCTCATGTAATGACACAGTGAGCTGTCTACTCACCCTCCGTCCGCTCTTTCACCCTCTTGATCACCATCTCACGCAATCACACAGTGCGCTATCTAGTCACCAGTTCGCCCCACTCTCATGCGATTGATTACATGGTGAGCTGTCCGCTCACACATCTATGCCTTACTCAGCCTCTCGAACATCCTCTGACACGATCCCAAAGCAAGATTGTCGACCTTGCCACGAAAGTTGGCATGCTCTGGGTCATGATTCTAAGTACCACCAACCTTGAAGACTACGAGGTCACTACTTATGTCTGTGTGTACATATAGCTATTCCCGACAATGCAATGTCTCTTATTTTGCTTGCAGCTACAACGTAAGTTACAAAATCAACAGGAACCTACGAGTAATGCTAACAACATAGGTGTAACTGGGTGGGTCTAGCGAGGCTTCAAGTAGCGGCAAGTGAACAGACGGCATGGGCATGCAGATGAGTGTTTGAGTGAGCAAGCGGGTGAGCGGCGAAAGTAGAAGAGCGGCACACAGTCGTGGGACCGGGCAGGCACAGGACGCGAGATGCGGACAAGATACAGATGAGGTATAGAGGGGCAATATCGTGGAGGGTATGGATTCTGAGTGGAGATTTTTGGTATTGAGATTGAAAAGGAGCCTAGATAGAAGTAGCATGCAATTAGACTTAATTTAGTAACACACAAAATACCGTGATAAACCTCATTCAGTCTCCAAACTGTATCTCCACCCTCATTGCTGCAGGGCGACTGCATTTGCCAAAACTTCGGTGTACTGTTGTAGCCGAAATGTAAGATCGACGGCATACGGACAGCATGGAGATCAATGTATTTGAATGACGTAATGCAAAAACGCCGGTATTCAGACGGACTTGAGGCGGCATTGAGAATCCTGCCGCCGGACCTGAAAGGCAGGTGTAACTCAATAGATTTACCGGAATCTTTCAAACTCGACTTGTACCACAACCCGTAGCTAGCCTGATTGGCGACCATGAATAATGACCTATGGCACGACTTGAAAGTAGTCGTCACAGTTGAACTCGAGTTTGTTCCTCAAGATGTTTCCAAAATAAGCTGCCTAATTGCGGCCTTTCATGTACAGGCTGCATTCTCGCCAACACCGCCTGTCTACAGAGTAACTCCAATAGGGAGAACCCCCCCCTTTTTGGTACTGTATTCAAAAATTCTCTTAATAGGAGAAGAGATGGTGGAATTGTAAGGGAAATCCGGTCCGCAATTCTTGGGTTGTGTGTGGGTTTTCGCGTTTTGGGCTACACCTAACCTGTTACTGGGAACTTTCGGCAGAGGAGTGTGAATGGTTTGGTGAGCGGATGGCGAGGACGGGGGTGTAATGGCAGTGGAGAAATGTGTGGGGATTTGGGGACGGGTTGGAAAAGAATACGATTGATAGACGAATCAGGGGAGGGTGGTTTTTATTTTGTTTTCTCACATTCGCATGAAGCCTATCTAGACTATGGCGGCGTATATTTTAGACCGTTTGCTCGCCGCTGTCGGCTCGATGGCATCGCGTTGCAAGCATTCATTTGCCCTCCGCCCAAGCCTGTCCCAGGAGAATGATGATCGCATCAAGGTAAAAACAAAAGAGACAGCGAATGAGAAACGCCCTCACTCTCACACTTCTTCTGCGAAAAAAAAAGGTGGGAGTGGGAAGAAACAACGGTTCCTCAACCTCGGCGCCCAGCTCCTCCGCCTCCGCTCGCATCTCCTCCTCACGTTCTCCCCACTCCCAGAGCTCCCCTTCTGACACCTCACTCTGCGCGTCCTCCGCAGGCGAGGGTGGGACTCGCCTCCCTACCTCTGTTGTGGAGGACGTCAAGCACCACCCTGCTGCATCTCTCATCCATTGTACGTTCCTACCACTCTTTCTAGCTGCTCTAATTATTTCCTCGACGTGTCCCATATCTTGTCTCGGTACGCGTCGCGCATAGCAGCCAACATTCTGTTACATTACATCACCGTCACCAGACCTAAGAACGTGCCTTGCAAAACCACCAAAAAATTAAATTTCGAGCGTTTTTATATTTGAAAAATAGCACCGACTTAGAACCGACAGGGATTGCAAAACTAAGGACTTAGCTTTTTCATCGTACTTCTTTCTTATGTCGTATATTTGCACGGTGACTCCTAAAGTATGTATCAGCTGGGCACTTCTTGAAGAGACACAGGCTGGTTTGGTTTTTGTACGGATGCAGAGCCCCCGCCGCATCTGGCAAGAGATTCCTTTCATTGACTGAAGACCATAAACAAAATATAGAAAAAATTGGAGGAGCAGGGAATCGAACCCTGGACGGGCTCTATGCTAAAGAGGAATTATACCACTAAACTACACCCCCGACATGAAAACTAGTGAAATGTCTGAATTAGCGCGAAACTAAATTCCGTTAAAGGGGTTATTTTGCAAAATAGTATGCGCCTCCAACACATGGCACTTAACATGTTTGGAAAGAACCTTGCCCATGAAGAGCAGGGGGGCCACAGACGCCGCCCCACTTCGACCGACACACCGTGCCTCTAGAAAGCAAATCGTGGTGCTGCGGAAAGCCAGGCCGGACATCACGATCGAAATCCTATGATGCCCAGCACACAAGGCGGCCCAAGCAATGATGAGGAAGTCGCAGCCAAACTTTTAGCAGCAGCAGCTGTCACGAACATGGCATGACAGGCTCCTTGGCGCCGGCGCCGGTGCCATTCTCACCCTTGCCGCCCTGTAGCTAGTCCTCGTTTCCGCTGCTGCAGCCGCGCTCATCCTCCGTACTTAGGCGCCTTAACAGATCTCCGCCATATCGCTCTGGTAGCGATATCCATGACCGCTGGCCGGTCTAGAGCTCTCTCCTTTGTTTCTTCTATGTTGCTTGCGCGTACTTCTCTTGTCCGCTACGTTTGTTGTCTCCCATTGATTGAGCTTGCAAGTCCTTCTCCCATGTTCGTTACGAGTATTCTTTTCCCTTGATTAAGTTGTACGTCAGTCTTCCTTTCCTTTACTGTTACTGCTTACGTGTCCTTTCTCCTGTTGCCGCGTGTAGAGTGTTGGCCACGCAGCGGCCGAGTGCGATCATGTGTTTCCCTTGGACGAGACGATCGAGTCATGATGTTAGACGGAGGAACTGTGTCAGTGATGCGGGCAAGCTGCGATTCCACAGAGGGAAGGAAAAGTATAAAGGAAGGGTGTGGTAGCTAGTCTGCAGATTCTTCTCCACACAATCTATTATTTCGCTCCACAGACCTACCTCTCTCTACCCGTGAACCGGTGCTGTGACCACCACCCCCGATAAGAACAACGAACCCACTCAAGGCGTGTGAGAAGACCGCTACGAGACCATGCCAGGTGTGACGGATACCGCGAGAACAACGAGCCCGTGCAAGGTGTGTGAGAAGACTGCGACGAGACCACACCAGGCGTGATGGATACCGGGAGAACAACGAGCCCACGCAAGGCGTGTCAGAAGACCAGGACGAGACCACGCCAGGCATGACAGATACCGCGAGAACAACGAGCCCATGCAAGGGGTGTGAGAAGACCGCGACGAGACCATGCCGGGCATGACAGATACCGCGAGACTACAAGCGGCGCATGAGTACACTGGTAGCGAGACTACAAGCGGTGCATGAGTATGCCGGAAATGTGACTACAAGCGGCGCGTGAGTACGCTGGAAGTGTTACTACGAGCGGCGCCTGAGTACGTCGGAATTGTGACTACAAGCTGCGCGTGAGTACGCCGGAATTGTCACTACGAGCGGTGCGTGAGTGCGCTGGAAGTGTAACTACGAGCTTGCCCTGAAGAAACCAAGCCTAAGTTACCTTTCGAGCAGCACAGAGTAGTCAAGGCAGGATCTTGAAACTATATTGCGTCTCCAAATTGACACCTGACGTGGAAAGACAACACCGATACTAGAGTCCCACAATGAAGACTCCTAGGACCTCCTCAACCTCCGAGAATTCTGGGAAGTCCCCAATAACAAGCGGGACCTGAGCCCTGTAACACCGGAACAACAATCAAGACCCCAGACACCCGAGTCACCAGAACAACCTAGAAGAATGGCGGAAGGATCAGGCACGGGGGGAAGCAGACACCACTTGCTAATTACGGAGATGCTGCAAACAGTCTTAGCAGCATGCGACAGACCGCCGCAGAACAGTTACCCAAAGCTCCGGGACCCTGAACCGTTTGAAGGAGAAAAAGCAAAATTCAAAACTTTCCTGGCTCAGTGTGAGCTGAAGTTCAGGACAGAGGGGAACCGATTCGACGAAGATGAGAAAAAGACGGGATATGCATCCTCCTTACTCCGAGGGGTGGCATGAAACTGGGTGGAAACTTTTCTCAACCAGGAAGGAGGAATCAACCTAACATGGGAAGAACTGAAAACCAACATGAGGCATGCTTTTGGCCAAGTAGACACCGAGGAAATAGCGTTCGAGGAATTCCAGAAAATCCAGCAAGGAAACCGAACAGCAGCAACCTATTGGGTGAAATTCCAGCGAATCAAAGCAGATCTCCCATACGTGGACAACGTATGCGTCGCTCGATTTCGAGATGGATTACACCTAGAAGTAAAAAGACACTTGGTCATGAGCGAAGTACTGGCCACCGTTCTGGTGGACTATGCCACCGTGGCCATCAAAACGGATAGCCGCCTATGCAACCTCAGAGTCATTAATCAACAACCTGCAGCTAGCCCAGAATTGCTCTTCCTTGTCCACACGAAAGAACCGCCGTCAGTACCTCCAGGGTGTCCGATGGACCTAGACGCCACAAGGCGATTCAAGTTCGCACCAAGAACGCCGAACTGGTTTCCCCGACGACCACCAACGGACGAATGCCACAATTGCAGGAAAAAGGGGCACTTTTCGAGGGAATGCCCTTAGCCCAAGAAAGCACGAGTCCCATGGAGGTGGCCATACCGGGCAGCAGAAGCCACGTACGCAGAAGACACCATAAACAATGAAGAAGGGAAAGAACCCGAACCGGCGGGAAATGACAGCCCTTGGGAATAGGCGTAGGCAACAGCCACCCGAGTGTAACGGGCGTGGCTGTCTGACTCCAGGTAGCGAACTGGGACTTATGGGTGAGGGCGTGGGGACGTGGACAGATAAGGACAAGACGTGGGGAAACGGGCAAGGCAAGGACGTGGCATTGAGGTGGAACAATTGCTAGTAGTCAAGGCCGACTATGGCTGTCGATAACAAGTTGTTGTGTGAAGAAGAAACATGCAAGATAGACAACAGCGCACTCTTATATACAATGAGTGCGATCCTCCACATCCAGATCCTTCTCCATGCTGTGCAACCAGAACCAGCAGAACCTTTCCTCGCCGTGCACCTAGTGTGACACTGGGGTTGTATCGTAACCGGAGTGCAGTGAGAATCAAAGGTAATCAGGCTACTTTCGATAATTCACAGCGGAATAATCTTAGATCTTGTTTGTGGGGTTTGTTCTTCGTTGAGTGGGTGTTCGGTGCTGCCCTCTCTTCCTCACCGAGCAGGATCTTGCCTAGCTATATAGTCTTCTTGGGGTGTCACGTGGTTCCTCTAGAGAACCCGTACCTCCTATCCTTTTCTCAGGAGACTCGTCCGCCAGCCAAGGCCCCAGAACCCCACGGGCTTGGTCCTCACAACCTCTTGGCCCTGGTCGGTCTAACGATAAGCCGACTGATCCCCGCACCGCGCAAACCCCTCTAGCCCTGCGGGTGAGCGGTTTACCGGCCTATCAGTGAAAGAGGAGTTATTGGCTCTATGACCTCACCCCTCGTATCTCGTATTTAGTTGCATTTGCAGTTCGTCTGGAGATTAGCCCCTTAGGTCTGTTACGGCTGTAAGGTCTAATCCCGAGGCTATCTCCCGCCTAGACTCTCTGAAGCTGACTGGGCTCGACTCCCTCCTTCGAGCGGTATTAGGTAAAGCCTCACGTGCCCTGACTACGTCGCTATCTAACTTCCCTGGTGTTTTCGGACTGAGGTGTAACACTACCTCCCCCTCTTCTTAGCTTCGTCCCGAAGCTATGCACGTTCCTTCATCGAGTAGCCTGCCTCTTTCTGAGTATGTTTTGAGAATCCTTGGTGGGATCCCATGAATGCAGTCCTCCTCCCCTGCAGCCCTCCCAGCCATCGAATCAGGGCGTCATTCTCTGTAATCCGGTGGCTGGGCCCTCGGAGTAGGCCGGTGTGTACTCCTACATCATTTGACTCCCGCCGGGCAGCTGCGTTCATGGAGATGAAAGCCCCAGTTTTCCCAGTGCGCAACCTGTCGACCTCCGGCTGGGACACATGGAAGGAGTGACCAAGCCCGAACAAGCCGGACGAGCCAATGGTGTGCACACAGAGGTGTCCGTCTGCCGCCAGGGTCCGCCGCCTGTTGGGGGTTTCATTTTCCGCGGCAATTACCCCAGCGTGGAGTCGCCTTGGCCGTCTCTGGCTGGGTCGGTCGTTCGCGAACGAGAAGCATATGACATTTTTCCAGGCTTGGGACAGGTGGAACGAGTGACCTTCTCGACTCAGGGCTTGTGCCCGGGCGCTCTTCCCGCCCTTCGTAGGTGTACAGACAGAGGTGTGCCGTACCGAACGCCTACCGCTTTTTGTCCGTTCAAGTCTGACCTATCCTTTGACGGGTCGTCATGCTGGAGCTTTGGTGCCCGAAAAGCGCGTCTTTTCTTCTTTCGGTGCCCGAGAAGTGGGTCTTCCTTCGCTTGCGTGTTAGATGAAGTCCTCCAGCCCCTTCATCCCTACTACCGCTCGTGCTTCGAGGGCCCTTCTATGGACATACCATCTAGGCGTCGGTGAGTCGGTAGTCCCTCGACGCGTCTGGATTTTGTCTGTGAAACTCCCGGAGCTTCTCTAGACCGCCTACCGAAAAGTTGTCGAATGGTTCTTCCATCCAGTCTTTGCGTTCCGGGTAGTCGAGCCATTTGACGAGGTAAATGATCCTCTTGTTATTTCCGCGGCCGCATTTGACCGAGGACATAACTTCGTCGACATCGTATTCCTCCGATTGCTCAATGTCATCCGCCTCTTGGAGCACCTTTGACGGGTCTGGTGGTGCTCGGTGCTCGCTGGTTCGGTAGGATTTGAGCAGCGAGACATGGAAGACGTTGTGGATCTTCCATTTCTGGGGCAGCGTGAGCCGGACAGCCAGGGGGGAGATAATCTTCTCGATCTGGAAGGGACCATGATTTTTGTGGTCTAGTTTTTTCGATGGGCGGCGCGTCTTGATGTTGCGTCCGCTGAGCATTACCAAGTCTCCTACTTGGTAAGCTGGGAGTGGTTTCCGGCCCGGATCGGTGTACCGCCGCATTCCCTCCTGTGCTTCTTCCATTCCCTCTCGGGATTTATCGTGTATGGCCTTCATCCAGTGTGCGTATACCGTACTGGCGGGGTTGAAGGGTTCCGTTAGCCTCGGGCCTGTGGTTACTGGGTGGTAGCCATAGTTAGCGTAGAAAGGGGACATGCCGTTGCCCGTTGTGGTAGAGTTGTTATAAGCGAACTCGGCCATGGGTAATAGGCGCGCCCAATCGTCCTGTTCTTTGCTTGCGAATGCTCGGAGGTAGGCTTCGATCGTTTGGTTGAGCCGTTCTGTCTGCCCGTCGGTCTCTGGATGGAACGCTGTTGACATCCGGGGCCGAATTCCTAAGAGCTGTAGGAATTCCTTCCATACTTTTGACGTGAAGCGGGAGTTCCTATGGGATACGATATCAGCGGGGAGGCCGTGATATCTCCATACCTCCTTGGTGAAAATGACTGCTAGGTCTGCCGCTGTTTTCTTGTTTCTCTTCAGCGGGAGTAAGTGGGCCATTTTGGGGAACCGATCGATGATCACCCATAGCTGGTCGCATTCCTCCGAGATTGGTAGCTCCGTGATGAAGTCCATTGCTATGGATTGCCATGGTGCGTATGGCAGTTCTAGTGGGGAGGACAGCCCATAGGGTGGGTGTCGGGACGCCTTGTTTTGCTGGTATTTGGGGCAGCTTCTGACTAAGTCGATGATTCGTTCGTCCATTTTTGGCCACCAGAAGTTTCGTCGGATCAGTTCGATGGTTTTGTCCTGTCCCATGTGCCCGGCCACCTTCGTATCGTGCTCTGATTCGATGATTTCTTGTGCTAGTCCTTTAGGTACCCAGAACAGGTTCCGTCAGTACAGCAGGTTGTCCTTCCAACTTAGTTCCTTGACCTTTCGGTCTTTTGGCGACGGTTTCTCCGCTGCCGCTTCCTGTTCCTTTGCCTGTTCGTAGGCTTCATCTTTCTTCCCTTCCTTCCTGACGTTTGCCAGGAATTCCTCCAATCATTTCCTTTCCTGGAGTGATGCCAGCGGGGCCGAGGAGCAGATGAATGAAACGCCTCTTCTTTCATCCAGGCTTTTCTCGTCCAGGTTTTTTGCCTGTAAAACCGTCGTAATCGGCTGGTTTTCCACCCCCCCCTTCTCCGGGTGGTACTCCGAACGCCTTAATAGCGCATCCGTCTTGCCGTTCTGGGTCCCTGGTCGGTAATAGATTTGAAAGTCGATTCCCGCCAGTTCTTGGGCCCATCGCGCCTGTCGTCAGTTTAGCACTTTGGTCGTCGTGAAGTATTCCAGCTTTTGGTGGTCCGAGAAGACTTGGACTTGGGGTGTCGCTCCCTCGCAGTAGCATCGCCAGTGTTTGAATGCGTCGACCACCACTAGTAGTTCCTTGTCGTGGATTTCATAGTTGATTTCCGCGGGTTGGAACTTTCGCGAGTGGAACGCCACTGGGTGGAGGCGATTTTCTTCATCTCGTTGTGATAGGACCACTCCCAGCGCGAAGTCGGAAGCGTCGGTCTCGATAATCACCTTTTTGACTGGGTCGAAGTGGGCCAGAATAGGGGCCGTGGTGAAACGCTGCTTGAGTTCTTCGAAAGCTGCCTGCGCCTCTGGGTTCCAGCTCCATTCCTCTTTTTTCTCCTTTTTGGTCAGCTCCGTCAGGGGCCGTGCCACCCGGGAGTAGTCCTGGATGAAACGTCGATAGAAGTTAGCGAACCCTAGAAAGGATTGTACTTCCGTTAGAGATTTGGGCGGTTTCCATTCCAGTACTGCCTCCACTTTTTCTTTTGCCATCTTTATCCCGTCTCTCCCTATGACGTATCCCAGAAATTCCACTTCTTCAGCCTTCCAAACGCATTTTTCCGGGGAGATCGCTCGCCTGTTTTCTTGTAATTTTCTGAGAACTTCTTTGACTAGACGGTCATGTTCCTCCTCGGTTTTGGCGTATACCAGTATGTCGTCCATGTATGCTAGTACCCCCAAGTCTAGTAGGTCAGACAGAACGTGGTTCATCATGTCCTGGAATGTGGAAGGTGCGTTTGTTAGGCCGAAGAGCATTACCTGGAATTCGAACAGTCCATAACGGGTTCTGAAGGCGGTCTTCCATTCGTCTCCTTTCCTCATCCGAAGTAGGTGGAACCCGTTTTTGAGGTCCATTTTTGTGAACCATTGGGCTCCCTGTACCCGGTCTTGCAATTCCTGCATAAGTAGGAGTGGGTATCGGTTTGAGATCGTTATCTGGTTCAGCAACCTGTAGTCCACGCATAGGTGAAGTCCTCGTCCGTGGGGCTTTCGTACGAATAGGATTGGAGACCCAGCTGGTGATGTTGATCGCTTTATTTTCCCGGTTCGTTCCATTTCCTTCAGCCATTCCCGGAGTGTCTTTAGCTCGACTTCTGATAAGGGGTATATGGGTCCCCAGGGTGCTGTGGCTACTTCCTTGAGTTCGATTTTGCAGTCGTAAGGGCGGTGCTGTGGAAGCACATCTGCCGCTTCCTTGCTCATGATCCCCAAATAGGGTTTGAATTCTCCTGGGACATTGGCCAGGGCGTCGCCCTCAGTGGCTGCCGAGATATGCCCTATTATCTCTGGGCGTTTGGGTCCTGGGCCACTTTTCCGTCCCAGGTGAGCGAAAACCCCTCTTACTCGTACTGTGTGCAGGTTTCTTGGCACCCGCGACTGTTGAACCGTATTTCTTTTGATTCCCAGACTCCTTGCGGGGGATGCTTGGATATCCACCAAAAGGGTAGGAAGATGTCGACTTCTGGTTCCATGGGGGTTACCTCGAAAGATTCCTTTGAGAAGTGCCGCCGGTGTTGGAGGAGTAGCGGTTTGGTGTAAAATATTCCCGCCTCTTCCACATTCAGCCCTGTGTAGTTTTCGATGCGGATCGCCGGGTCGTGTTTGAGCATAGGTATCTGTAGTTCCCTAGCTGTTTTCTTGTTGACCAGCGGTACTGAGCAACCCATGTCTAGCAGTACCTGCACTCAGTGTTTTTCTAGCCCCACATGGAGTAGCATGGTTATGATTGGTCGGGGTCCGCCCTGGGGTTTCTTGTGTCTGGCTTCTCACTTGGGTTCCTCGGCGCCCCTTTTTTGGCCGGTTCCGCATGTGATGGTTTTGGTCTTATGGCCCGGCCGCGTCCTTTGACCCTTTAAAAATCCTCCTCTTCCCATATGGGGTTCTGGACGGGTGGCTCCGTGTCCATTGCATCTGCCGCCGAGATTTTCTGTGCCTTGGTTCTGGGAGCTGGGTCCTCTTCTTCTTCCCTTTGGCGTTTGGTTCCGGCACCTATTTTCCATGGCACTGCGGGAAGGCTGGTGCCTTTTGCCGAGGTGCTGGCGAAACATTTGGCCACTTGGTGACTTGGTTGCCCACAACGATGACATCCTCGGGTGGCCGCGTATTCTCTGCGCTCGCCGTCCGGGTCTCCTTGGAACGCAGCAGCCTCGAATGCCCATCGCCCTGTTCCTCCGTATGCACCACCCTTGTTACCTTCGCAATGGGGTTCCTTCTCTGTTTCCTTACCCTTTTGGGTATTATCAGAGCTCCGTCCGTCCTTCTTTTTTTCATCTCGTTTCCCGACCGGGGCTGGAGCCCTTGCCTGTTCTCGGGCTAGTCGCAAGGCCTTCTTTTTTTCGACTTGTAGCGCCGCTTGGTACGTCGCCTGTAGGAACCCATCGTCATCTGCAAAGTCTTCCAGGTAATGGGCGAACCTCATGTCCATTACTGATTCTGGCATTGTGAGGTTCACTTTCTCTTGGAGGCTTTCTCCCGTAGCGCATGCGTAGAGGTTGAGGGCTCGGAACTCCATCATGTAGGACCGGATGTTGCCCTAGTACCTTAGCTGCCCTAATTTTAACTGGGCGTCTGCTGCTTCTCGCTCGTTGCGGTATTCAGTTCGGATCGCGGGTGAGTAATTTGCCCAAGTATCGTTGTCACGCAGCTCCCGTTGTCGATGGAGGTGCCAGATCAGGGCCGTGTCCGACAAGAGTGTCCCGATCCAGGCAATTTTTTGCCTGTCGATGATCTCAGGGTAAAACCTGAGGTACACGGTGACTGACTCCCACCATTGATTGAAGGTGGCGGGGTTCTTTCCGTCGAACTTTGCTGGGTTCTCCATTTTTAAACTGGAGGTCCTTGGTCGAGGTTCCGCTTGTGGGGCTGGGACCTCTGCCGCTGTGATTCCGGCTCCCACCAACCGGGCTATTTCTTCTGGCGTGAGCATGGTTGCTAGCCAATCCTGGGTGGGCTCCTCTGTGCATGGTGGGGCCCTGCCCATAGGGAGGTTCCGCTCATATAGGTCGTCGTCGCCTTCGCTAGGAGGAGGCCAGGGTGAGGCCAACACTTGCCTTCTTGGGGGTCTTGGTGGTGGTCCTTGCGGCGGGTTCGCGGCTGGGACTATCGGGGATGCCGGGACTGCCGGGGGCCTTTGTCGTCGTTGTTGGGTTCCTCTGAGTAAAGGACTCCCTAGCACCAATCGGGTTGGCGGTGCTTCTGGGTTTGGAGTGGGCCGTTTTTGCTCTGCTGGGGTTGTGGGTAAAGGTAGTGAGGTTGCTACTCACAGCAATTCATCCTGTGCCCGGGCCAGCCAATGCTCCAGGCCGGCCATTCGGTCTCGGTCTTCGTTCCGTTGTTGCTCGAGCATTTCCACCTTTCGCTGGTGGTCAGCAGCCCATTTCTCCACGTTACCTTGGAACTCCATTAGGTTGACGTTCCTGGCCAGGTTTGCTTCCGACAGGGACGCCACCGCATTGTGCATTCGGGCCACCTGTGTTGCCTCGTGTACCCGATGTAGCTCGCTCGTCTTAGAGTGCTCAATAATGGCCTCACAGACCTGTCGGGTAAACACCTGATACGCGTTAGTGGATACCATGAGTTCGTTCCTTACCCATTCCCCCGAAATTTGCTCCTTCGCTTCCATCTGCTTATAGACCTATTGGGCTCCCTGCACTAGTCAGTTGTACGCTGCCTCGATGCGTCTAACGTGTCGATTCGTGCGGTCCAGCGTGTTTCTGCAGACGTTCATTAGTTGGCGCAAGTATTGCTGAGCCTGCTGTTGATGGTTGGCCATCGCCCGCATCTATGCCACTGGGTTGGCAATTTCCAGGGCTTCTTCTTCTGCTTCTTCGTCATTCGTGATTTGCAGCAGCCCACGGGGTGCTTTCAAACGAAGCATGTTGTAGTCGGAGGTGGTAGACATCTTAATAGAGGTCGAGGAAGTCCCCTGTGTAGATCGTTTCGTCGTCGGTGAAATAATAGTCACAGAGATCTCGAAGCTCGTTTTCTGTGAATTCTGCGTTTTTATGGTGGTGGGCGCAGTTGAGCCAGTATTGCGTGTACCAGTTCCAGGGCTCCTGATCTCCTTCTTGGTAGGGAGTAGGGATAGGGCCGTTGCTGAATGTATCCCACTGTTCGTAGTTGGCTAGCTCGGTATTGATTGATTGGAATGTGTAGTCGAAGGAGTACTGAGACTTGGGTTCCAGGAGAGTGGATAGCTCGAGTAGATAGAGGTGGTCTTCGAAGTAGGTATTGTTGAAGCAGGCCATGAAAGTAAGGTGATTTTGAGATCAAGATTATAGTGTAACACTGGGGTTGTATCGTAACCGGAGTGCAGAGAGAATCAAAGGTAATCAGGCTACTTTCGATAATTCACAGCGGAATAATCTTAGATCTTGTTAGTGGGGTTAGTTCTTCGTTTAGTGGGTGTTCGGTGCTGTCCTCTCTTCCTCACCGAGGGGGATCTTGCCTAGCTATATAGTCTTCTTGCGGCGTCACGTGGTTCCTCTAGAGAACCCGTACCTCCTATCCTTTTCTCAGGAGACTCGTCTGCCAGCCAAGGCCCCGGAACCCCACGGGCTCGGTCCTCACAACTTCATTGGCCCTAGTCGGTCTAACGATAAGCCGACTGATCCCCACACCGCGTAAACCCCTCTAGCCCTGCGGGTGAGCAGTTTACCGGCCTATCAGAGAAAGAGGAGTTTGTAACGGGTGGGTCTGGGCAAGGCTCCAGGTAGCGACGCGCGGCGGTCGAGCGGAGTAGGCGCGGCGAGGACATGGGCGGGGGCAGAGGACAGGGACACGGACGAGGACACGGGACAAGGACAGAGGACAAGGACAGAGGACAAGGACAGAGGACAAGGACAGAGGACAAGGACAGAGGACACGGCGACAGCGTAAACAAGTTGTTGCGTACAGATCTACGGCGGGCGATGGCCCCCATTATATACAGGAATTCCTCCCAGCGCCCGCAAGCAAACACGCAACCCTACTCCGATGCGTTTCACGTTTCTTCATGCGATCCCTCATTCCCGCACTCCGTCCTTCATGCGATCCCACTTACGCGATCCTGCATTCCCGAATCCTTCCGTGGCGTTACGTTCCCCCACCTCCGTGGTCCGGCGCGGCGACATGTGGTTCGGCATGTGATCCGGCGTGGTCCGGCGGCATGTGATTCGGGCGCCG
>Ga0307508_10003829_pt1 | contig 14990 bp, 16 predicted proteins | sample 9_EM_MG_FD_203089 | JGI IMG/M metagenome (GOLD analysis project Ga0307508, IMG submission 203089) | Populus trichocarpa ectomycorrhiza microbial communities from riparian zone in the Pacific Northwest, United States - 9_EM | ecosystem: Host-associated > Plants > Roots > Unclassified | place... | reverse complement strand
ATTGTTAGCGAGAGGCCTGGTTACGAGGGGGGGGGAAAAAACACGACGTGTCCAATAAAAAAAGAGAGAAATAGAGAGATGAAAAAAAAGAAAAAGAAAAAAAGAAGAAGAAAAAGAAAAAAAAAGGTCGAGCGTACTCTTCTTCTCTCCAATCTGTCTGCCGCCCTACTGTTCGTGGAATTCGATCGTGCCAATTTCAGAAACACATCCTCAGTGTTCTGCGCTGCGGGCGCATGCGCATCCCGTAAATCCTCCAGACCCCTGATGGTTCTGTCCTTCTCGCCGTATTCATCATCGTCGTCGTCGTCGTCGTCGTCGAAGCTGCTGAAGCTCTGTCTTCGCTTCATCGCGGAGGCAGTCCTCTGGATGTCTCTGTACCCCTGAGCGGTTCCGGTTCTCGAGGGAGTCTGGGCCAGTATTGCGTTGCTGCTCGCACTGCTGCTGCCATGGTCTCTGCTGTACGCTCGACTGGGCGTCGAAGGGACGGTGTAGTGGCCGTGGCTGTCCATTGTGAATCGTTTTCGAAAAGCTAGTGATGGGGGAGGACCAGCGCTTGTCTCTACACCATTACTACTGAAGCGGGCGGGAGCGCGTTTCTTTGGAGGAGTGGGCGAATGCGAACGAGTGGACGCGAGCGAGCTTGAAGGCCGCGAACTTGGGGTGGTGCAGTTAGCGCGGTGGAGATCGAAGCGACTGTCTTTCGCTGCGGAGGCGGAGGCGGCACTGGAGGTTGCGGGGGCGGCGGTGGTATTTTTTGGCGTCGGGAGGAGCGACCGGGGCGCGGCCGGGTTCGTGGTGGCGATGGGATGTGAAGGAGCGGGCGTGGGCTCGGACGGTGGATGGGAGACGGAAGGAGAAGAAGAAGAAGAAGAAGAAGTAGTGGCAGCAGGCGCTGTGCGACGACTAGGAAGTGGCCGGTGTGGAGGAGGGTGTGGTGCGGGCCTGCTAGCGGTGGCTGCAAGCGCAGACGAAACGGCGTTGGCGCTGGCTACGACGCTGGTGGGGGGCAGTCCGTCCGGCCGCGAGACGGGGCTGCTGTCGCTGGTGCTGCAGCTGCTATTATTGTGCGCTCTTCCGCTCAAGCGCCGGTCGCGTCCTGTGTTTGCGGCTCCGGCCCAGCCGTCGTGCGTTCCGGCGCTGCTGCTGCTGCTGCCGGCGCCGGCGTGCCCGGCAGCCAGCGGGTCGTGTCGCGCGGGGACGGTTGCCGGGCGACGCAGCCGGGGCTGCTGGAGACGGACGGCGACCCGGCTCGACGAGCTGCTGGCGACCGACGACGGCGACGACGACGTCCGCCGGTGCCGAGACGAGGCGGGGGCGGGCGGGGGCGGGGAACGTGGAGCGACAGAGCCGGCGGCAGGCCGGGGGAGCGGAGTGGGCGGGGGCGGCTGCGGAGTGGCCGAGAGCGACGATGCCCGCGATCGCGATGCTGTCGTGGCGGGCGGTCTTCCTGTCCTTGCAGATGGGCCGGCCGCTGCAGGAGCGGCGTGTTTGCGGCCAAGACGGCCAAGGCCATGGGGATTGCGCGCGCTCGATGCAGCAGCAGCAGGCGCGGCGGCGGCGGAGTGCGGAGCGCTGGCAGGCGGCGGCGGCGCTGCTGTCCCTCTGGGAGTCCTGTCCCTCGTCCCTCGTCCTCCTCCCACTGCGCTCCCTCCGCTCGCCACTCTGCCCCGACCCAGCAGCTCCCGGATCCGGCTGCTCCTGCTGTCGCTGCTCCGGCTGCTGCTGCCGCTGCCCATCCTGGTTTCCCTGCTCGCCATCGAGCCCCATACGGCCCCGGTCGGCCGTGGTCCCAAATCCGTTTCCTGCCTTCGCTCTCGCCTCCCCGTCTTCGCGCGGCTTCCGCCTGCAGGCTTCGAAGAAACACAACCACACAGACCGAAGCCCCGCGGCACTCTGTCCCCACCCAGAAAGAAAAAACTCAACACCCCTCCCTCCACCGTCGGAATGTTCTGCGAGACCGCGGATATCTTCTCCCTCTTCTTCTCCCCCCGTCGGCCCTCGTCCTGTCTGCTTCCGTCCGCTCGCACTGCGTCCTGGCAAAGGCAAATTCGACGATCCACCGCCGCGCCGCCGTATGAAGACGCTCGAGGGAAGCGCACGGGTGTTCGGTTCTGCCCGTGTCCTTGTCTGTGTCGGCGTCCGTGTGTGTGTGTGTGTGTCCGTGTCGAAAACAGATTTCTCGTCAACGGACTTCGCAGAGGTGGCGACGATGATCCGCCCGATCGATTGAGCGACGGAGGGGGGGAGTGGGAAAAAAAAAAACCAGTTTGAAAGCGGAAAATGAAATGAGCGCCGCTGCTCTAGATTCGATTTCCTCCTCCCCTCTCTCTATCTCTCTCCTCTCTCTTTCTCCGCGTGCGGAAATGGGGTCACAAGGGTTCACCGAGGGGGGAGATGTTGGTTTCCGAAAAGTCGGCCACCTCTCTCGTAAGCTGGCAAACAACGAACCAGAGAGTTGGAGCAAGACGATGTTACTAGTAACTACTACGTCGAGAGGATGCAGCCGCTGGAGAGTCCGGCCCCGGAGAGACTTCTTGCGCTGCTCGCCGCTACATATTGCGTGGAGATCCGCCGTCGAATCGTGTCTCGCCCTTTCCCCCCCTCTCTTCTCTCCGGCTGCGCGCGGGGTGGGCCCATTCCTGCCCCCGTCCTCTTCCCCTCCGAAAAAAAAAAAAGCGATACCGAGCAGTGGGGGACAGACTGCCGCTGCGACATACCCAGATGCTATCTAGCCAGCAGCTCTGCAGAAAGGACTGCCTCCGATTGCCGGACCTCGCCCCTCACGTTCCGTCCCAGGTTCCTGCAGGGCACACATGAGCACATCACCTCCCCCTCCCGATCGTCCATCTTTCGCATTCCCCCCCCAATCACGGTCTTTCCGCGTCGCCGTTGTCGTCATCCATCGAGGATCAACATCCACATCGTCCACTCCTGTGCAAGTACATACATATGATACGCAGATATCAACACGACCCAGCCATCCCGAGAAGACGAAACTCTGCGCCCTCGACTACGGAACCCCCCGCTAGTAATGCTCGGCATCGGACCATCCAGAAGCGCTTCCAGCGCAGAAACCCCATGGCCCCGTCCCTGCCCCTGAACCACCACTGTTCATCTCCTTCCTAAATCACAATCCGGGCTTGTGTGTATCTATTCTAGCCTCCGTTTCCAGCCCTCGAAGCGAGCGAGCTTGTTGGCAGGCAGACTAGATATCCTGCGATCGAATTTCGTTTCGGGAAAAGGCCCCACCCCACCCCCATGCTGCTCCTGTCGGGCCAGTCCGTCGGAGATTGCGAGTTCGCGCGCGTTGCCGTAGCTACGATCCCGACCTCCGACCTTGCCGGAGCGGAAGGCGGATCAACGCGGAGGGAACGATAAACAAACAAACAAACAAACAAACAAACAAACAAACAAACAAACAAACAAACAAACAAACAAACAAACAAACAAACAAACAAACAAACAAACAGAATCATGTGCAACAGCCAGAAGGATAGACGGAGAAGCGAGGGAGGCAGAGCAGAGCAGGCCTGATTCCTCATGCAAGACATGGCGGACTCTCTAATTCTCCTTCGCCTGCGCGGTGCACGACCTCAACGCTAGATATCGTACGTACCGACATGCGTGCGTATCATACATACTTACATACATACGCTGGCGGAGGGGATTGGCGACAAGGACTCGTCGACATGTAGATGAATGGGCCTAGGTCTAGGTGCATATATACCGCAACCCACTCTGCTCCGTGATGTCCGCCGCCCTGCCCACGGCCAGCTGGACGAGAAAGTGAAAGAAAAGAATTTCACTTCCGTCCTTCTTCCCCCCCCGCGCCGGGACAGGCGGAAGGCCCGCCATCGATGTCTGCAGAGAATCCAGCCCAATCTATCCGGACGTACGGTTCGCATCGGGGTTTTGCTGCGCCCCCTCCCCCATCCGTCCGGGCGCCGAATGTGCAAGAGAGACATTGGAGGTTATGCAGGCGCCTGATGACGGGCTTTCTCCTATCCGCGGAGGGGAGAAGCGTGCCTGTTGTTTGTGCACTCGTTCGTTGTTCGCCCGACACCCCGTGCACGGCTATCCGCGCGGCTGCTCGGTGCGCTCGCATTCTCTTTCTTTTGAGGGGCACGGGGTACTGCTTGTTGGCAGACGATGGATCCACGGATGCTGGGAGTTCTCCACTCTGGATCGCTGTCGTGATCCGCCGTGTATGTAGTGGCTGCGGTTGATAGATCCTCTATCTATGTACAAAGTATGTAGATACGAACCGCGCTGTGGCTACCCGTCGCCATGATCGCTAGTCCTGCACTTTCCCACCGTGGGATGACATCAGCAACCGGGCCATACATAGTCTACCATGCGTCCAAAATTAATTGGGATATAACTATACGTGGTGGTGGTCAGCCGAGCGAAAGAGGACATAGATATCTTGGATTTGTTTTTTGGAGGTGTTTTTTTTTTGGAAATTTTTTTCTAACCGCGGCATCGGTGACGATCGATCAGCGCACGCAAAAATGTATCACACTCCGGCACCCATGTGTATATCTAGGTATGTATACGCAGCGATAGCGAGCGCGATCGCAGCCCTCCTCGAATCAAGCGGCGACGGGGCGAGGGCGGAAACGCGAGGTGGTTGGGGCGGACGGACGGACGGACGGGACGGGTAGATGTGTATGTAGGGCGCGGAGTGTGCCGTACCTGCATCCGGCAGCCTTCCTTCCTTCCTTCTTCCTTCCTTCTGCGAGAATCGCACTTGTCGACCGTGGTGTTTCGTCCCGTCCGCTGGATCACTATTGGCCCATGTCCCCACCCCCCCCTCCCCTCCTGTTTGTTCCAGGGTAGGACGGACGGTGGTTGGTAATTGGTGGCTGGTGGCTGGGGGTCATAGGTCGTCACCCGCGCGGATTGTTGCGTGCGGCGGGTTCGTGCTGATGCCCAGAGTGCGTCCCGCCAGCCGGCCGGTGTCTGCCATTGGTTGGGCGTGTCGTGGGCAGGCGCACGACGGGATCGCATAGGGGTCGGCGGGTAGATGGCCGCCGCGCAGTAGTCGGTGTGCGGAGACACGTACGTAGCTGAGCGCCTCTCGCCGAAGGTGCAAAAACATACGCGCGAGTGCACAGCTCCATCCGCTGGTGTCGCACCGACTGCGGATCGGGGATATGTATCTGCATGGAGTTGGTCGCCGGTTGCTCTCCGCTGGATAGCGGCTAACTGCCGCGCCCGCGAATGTTTGTTCTGCAGACGCCTGTTGGTTGGGACACCTACTGTCAGCTGGGAAACATTGCGCGAGCGGAGTAGGTGCCCATAGATATAGCATGCGCGCACCTGTATATACCGAACCCCCTCCGCATGCCGGCTGTCACTGCCCATCACTCGCGTAATGTTGACGCCCAGTGGACGCGAACCTGAATTGCACATTGCCAGGATCTAGATAGGGCGCATGCAAAAAAAAAAAAAATGTAGTCGTTGACGTCCGAGCAGATTTCCTTCCGAGTGTGTTCTCGCTTTGTTCGGTGTGGTAGAGACAGAAGACGCGGAAGCTCACTACTCTACAGCTCTACGGGACGTGGAATGGTTCGCGTGAAGGAGACGACGGAAAGGGAAGGGAAGAAAAATTAAAAAATTCTAACAGATCCGTCTACAAATACACACTCCTTCCCCTCTAGGGGGCCTCTCCGCCGCTGCCGACGGCGGCGGACGAAGACACCCCCTGCCTCTTGCGTTCCTGCCTCCGAGCACGGCTCTTCTTCGCCGTCTTGGGGAGCCTTGATGAACTCGGGCCGCTCTGACTCAAGCCATCGCCCTCCAAGGCTCCGCCAGAGTCCGCCCGGGCCGTCGAGTCGAGAAAGGTCTCAGGCGTGGGCTCGAGAGGAGTTTCCTGGGTCTTCTCGAGCGGTCCGGGTGGGCGGTTGTTGACGGTGTGCGCGGCGTCGTCGAGAGATCCGGGTCCACGGCTAACGAAACCCTTCAGCTTGGCGGTGGTACCTTTGCGGGCCTGTTCCGTCCCGTCAGTGAGCCTCACCGGCACCAGCGCACAGTAAAGCTTACCCGTATGAGCACAACCTCCTTGTTGGCCTGTGGCGATTTCGTACCTGCTGCCTCCTCTGCCTCGACGGTCGCGTCGGAGTCCCGCTCGAGCTCCTCCTTCGATCCCTTCTTTTCTTTGTCTCCCCTGGGGTTCCCCACGCCCTCGGTCGCCGATGTGGACGACCCTTCGGAGCCGGAATCGGAGGCGCAATCCAGCAGCTTGAGCTTATATATGTCACCCTCGCGCTCGGTGATCTCAAAGGTCATGCCCTCTGCGATTCCGGCCGGGGGATCGCCCATTGCGCTGGTTCCCATTTTGGTGGCATCCGTGCTGTGTTGTGTCTTCTGTTTCTTGATATCTACCGGCTCCCGTCTCGGCAACGACCCGGGTTCGCCGAAACCGGTTGCCCAGAAATCGCGACGCCAAAGCGCTCCATCCTTCCTTGCGCGAGGCCCCCCCCTCGGATTGGACTTCTTGCTCATCAGGGCAACATTCCCACGTCGGGGGCCGGGCGGGCTCGGGGTCGAGGAACCGAAACCGTCCGCAGATCGGTCGGTAGGTGACCCATCACCTTTGTTCGCGACGAGTACCATTGGCTTACTCTCTCGGGATGTCGTGCTCGTGTCGTCGGCGTTGCTACCATCACTCGACGTGTCGGATTCCTGCGTCCCCGATTTCCCGAAACGACTAAGCCCGACATCAAACTCATAGCCTCCAGGGTAACCAGGCTCCAGGGCGTCGTTCTGCCCGGGCTTCTCCACCCCTAAACGATCGGCCAGGTCTCCAAAGACGGTGAACATGCTGTCGATAGTGGCGCTCTTGCTCTCTACATACCATTCCTGGAACTTGCGATTCACAAACATAGCCTCACCCATCGCACCCGCATTGCGGCTGAATAATCCCATGAGCTGGCACAGGCGCTGCCTCTCTTGCGTGATAGCCGCGGGGCCAACGACGATGTTGCGTCCCGCCAGGCGGTAATTGAGTCCGAGCCTGTTGGAAGCTCTGAGGCTGTGCTCGAGGACCCCGAGATGGGTCGAGATCTCCCTGTCTTCCCTACTCTTGCCGCCGTCGGAAAGCGCCCAAGTGACGAAGCGGTCAAGGTACTTCATGTTGTAGCTGATCTCACTGAGGCGGGGGAGCTTGTACTTGCTGTAGAACGTCAAACCATCAGTTCCAAAGTCCAGCTTTACCAAGCAGCTCTGGAGATGCTCGACCCTCTCTTTCAGTGGCAACAGGGTGCTCATCTCGTGTCGCAAGCGCTCTTCGTCCGTGGACACGCCAGGGTTGTAGCCGTATTTGATGGACAGGTATTTGCTAAAGCCGCGATTTGGTCCCTCAGGCGCTGACTGTCGGGCGATCTCCGCGAGCGCGGCCATGAGTGCGAACTGGATATCCGCGGCTGCAGACAGAGTTTCCAGGTTGCTCCTGATGGCGTGGGTTTGGTTCTCGTCTGGTCCGCTGTCGCTAGCGCAGGGCTCGTCCGTCGCACATTCGACGCTCTCGTTTGTGATCGGATCGCTCTCGACCGGGTGTTCGTTCTTCGCCATGTCTTCCTCGGAGTGCACGGCTACCTTTCAAAGATGTATGATTCGGAGTGGAATGGAAGCGACAGGTGCAGTGGACAATCTGGAGGAGGGGTGAGAAGGGATAATGGGTCGCGAGATGAGTCGTGGCAGGGTCGGGGGTTTGCGGTTGGGAAGGTTGAGTGGTAGTCGCAGCAAGTGCTGATAGCTGCGACGATGCTGCGGGGAGGGGGGGCGTGGAGAGAGAAGTTGTTGGGAGGGAAGTCCTGTGCTTGGTTTTGTGTGTAGGAAGGAGGCGAACTTCAGCATCAACAATGGAATGCATAGATTTTCACTCGGTGGCGAAGTTTGCTGACTGCACGGCCACAATGAGACTGGTGAGGACGACGGTACGACGACCAGCCGGGCAAAGGCAGCAACCCCCATGGTCGCTGGAACACCTAAAGCGTTTGATCACGTACATAGGTCAAGTCGCGGGAAGCAAAGGAATCCAAGGTTCCTGGGGAGAAATACCGATACAGCCGTCCGGGAATCACGCTAGAATCCGGACTGGGCCCAGAAACGCCAACAAACGGCCTGCTGCAAGTTTCTTATTAAAAACGGATCACTGTTTCACTGGCCAATAGTGCATACCCCGCGTGGGCCAAGAAGCGGCCCACTGCTGAGTGCTAGAGGTGTCCCTACACGACCTAGATGCGGAAGCATCTATTCAAGAGCTGCCCGCACTGAGAACGCCAGCAGAAAATCCTGTGGGGGAGGTGCGGAGGGAGACAGGGAGAGGTAAGGACCAGTTCAAAACCCAGGACCTTTCTCGCCGGCGAGCGACGCAGCCAGGCGATCTTCGATCTCCTCGCCGCCACGGATGTGGGGAGGCTAGCCCCGAAGCCGGCTGAGGAAGACGCCCAGAGTGAGGCATCCGAGTGGGAACTCCGGGAGCGGAATGGGAGGGAAGAGGAGTAGGAAGTTGTCTTTTGACTGGGCTTTTGTTTTGTCTTCCCTCCGTAATTTCTTTGGCGCGCTCTATCTCCCTCGGGACGAGCCGGGGAGGAGGCAAACCCTAGGGCACAGATGTATAGATTCGCCAAATGCGAGTTTAGGGTAAATGCGGTGAGGTAAACGATATAAATGCGCTGTAATTGCTGTGCCAAAAGGCGTATATTGAAAGCGTCCTACAAGTTCTGGCGCCTGTGATGGGCTCGGTGTTATCGGGCGCGGACCATGGGGTGGTGAGCGCTAGGGTAGAGCCAGGCGGTTACCTGAGCAGGGCGGTGTTAGGTATTAGGAGACTTAGACTTCATCGCCACAACCTTCACACGTCACGACAAAAGCACACTGCCGGCGGCTCCCTCGAGGCAATATTTCTGTTGGATATGAACATTCTAAATCGCCAAAGCTCCAAGCCCATGAGCTCAATATCAGTATTTAAAAATGCCTCCGCGCAGTCGGAGAAGGAAAATAATAGAATTGTGAAAATGCCAAGAATTACAGTCCTACACCGTACATCACTCGCTCCGCAGCTGCTTTACCGCACATACGATGACCGGATGTGCTGCTGAAATGCGGCGTCCGCATTTGACGAGATGAGACCGGCGGGAGAAGAGGACGCTGCTCCGATCCCGCTACCGCAGACAGGAAAGGGGTGTTTTATCGACATAGTCTACATAGCTACGTAGGCTGCATGCGATTAGTGAGTAAACAAACAAAAAACCCGACCACTGTGAGATATAATACAATAGCATCACAAAAATCTGGAAATTAATTACAATTAAGAAGCAAACCATAAGTAAAGTCTTAAGGTCATTTGGATTGATCCTTTGGGCATCTGTGGTCTTGTCTACTGTGCGACAATGTCCTTATTCTGTGCACCTTACCTTCGCTCTCTCCCATCACCACCCCCCTTCTCTCTGTTCCTCGTACTTTGAAACACCCTACATCCTTTTGCTCATCTCCCTCCTCTCCATAATAACTCCTTCCCCCCGAGAATGCTCAATCCTCATCAATACAGTCATTCTTCTTACTTGTATCCGCTAGAGGACGCTTCATCTTCAACATCCATCATGGCTACCATCCATTCCAGCCATGACTCAACCAACGCCGGACGCAGGTCGAGTGTCGATTCCACTCGCAGTGAAACTTCGCCTCGTGAAGCCGGTGCTGATTCTGGAGATCGTGCCCATCGCTCCTACACTGGCATTTACTCCATCACCAATGCTCACCTCCTTGAGCTCCTCAAAGACAATCCCGGTACGCATTTTGTGGTTATGCTTTGAGGGCTGATGCTGATACACCACTGTTTTCGCAGGAATCCACTACAACGACATCCTTCGAGAGTTGTTCCAGAGGCTTGGAGTCAAGCTTATCTCCACCGCCCCTGCCAAATACGATCGAACTTCCAGGGCTAGCACCCAAGAGATCAGGGTCTGTGCCAGGGACAGAAAGGTTATGATCGCCGCCATCTCCTCATTGGGTGAAATGGGCCTACCGTTTAAGAAGTTGAACGACAATAAGTTGTCCGAGATGCCTTCCTCGAAGAGCTCGGCCCATGCTGGCGGCGATCCGGGTCGCGCGAGACCTGACGACGAAGACAACCGTCAGTCATATGACGGTCACCTTTCCAACCTTGTCGGAGAGTTCCAAGGGTTCGATATCACGGCCCCGACCAAGCCTCAGCAAACGGCTCAAGGAAATCCTTGGCTCTCGGCTGAGTACGATGTCTTCGCCGGCCGGTCGGTGTCCGGGGGCCCCTCCGGACCACGTTCCACCATGTCAGTAGAGGCTCCCGATAAAGCCGAGATGGAGCAGCCACGGGACTCGGGTTCTGGTATCAAGTCGAAATCGCCCCAGAATCTCGAACCCCACGGTGAGCAGAACCGTTTTCGCGACATCCAGAGCGTTGATGACTATAAAGTGCCTCCTCCGACCCCGTCCAATACCCTCGCGGCTGCGTTCCGATCCATCAGCGACGAATATCCGGCTATCGCTAGGTACTTGGAGAGGCACGGCAAACATCCCACCGAAAAGGGCGCTAATGTCTTGGCCCCGAAAAGCAATACTGAGTGGAATGTGCGGGATCGCCCAGGTAGCCCAGCCCAGACCAAAGAGAAATATCTTGTTCCACAGCGGCGCATGAGTGATATCACAGGACGCCCAAAGCTTCGGCTCGATACTATGCCTGGCACAACGGCCCGTTCTACGGAGGAGGCTGATGCACCTCTAGCCTCTGTTATCGCGTCCGATAGACTCACTGGAGCTTTCCCGCCGTCCAACTTTTCAGCCGTCAACACGGACCAGATATGGGGGACTTATTCCGGGGAACAGCAAGGTTTCGGGGACCGGATTATTTCCGATAATGCTATGCTTCACATTCTTGCACAGGAAGGAGGATACCACTCCACCGGAATATCTGGTGTTGGCGGAGGAACCGCCGAGGCAACCTCTGATGATCGCTTCGGTCAGAATTTCACCTACGCTCTGGTCCCAACGGAAAATCCAGTCGAAGCTGGCCCTTCTGCGGCTGCATCCGCTTTTCCCATCCGCTTCCTTCCCTCTAGCCCTGAGTCTTCGGTTCACCCACGACAACCCGGTTATCTTTATTCTTTGAACGACCAAGCCGTTCCCGGTTATTTGAAGGAGAATCGCCACCCTCGCTTCGAACCCGCCATGGGTACCGAACAAGTCTGCCGGGGCTATAGGAATGGTGGATATTCCACTCAGTCCCCGACACGTTTTCCAAGGCCTGGATACCAAGGAATTGCCCGTCCACCGGCGCCAAGGGTTCCTCCGGTTGAGACTACGAGCGTCTACACCATGCAGCCGCAAGCAGCTCCGGCGGAAGCCTACATGAAGGACTTCAACGCGGACGGCTTTTACTCGTACTATCTCAAGGCCATTCCGCTGACGGGTCCGCGTTTTATACGGTAGACGAAGATACCCTGATTTGGCCGGGAATGCTTGGGGGCTGGATCCCGTTTCTCAGCGATGCTGTTTGTTTTGCTTTGATGGATCTTGCCATCAGTGATTGACTATGCTCTGTGACTTTTTGCTTTTCTTTACGATTGATTGCTTTCTATGTACACCTACGATTCTTACCTCTATTCCTTTTGGCGGGGGCATGGCGCCTGGACTTGGGTGGTGTTCCTCTACCTTTGGAGTTCTTCGTTTGATTTTCGGGGGGAAAGTGAAATATTCACTCTGTAATTACCAAAGCAGGCATTGGTATGGAATGAAGACCCTCTGTTACATCTACATACCTCCCGGAGCAATAAACTCCCTTCCGGAATGCGACTGTTCTGGGACAATCGTGTGCTGTCCTGAGCTCCAGGCTGGGAATGTACACATGATAACAAGCGTCACGGGCACGCAAGAGGGTAGCCTAAGGGCTCCGGGCACAGTCTGGCCGGCATCGCAGCGCAAAACGTTCTGCAAGAAGCCGACCAGGCGGGCTTCAAAGGAGCGGGACCGTCGGCAATCGACTGGTTATATACAGACGCCAGTGTCTCACATTGCGCCTCATAACGAATGGCTCGGATGCGCTTCGGCAGCGTAATCTCACTGCGAGAACCCCACTTCGGCATGCTCGCCTGCCTCCTCCGGACGCGCAACCGTGCCTGCTGCATCGCACCAAGGATCATGCATGTTCGGCAAATGCCGGCGGGCCTCCGGAGTCGTAGCTATCCGATACGAGCCGGCCAAGGAGCTGGGGCGCCGGGGTGGGTGGGTTGCCCCCTTAGGTGGTTCCTATATACTCTACCGTGCTGTATTCGTGTTCGTACGCTCTTAACCACGAGCCCACCTCGACCTCCACTCCCTCCAGTAGTATCCGCGGCTACTGCTATCTCTCGCCCCACTCACACTTTCCCTCGTCTTGCCAACTCGAATAACGAATACGCTCGGTGCCTTGACGGGAAACAGATTAATGGCACCCCGCAGATCCCACAAGAAGTCGCGAACTGGCTGCCAGAGATGCAAAAGGCGCAGAATAAAGGTATGTGACTTGCATATTCAATTTGCTATGGCCGGTTGCGAATATGGGCCAATCCCCAGAAAGAAAGAAAAAAACCCAGACATCAAAATGTGCAAGCCCCAACTGCAACGGCATTAGTACCACCTCACGCATACATATATCTATGTGCAGCACATCTGCTAACTGCCTTGCTTCTCGAAAAGTGCGACGAGATCCATCCATCGTGCACTAATTGCGTCAAGCATGCCATCGTCTGCGATTTCTCGTTGCCGCCGGACGAGCAACGCGCGGTTTTGCGAGAGCTTCAGTCGGCGCCGCGGGTTGCTGCTGCGGGACAGATGATGTCGCCGGAGTCGGTCGCTTCGTCTCCGGCGTCGCATTTGGTGTCCCATCGTTCGCCCGCACCTGCGGCCCAACAGCCATCGAACATGCCGGCACTGGGGCGGATCATTTCCGATAACATGCCTTCTCCTGCCCCATCGCCCCAGGTTCACCACCAGCGCTCGCCAGGAGTGCATGGTCATGGCGCTGTTCCAAGAGCAACGTCAAGGTCACCTTCAATGTCTCCCGCTACACCTTCATCAATGATTGAGCCCAGTAGTGGTGGTGGTGGTGGTGGTGGTGGCCATACTACCAGCTCTCCATATCTCCACATCTCTGGTGGCAAAGTGTCGCCCGGTCAGGCGCTGTCACCGCCGCCCTCGTCGGTGTCTTCGTCCTTTGCAACGCCAACGAACCAGCTAGTGCTGCCTTCCTTTCACACAGGGTTACTGAATGGGCACCAATCTGCTATTAACATGCTCGACCTCACGTTGATGCACCACTGGTCGGTCAAGGCCGGGGTGACGATCACCAACCACACCCATATCAAGGAATTATGGCGTGTACAGGTGCCTTCGCTAGCCACCCGCCATCCGTTTCTAATGCACGCACTGCTCGCTATCTCGGCACTGCATCTTAATCACGAGAACGCAGAACCCTCCAAGAGCAATTTGTATCTCTCGACTGCCTCACAGCATCACGAATACGCCGTCCGTGGTACGGCCGACTGCCTTGCACATATCTCCCGCGATAATTGTGACGCCCTAGTCGTCTCCTCATGTCTGGTAGTAATCTACTCCTTCATAACGTCCCGCATCGACGAAGTCGGCAGTCACGGCCCCTCTCAGATCGCCTCCTGGGTGCCCCTCCTCCGTGGTGTCCACAGCATTCTCAAGCAAGTATGGCACTGGGTGAGCGACGGGCCGCTCTCTCCCCTGCTCCACCAATACAAACGCACGACTTCCGACGACCGCCTCGATCCCGAGGCCGAGCGCATAATCCAGAGCCTCTACGGTCTCTGCAGGGACCGCTCGCTCCCAGGCTCCAACGAGCTCTCAGATGCCGCCACCTCGACCGCTTACATGACAGCGATCGCGGGGCTCCGCAGATCCTTCACGATAGTAGCAGAGGGGGAGTCGAGCGATGGCAACATCTTCGTGTGGCTCGTGGACGTCAGCGCCAAGTATGTCGAGCTGCTCGCCGAGCATCGCCCCCGCGCCATGGTGATCTTCCTGCATTTCTGCGCCCTGTTCTCGCTCGCCGAGGGGTTCTGGTGGTCGAAGGGAAGCGCTCTGTTCGAGCTGAGGAAATGCGAACAGTATTTGACCGAGGAGTGGCTTCCGTGGATCGAGTGGCCGAAACAACGGATCCTTACCGGTGAGATCGGGCCGGAGTTCCCGTCGTTCACTAGGCTCGGGAAGACGGCGAGGGGCAACTCTCCCCGCCCGAGGAAATTGGCCACTCAGCCACCATCACCTCCTCCTCCACCCCCACCTCCAGTAGAAGCAGCGCCGCCGCCGCCGCCGCCACCAACGCCAACATCAGCAGCGCCCGCAACACCACCGGCACTACCGTCGGCAGTAGCAGCGCCGCCACCACCACCACCAACAATGGCGGTCCTGGAGTGTCAAGACGTGAAGTGAACTGCTATCTGTTATCTGTTTACCTCTTCATTCATATCCCCTACTCCACATATGGGCGCCTGGTGCTTTCGGATTTGTCTTATATTTGTTATGCTTTCCTATGCCTGTAAGAGTAACTACATAAGTACATACTTTGAAATCTTCGTTCCTTCCTTCCCCCACCCCCCACCCCCCACCCCCACACCCCCCCCTCTTCCATTCCCGTCTAAAAAAAACACGACAATGACTCGAGCCCAAAGAGTAGAGAGGGTGAAAAACATGAATATCATATTGCTAATCGTCGGCCCTTACCTTTTACCTTTTTACCTGAATTGAAGAATAGAAAGATGCTAATATACAGTAAAAAAAAGGAAAAGGGGGGTAGAAATCGAAGGGGGAAAAAAACGTATGGACGAACGGGTGGGCTGAAAGAAGACAAAGAGGTGTCACCCTCATCTCATCCTGTCCTATCTGAGTGTTCATCAAATCGAAAAGGGATATGTAAGTACTCGAATAATGGCGTGAAAATGGGG
>Ga0307508_10003828_pt1 | contig 14997 bp, 19 predicted proteins | sample 9_EM_MG_FD_203089 | JGI IMG/M metagenome (GOLD analysis project Ga0307508, IMG submission 203089) | Populus trichocarpa ectomycorrhiza microbial communities from riparian zone in the Pacific Northwest, United States - 9_EM | ecosystem: Host-associated > Plants > Roots > Unclassified | place... | reverse complement strand
AAAGTACGAGTGAGTTCCTCTGCGTTTGTTTTAGTCCCACCGAAGGAACCATAGCCTTTAGACGAGGTCAATACACTGGCGCTGATACTCGATCTGTCCCAATGTACTCACCAGTATGATTGGAAAAGTTAACCGTATTCACGACCTGTGAGGCGAGTTAGCAGAGCATTAGGAGGTTGTGACAAATCACCAAGCACACATTGCGCGCTTACATCTACGTCGTAACCCATGCATTGGAGGGGAAATGCCGCCGCCTTTCCACCCACATATCCAAACGCAACATGTGATTGTACGCTCAGGATCCGGTCACTGGCAAGAAGTGAGCGCCGCTCATTTTAAATCAACTTAAAGACATACCTACGGATTGGAGTTGGCATATGTGTTCCGTTTTGTTCGCGATCAGTATCCCTAGGCTCGATGGTCGTGACTGCGGAAGCTCGGTGGGCCAGCTACATAGTCGTCGGATGACCATTCCGATTCCTGAAATAGCTCCATCCAGATTTGGAATCAAGAAGCCACGTGGTTCGCTCCCCTTAGCGCTGGTTCGGGTTCTAGTGTAAAGTGGTGCCATTCAAAGCGTGCACGACAAGTCATGTCAGACGGTACAAGGTGTGTGCTTCACTTACCCGTCCTCGTTTATGACCGGGATACAGTCATAAGTGCTGCCACAGGCTCCATCAAGCGTGGTCTGATGCACTTGGTGCTGCAGAGAACAACTTTCGCCAACTACTCACTTCGTACAACTCTGGTGATTGGAAGCATGTCTCTCTCGCCTCCGACACCACGACACTACCAAAGGGAAAGTCTAGGGTATCCCCCAACCCCGAACTGACGGACGTTATCGTCCACCGCAAGACGACAAAGTCTGGCGAGAACGTGTATCGAGTAGTTCTTGACGTGTCTGCCACAGATGAATCAGCCCTTCTCGATGCCTGGAAAGCCGTCTTCATGACTCCGGAGCTCAGGCAGGAGTGGGATCCTGCGGTGGAAGGCGCCCACCTCGTTGAGATGTTCGACCACAGAACAAGGATATCCAAGACGCAATTTAGGCTGGGATGGCCAGCTAAGTGCGTGTTCTGTCTAGTCCATTTCCCCACGCGAGCACTTATCGCTTGACAAGTCCAAGAGACGCGGTTACGATATCTAGGTTGCACCAGGATGCCTCGACGGTCATAGACGTTACAACTTCCTTACCCCGTTCCGCTGATGAACCTGCATATGTTAGACCTTCTCCACCTTACGTCAGATCACACGTTGAACGTATGTCCTCCTACTCAATTCATCTCTTTGCCTAACACCTTCATGTTCGAATTAGTATTTGCGTGGTGCATCCAATACGTCCAACCCTCTTCAGTGTCCACATCTCCATCTGATTCACTCCGAAGAAAACGCCTTTCGAGTGCTCTTCCACGCCTCCGAATATCTTGTTATTGGCAACACGACCTTCGTACTGTGTGGAATTTCGGTTCCACAGCCACTGTCTGTCAACAGCTCTGTACCATGATCTTGGGTTTGTACAAGATTGTTAAAAAACGTGGATCGAAAGTTCCAATGTTAACTGGTTACGGATATGGAGTCGGTGTCGAGAAGGTCAGGTTTCAGCTCGACAGACAGGCGTTGACGGCCGAGTATCTGGTACACCTTGAAGAGGAAGGTAGCGAGGAGAGCAATAGCATCCACAAACTCGACGAACTCCGTGAGCACAGAAGACTCACTCGATCGATCGAATTTCTTCTTCCCGCTTCTGAGGGCTGGGATGTTCAAGTTACCACCAAAGCATCATCAGATAGGGTTGAGAAACTCCCCTGGACAGCAACAGCCATGCGTGGCAAGCCTCCACCTCCTACTCCAGGGGGGATGGTCAAGCCACTTGAATTGACCGTGTTTCGCATCATGCACTCTTCACTCCCTGACGCGCACTCCATCCTCAAAGTCCGTGTCGTCCTCGAGCTCTCCGGTCCTTCAAGTGGAATTAGACTCAATGGTCTCCCACAAACTATTCAAGTGGTCGAAGAACGTGATCCCGGTCCCTTCGTGGCCCAGCAACAGCTGTTACAGGATGCATCGAGCATAGCCGATGCAAGTTTCCAGACTTCGTCTTCTGTCAGCTCAGCTGGGACTATTGGGAGTGCAGCACAACCAATGAGGTCGCATTTAGTGAAAGAAGTCGGGGATAGATCAGCAGCTGCGGAAAAATCGATCCTGTCAAGGGTGAAGCGAAGTTACATATATTTCTCGTCACTACTGCAGGAACCGGAGGCCAAATGGAAAAGAAGTGAGTTTCGTGTCGTTCACCTCATGCAGAAATGAAGTGACGTGTGGATTTAGCCACAGAAGCAAGGGGTGTATCAGTAACCCAACTCGATTCAATCGATCCGACGCTTGTGGTGTATCGTGCTGAGGCAACCTTTGTTGGATTGGGGCTCTGGGACCTTTATGGCGCACTTGTATCCCCGGGAGCACGTGCGTTCTGGGACAAGCAATACGATGATGCGATTCTTCTCGAGGATGTTAACGAACTCACAGAGCTCTGGCATTTCAAAACGAAACCCGCATGGCCCGTTTTGTATGTTCAGAATTTAATCTCTCCATCGAACGTCTATGCCGGTGACTCATATGAGTGATATCTGACAGCGGACGGGATACGGTCCTTCTCAAAACCGTCTACAAGTCGCCCACGACGATCCATGTTTTTTTGTTCTCCGCTGACGACCCCCACCTCTTCCCTTCCTTTCCACCTCCAGATCCCTCCTTTATTCGGGCACAAGTAGACTTACAAGGCTGGGCCATTGAGGCCCTGTCGCCATCCACTACTCAACTCACTCTACTCGAACAGTCCGACCCTAAAGGATGGAGCAACAAGGCGAGCACGATCCCAGCACAGATGGTGGGTGCCGTCGCAGGGGTCGGCGATTTCGTGATCAAATGTGGGGGGCCGCCTGTTGTGACGAGGTTGGCTGGGGCTATGGCACTCGAGATGCGGTACGATCACGAGAAGGGCTTGTTCAAGGTCGCTTATGAAAGCTCGGAGGGGAGGAGAAGTGGCTTAAATGGGGTCAATTGGACCAGCAGGTCTACAGCAGGTCCAACCGCTGACGCGCGCGCAAGCGGGGAAGAAGGCGCGATTTCGAACAGCTCCACGGCAACTACGACAACGGATATTCACACCATCGAGTGCGAAATACGGTGCGACTTGGACACCTGGGCATCCTCTCTCGATATTGTCGTCGACCCACCTCCTCAATCCGTGACTGCACTACGGCGTCACCGCCTCTCGTCACTTGGTGGAGGACTCTGGCTAACCTTTACCCATGACGCCTTTTTTTCATCCGACGAGCGTTTGCTGGCGATCGTGCGACGTGGCCTGATGAGTTCTGCTAGAGACAAAGGCGTGGTAATGGTCAACGGAGCACGCGTATCTGTAGACGTGGAAGAGCTCCCGGAGACTGAGATCAAGGCGCTTAGCAAGCGGAAACGTGTCAAACCTGCCCGAGTCCCCCTTGATCAGCCACCAGTGGTCAGTGCCATACGCCGTCGACGTGCCGAGTGGGACGCAGACGGAGCAGCAATGTCTGATGGGGATCATGGGAACACAGTCGCGATTAGCAGTGCAGAGTCCACAAAGCCTTCGACCCCCGAGCCCCCAGAACCCAAAGTGTCGACTCCGGCCGGTGCCAGATCCTCATGGTTGTCAGCTCCCAAGTTCTCCAGTCCTTTGGCTAGCTTTTGGTCGAGCGCCGTGGAACAGGCGACAAGCACGACACAGAATGCGGTCGCTGCGATCTCTCCTGCCAGCGGTGGTGCGATTACTGAGGTTGTTGCTCCATCAGCATTCAAACCACCCATGCAGCATGCCGCTGAGGCATTGCACTGGCTCCGAGAGCTTCAGACCCGACCCGAAGAGGGATGGGCGCTTGTCAGCGAGAAAGGGTTTTCGGTCAAACGCAAACTATTTCCCGAGATTTCTTCCCTCACAGCCGTCCACAAGGGTGAAAAAGTCGTCGAGGGTGTATCAGCCGAAGAAGTCTCGTCCATCGTTACTTCCTACGAATGTCGCAAAGCATGGGACGACAGGTTTGCATCTGCGATCGTCCTGGAGCATTTTGGAGCGAAATGCCATACGGCGTTCGTTACTTCGAAGGGCGGGTTTCCGTTCAGGGATAGAGGATTCCTGGTCGCATCCGTGTTGGCAAGATCAAGGCTCCCACAGCCAACGTGCTTGGATAAGGAAGAGGGCGTCGGGAACCCTGCAAACGAATCAGGATCATCGCAGGATACACGCATTGTCCTCTTTTGCGTCACTGCTTCTTTCCATCCTGAATCTGTGGCATCGTTCAGTCCAGCGAAGTACAACCCTTGCGCGTATCCCCTCGGGCGTATGTTCATTGACGGGTGGGTCCTCGAGACGCTTGATCCATACACGAAAGAGAACTATGCGATCCCCTCGACGAGGGTGACGAGAGTTGTCGCAGTCGATCATGCTGGAAATATCCCGGTGGCTGTTAACTCGATGATGAATGCTGGGTTAGCGAGGGCCGTAGGTGCTGTGGAGGCATACATCAAGGGGACGTCGCCGCTGCCCCTAGTGAGGCTTCCGGCTGCTGGGCTGGTCTTGTCAGAGCACAAGGTTTCGGGTACAAGTGTAGAGGCAACTGTGCCTGTTGGGCTCGGCAGGTCGTCAGCGGCGTGGAGGGTAAGGAGGAGGGATGAGCAGAGGACACTGATTGCAAGTCAATACGACCCTACCGAGAAGGCATATACTGGGTCGATCTTTGTGACGATGTCGACAGGCGGCCCAAGCACCATCCTCAGTACCACCAGGGGTGATGAATCAGTCCCAAAGGCGAACGGGGCAGCGGTTAATTCGCCAGGTAACGCTACCGACGTACAACCCTCGAGCCGTGCGGAGCTTTCTTCGTCGCCGCCAACGCCCGGCGACCGCAGGATATCTTCCGGGTCCATACGTTCCCCCTCCAGCGAAAGGATCAAATCTTCGTCTTCCGCGTTCACTATCAAAGGCGAGCTCAAACACTCTACAGACCTCATTGTCACTGAGGTGGTAGTGGACACGAAGCTCTACCCGGAGGGATACGATGTAGCAATTACCTCGACGGTGCGGGAGGGGGTAAAACCCATCTCGCTTGCTCCGTCGTCTAATGCATGTTCCGTGGGCGTGGACAAAAGTTCAGTACCTACCTCGAACGCGAGGACCCCTCCGATCTCGACAAGTATATACACTGTCCCCGCATCTCCCCTGCACTCTTCAGGACTAAATGCAGACCGACCTCCGCGTCACTTGCTACGGCTGATGCTACCCACAGCGCAATATCAGATATCCACCGTCCAAGATCCTTTGACTGGCGAGACGCGTGGTGCTTTACCGAAGCCACAGTGGTACCTGGATTTACAAGACAAGGGGTTCATCGTACAGGTAGATATTCGACCGCTTGGTGGTGCCGGTGAGAAAGGAAAGACGCCAGTGAACGGGAATGGTGCGAAGAAGAATGGTGGTGACGTGACTGCGAGGGTGGGGGGCGTTGTAGTCGAGGTTGCCAGCGAGAAGGAGTCTCTGACTGCCATCGGACGCGATGAGCTGCAGGATGACAGAGTGTTGAGGATGCTTCTTTTGCAGAGGTGAGCGCTGAGTCCGATTGCGTAAATTCAGGCTTTTGTATGTTGATTTTCGACTGCATCTACTCTATCAGGTCCACTGACGACGAAGATGTGTTCCCTGAGGAGCTCAAGGTGCCACTCGGGCGTGCGGACCAAATGTTGGATGATGCTGCGACCGTAGCAGTCGTTGATGTGAACGATGATCCCAGAACCCAAGAGAAGGGTAATCCACAGCAAGAAGCTACTGATGGGTCACCTGTCTTGGTAAGTATGTTCAATGGAACGTAGCTGGAATCCTTGGTGACGGTCACTATTTGCTACCCACTGCGACAGGATTCTCCCGAGAACGGAAGCGCCGTACAAACGCCTGCTCCTACTGCCACGTCAGGGGGCTTTCTGGGTTTCTTGAACGCTTATCCCAATCCTCTCACGCGCTGGACGATGTCTGCTAAAACTCCTTCCCAGATTCGACCACCGTCTCTCGTATCTTCTCGTCGGTCGTCTGACACTGTCCTCAAGGTACCAGGGGGCCCTGTTGAGGCTGAAACACACGAACCTGCACTCACGCCGACGGCAACGATAACGACGGCTATGCCGACATCACCATCTCCGATGTACCCATTATCAATCATTCTCGTAGCAGTCATCGCTTTCTTGATCGGGTCTCTACTCAGGTCCCTCTTATCTCCTGCCGACTTTATTTACGTAGTCACGGATATCAAGGATGCAGAGGAGGTGGGTACTGGGTGGCGCGAGATCCGCAGACTGGTAGAGGTCAAGTATATCGTTGGAGGATGGGACTTCCAGATCGCTGTTGTCCGAAGGCATTGATTTTTTTTGATTGGCAATCGCAGGAACACGAGTCGGCCCATCGAGCCAGATGTGTAGCATCCATCATTGACGGCGTCTTTTTCCCCCGAACTTTTATTCGTTGGTAACACAAGTTTGTATAACAGCAAGTGTACACGGTAATACTACCATCCCCTAGTAGCAATATGTTCGGCAGCATAAACTGGGACCAAGCTACTAGTACTAGGCAGTCTTTGTTGTCAACATGTCATCGATGGCGAAGGGAAATGAAGTAGTGACGCGAAAAACGTTTCAATGTTCAGGGTTGTAGTCGGAGTTACACTATCATCATTGGGCGCCCCCTGTGATCTGTCGATCATGGCAGTCCTTTCGATTCGGTGTGCGTGAGAGGGACGCCCGGGACTGCCGAAATTGTATGCCCACCCAACGGGCACCCCTCTCCGAGGATCGGGGTCGGGCCACCACGAGGTGTACAACTTGAATATCATGGGCAGGGACGAAAGAGGGGCATTGGAGTTTCGAGCCTGCGAAAGCTCTCGTCAGGGGGCTATGTACCGCTACCAACCGCCGCCTGGCCCGCACGCCCGTGGTACTGGGGAATTGGCCAACCCTGGCGCGAGCCAGGGCATGCCTCCAGTGGGCTGGTTGTAAAATGGGGATACGAGTGGGGAGGTGGGAGGCTTCCAGCTCGATGGGATGCCGGGTATACCTGGGGCTGAGATGCCGACCGGAGGTACACACCACAGTTACTAGTGCTGCCCAACGGAGCCAAGGCTTTCGGGCATCCGTCGGGACTTCAAGTTTTGCGCTGCCACTGTGGGGTCCGCTCCACGCCATCCATGCTGATTCGACGAGCAACACAGCTGAGCAAGGACTATGACTCGGATATCCCACGACCCATGGCGGAATATCGGCGCGTTTATTCCCAGTGGTCCCGTTCTTTTGTACGACGCACCACTCTTTATATAACTTGCAACCGCACTTGTCACTACACCTTTTTGCTCTGTCATCACACTTTCCACCGTTCGTCAACGCTCGCATATTGACGATCCGTAATCATTGGAGGTGCTGTTGTGCTTTCGGGAGATACAGTTTTGTCGCGTGGATACCGGCTATTAGTCTACCAGTTGGCCTTCGATACACCGATGAGTAGTATTCATTGCCGAAATTGATCAATTCCATTTGACTGAATCAGCGTATCATATCCCTGGTAGGTACCGTCTCTGCGCCTGTTATGTGCATGTGATCCTTGTGATAACATGTAAACTTCATTGTGCGAGAGTTGGCGCGCGATGAAAAGTGCGACTCGTCAAAAATCTGCGGGGTTACATAGTGACAAGTGCAGTTGCAGATCACCAAGGAGTGGTGGGGAAAATTACAAGAACAATGTGGTAGGAGTAAATGTGATATGTATTGACCCTTTATTGTGCTGCAGTGCATTAGCGGAAGATTGTGCCCGATTATTGGTCGTCCACCACACGTCTCTGAAACACTTGTGCGGCCAGTTTTTCAGGGCTGCTGCATCCTAAACAAGGCACTCACACCTAATTTGGAGTAGGGTCGACTAATTTAGAGCGGTGCGTTCATTTCACGTATGATTGTGATGGCACTGTAACAGTCGCGGAGTCACTGAGTTAAGTCTTGTGCAGAGTCAACGGAGGACAATAAGTATTCTCGCCCTGGGCCGATGATCATTCAAGTTCATGGTGACAAATGCCTAGAATGTCATGAAGTCATGGTGCATGACTAAAAGATGGGACGGCCCGCGAACCAAGACATTGTTCGCCATTAACGGTGAATGCGCTATCTTCCTTGACACCATGTCTTACTAATGCACATCCCGCCCCTAGCGGTTATTAGACGGCTGAGTTCACAGGCAATCAGTAAACTCGACGCTTGGGGCCTAGTCCCCGGTCCCGTGACTCATCTGCGTGTTTGATGAATCAGAATGCGCCGATGATCAAGTCTTGGCTGGCATAGTTGGCGGCGAGGGAAATTCGTATATTGTACCCGAGTCGTTCCTCCGCGAAGATATATTCTCAACATTATGACTAGCCCCCTGCCCAGACCCCCACGACCCCTCTCCCTACCTTCGTCTACATCCTGGCGCGCGCGCTATTCGAGGCTATTTCACAAGCACATAATTGGATGGTTAGAAGACCGGTGATCACCTCCAAACCGCAATAACATCATGCTTGTGGGCCAGCAACACGAATTACTAGTTTCGGGTCCACCAGCAGACCCAAATATGTATCACGCCACTATCCTTTCGTCTGGTGAGCCTGATTCTTTGGTGGTAGAGGCAATGGGACTTGGTTGGGCTGACTCTCGTAAAGGAGCCGCCCTGGCGTTGGTAGTTTGGGACGCTCTTCTCACTCTAGACGACGAGGTCAATTACATATGGTCGTCAGTCATCATAGAGACAACAAAGGGGGGTTAACATTTACACTTTCTTGGTTAGAAAACCAGGCCGGACGCACGTCAAGTGGATATACCTTTTCTCAAGGTGGTTTGGGCTGGTGAACCAAGTGTCCGACTTGCTGCATCCCGAAATTTGGTCTTCTTGTTAATTCATTTCTTCAGTGCCGTTCCACTCTGGCAGAGCTTCATCGCGGCACGTTCTCCCGTTCCTTTGTCAACCTGCGTGGCTTTCTTTACGCTTGAAGCTGTCACCTTTCAACTCTTGCAATTGTGCCTCGATGTAATTCTGATTCTTCGAAGTAAGTCAAGTGAACGCCTATTTTATATTCGAGTTTCTACTGAAACAACACTATTAGTCTGGGCAGTATACCAGCGACATCGTCGATACATCGTAGCTGCACACGCTACTGTATTCTTCGAGGTCCTTATGTCCATCACGACCCAGGCAATTTCAGTCCCCAAATCTATCGTCGATGGTACATGCACACTACTTCACACACCAGTAACAACTACATGTTTCGGGATCGGCATGATAGTCTCGCAGAGTGTTTTATTATTTCTGACATATCGTGGGAAAGTCCTATTGCAGCCTGCCGCTAGACATAGCAAGATAATCACTGTCATAGTTCGTGATGGGATACTCGTGTTTGGTGTTGTGATTGGTGGGTTCTAGTGCGTCCTCGCTGTGATACTGTGACGATTCGTGTTCCTGCCAGGCATAGTGTCGATCTCCTTCCTCTACCTTCTGTTCAATCAGGTCCTCATCAATGTTTTTTTTCCGTAAGTGTCTTGGTGACTTCCATCGGCTCGTTATGCCTTGCCAATAATTTCATTTCCACTGTAGATGGATGCCGGTGGTGCCCTCCCTTCTAGTACGTGGCCGCTTTATCCTTCGATGTAGCGTGGGCCGCAGTAACTCATGTCAAACGAACAGACCCCTCGAATAATCCTAAATATGCAAATGGCAGCTGAGCCAAGAGAGTCCATGCTAGAATTTACAACAGACCTCGGCACCACGCCAAATGACGAAATGCAGCTTTCAAGTGTACACGAGGCGGCCATGGTTTACAAGGAATCTAGGGACCCTTCATAAACCCATATATACCATTTGTACCATACGGACAGGTGCATCCTTGAGGTATTGTTGGTATGGTTCGGACCGGAATAGAACCGTACTTCTATATCATCGATCACCGATCACTCGATCACTTGCACATTGGTACCGGCTCCAATTGTCCTTTCCTATATGCCAACTTCTAGGGGTGATCGAACCTCAATTCGGACAATAAGAAGCCTCCGGAAACCACCAATGAGGAACGAGCCTTCAAGTTCGAGCGTACGAAATTACAATGTCTAGCCATGATGCATGACCTTCGACCATCCCGGCGCCGAGGGTACTAAAGTTCAAGTTGTTGCCCATTCACCCCCTGCCAGTGATGAATGCTGTGCGGATCATTTCACATCTCTCCCCGCCTTTGCCCTGTCTTTGTTGATGGTCGTCCAGCGCGCCTTATATTTCCCCAGACAGGCACACACTGGCGTGGACATAGTTCACTGAACAATCACTTTGTGTTGTAGGTAACAGCCATCAGTACTTCAGCTGGTCACTGGCGGCATTCATACTGACTTGGACATGGACGTTGCAGAGGGGATTCGTACAGCTCCAGGCTGAGTGGACCTTGGGAGACAGGCGAGGACGATCCATATGATCCCGACGACGACGATACTACCTGGGTAGGAATGAGACAGTATCAAAGTACACTTTCTCGGGTTCTAAACTTGGATTCAGGTAGATTTTTTTAGCTTCCTCGGTTTCCTCACACTCCACCGCCGTCGCCGTCAACAACTTTGCTTTCCCTGGAGCAACTGTGGAATATGATCTCGATAGCCAGCTTGCTCGGTTTTTCGACCAATTCTGAAAATAGAGCCTGAAGAAGCTACCTTTGGTAAGGCGCATATGATACCGGACTCGGAAACACGAGATATAATCAAACGTCTTTTTTTGCGAAAAGTTTTCTTTCTCGGCATCAACGACTGCGGGGGAATTCCAGGGGAAGATTTATCTTCTTCAGCCGAGGTCCTCTTTGATGCTATCCACCGATTGTACATCGGTGCTACTGCGCGGAACTTCATCCTCGTGGATGTTCCTCCGACCGACCGATCTCCCGCAGGTGAGCGTTCGTGTATATGCACCCAGGATGTAAGCGCTGGTTCTTACACGGTTTATTAAAGCTGCTGGGGTCGCCACAGACCTCGCGAGCCGCATCGAGGAATGGAACAATTCGCTCGTAACTCATGCATCCGACTTCGCTTCCAACAGCACACAGGTCACGATGCTAATTTTTTCGTCTAATAAGGTCCTCTCTGAGGTCCTTGATAACCCCGGTGCGCAAGGCTTTTCTGAGAACGCAAAGGACGTGGTAGGTCGAGGTATCTGGCGGGATAGTCTACACTTGACTCCAGCAGTACATAAGATTATCGCAAGTCGTATTTCGAGCGCTTTGGGCTTCGATTAATAGACTCTCGTGACCGACAGGTATTTCAGCATGTAGTAATAGGAATCCATGGGCGCCCAGTGTTTGCGGTTTTAGAAAAGGTTGAATTAGTTTGATCATCAAGTACTTACCTTCTACCTATCTGTGGCTGTGTGATCACTGGACGACGCGGTACACGTGATGAACGCGTCTTTTGACTCTTTTCCCTTGTCAACGATGTCTCTTGAAATTGCTCCGGCAACTGATGCAGTCCTCCCCACCTGTACGCCCTCCTTGATGCCCTTCCACATATCCTACACTGGGCTCGCCCCCATCTCCCGCTACTTCCGTCCCAGATCCGTCCCCCCTTCGTTGGCTGTCTTGTCTCAACGGTCTTCAAGTTCTGCCACCTTGGTTGCAAGCACCTCGTCTACCTCAATACTGAGTGAGACACAAAGTAGTCTCACAGCGGTGTCATCCACAACGTCCATTGGGAATTTGACCCACGAAAGCGAGTACGGAGAAGATGAATTATTGCCAAAGGCTAGTTCGTCCATCGAAGTGGTTGTTCAGGCGGAACAAGTGACAGCTGCGCAATCTGCGATAGATACTGCTATGGAAATGGACTCGGAAACGTATCCTGTCTTGCATCCTGTACCGCTTGACAACTCGTCCAGATCGCCCCGCGTACGCACCACCGCATCAAGAAATGTGGAACGTTTTGTAGCTGCGTTTCGGGGGAGGCAGATGTATGGACAGGCAGTGGATATCCCGAATGGATATGGTGGCCTCGTCTTACGAGCACCATTGATCTCAAAGGGAAAAGGCAAGGAGGATGCGGAACCGACCCCGAAGCCCTTGTCGCAGAAAGTCAAACCAAAGTCAAAAACGCGTGCGGCGAGTTGGCGGTCGAAACGTGCAACAGTAGACGACATTGCGGATGAAACTAAGGCAGGGGATGATGGAGACTGTTGCCCAGACTTGGACATTGATCCGTCGCCCCTAGCGAGAAAATTGGTGCCTTCGTCGATGTTTACTTCTTTTATGCTTTGGACACCGGATAGGCCCCTAGACGAAGGGAGGGATGAGTATGCGAGGGCTTTGGTGGAATGGACTCGCTTGGCCACCGAAGTAAGTTCCTTCCAATGTCTGCCTTATATCTTCTGTTCGTGACCTCACTCTCTCGTAGGTACATGCGTATGACGAATGAGATGATCCATGAATGTCTCGTGTTTGAAACGTTCATTTTCTCATGCTCGCTGAGACTGGTCCTGATTGATCTCGCGTCGACACGGCGCTATCGGCACCCTTGATGTGGGAATACCAGGAATCGTTGGCCGAGAGTAGCTAACGCGCTGAGACCGTAACGTACCCCTTGTTTATAGCGTTTATATTAGTGGGTTGTCTCAGTCTTCTGGGCACATGATCCAGATCTCAGGCCTCAGGTCTTGAAGACGCACATTGTGGGATGGAGATCATGGCCTATGCAATTACTCAGTTGTACGGCAGCAGTAGTCTGTACCGTATACCCGTCAGAAGTAAAACTTGTCAGAGATGGTCTGAATTGTTACTCGCTTAGCATTCGCCTCGTACCCAGCCTTTTAAACCTAAAAAACCGCAGGCCAGCTGCGGTCCTACTACTTGTTCTTCCAGTCATTCCTTGCAAAGTGGGTCATCGAAGCTCGACTGCAATCACCATGATGCTAACAATTGACTGTTTTAGACACTGCCCGTTTCGAGGTACCATTACCGTAAAGGAGAGGCTAGAATGTTCGCCGCAGTCACGCCCATTTTGACCCTTCTCGCTGCCGCTGCCATTTATGTTCGTGCCGACCCCAACCCTAACAACCCTGGTCCGGGCGATGTCTTCGTCCAAGGAAAGTCCTGTACGGTTGGTTGGGATGTCGACCCGACTGGTGTCTGGAAGACCATGAACATCGACCTCATGACGGGAGATAACTTTGACATGGTTTTCTTGACCGGTATGTCTAGTTCTTCCTTCCAATGCCTTGTCTCGGTGAATGCTACTCGTCAATTATATAGCCGTCGCGACCGTGGACGGAACCAACCCGAGCAAGAACACCTTCTCATTCACATGCCCACAGGTTAGTGGCTGCGCTGGCTTCTTACCCTCATTAATTTTGCTCACATACTTGATGTTCAACTTCGTAGGTTACCCCGCATTCCCCCATTTACTTTTATCAGTTCACGTCACCATCCACCGCGAACAAGACTTGGACCGGGCGTTTCACGATCACAGATTCTGCCAATGACGTCGTTGCCCCCGCCCAGTCTGCTCAACCGGACGGCCAAAAGATCCCGTGGGGAACCGGTTCCTTGGTCAACGGGTCTTCTGCCGCTTCTGGATCTGGAGCCACGGCTGCGACCGCAAAGACTACAGCTTCTGCTTCTTCCACGTCATCGATCACTTCCGGATCACCTTTACTGTCTGCATCTCCCTCGGACAATGCCACTCCGAGCGTCGTCTACCTCACTAGTGACATTGCGAGCGCGACGGCTAGCACTGTTTCCACTGGTGCGGCGGCGACGCTGTCCGTTTCAAACATCCTCTTTCAGACCGGACTCGCGCTTGCGCTTGCTGCACTTGGATTCACTGTGATGCTCTAGACCACGTTTTCATCGCGTACGATTCGGGACACGATAACATTGACAATGTACACGTCGTCATACATCACCCACACCCACTCGTTTTCACTCGCAATCCGTCTTTTCTCTTTCTAGCTTTTCATATACTACTTGATACCCGAGACATATTTAGCTAGCCATTCTCGTGTATTGGAACGCGGCATTTTGGAAGGTCTATTCAACTCCTGGGATTTGTTCAATCGTTTACATGTCATAGAGGTATAGCTATCTTATTCATAATTATAGCAATGCTCTTGACGTTCTTGTTGTCCATGATCCCGAGTTCAGCTAACACTATTTCAGGTATTACAATGCGCAGTGAAGGGGGGAGAGGGAAGGGGGCCCACGAACCTTTTCCAGGAAGGGCGACGATATTCGTGAGCTGATTCTTATCGTGCCATGCGATCGTCTGAGCTCCCCTCTCAGGGTGAGCGCTTGACCGAGCGCGTTCGCGAATCGCAATTTGTATCAATGGCGTAAAGCCAGGCAACTGCTGCATCTTTCTGTGAAGCAGTCAGGCTCAGGATATGAAGGGCCCAGAAACAACGATCCGTGCTGTGCGCGACTAACCCTACAAAATAATCCGGGGTTAAACATCGAACGCAGTCGCCAGCGACAGCGTTGATATCTATGCCAAATCCGACGAGGGTCGTTCGGGATACCGTGCAAGGTATTGCTCCAAGGATAAAGGGTTCAAATGGCGAAATACGCGGTGTATATATGGTGACAACTCGGGGATACTACCTGTTCGTGCGTGTGATCAACGACTCCCATGTTGTCGGTATATGTGTGGGTGTGGGACGCCGAACAGGAAAATAGGCTTCTCACCGATTGAATCAGAGGCGCCGAGTGGTGAAATCCCCTAGCGATAATGTTTTCCCGGTCCGGGTAGTTCCACAATTGCGTTTTTTCATGACACCATTCGAACCTACACGTCGGAACGCAAAAATCAAATAGTGTACACTTGCCGGAATCCAAATTTTTTTTACGCAACCCATATCATAAACACATTCATACCGTGTGCATGCAATAA
>Ga0307508_10003827_pt1 | contig 14999 bp, 14 predicted proteins | sample 9_EM_MG_FD_203089 | JGI IMG/M metagenome (GOLD analysis project Ga0307508, IMG submission 203089) | Populus trichocarpa ectomycorrhiza microbial communities from riparian zone in the Pacific Northwest, United States - 9_EM | ecosystem: Host-associated > Plants > Roots > Unclassified | place... | reverse complement strand
AGAAGACAGCGTCTGAAGGCAAAGAAGAGAAAAGGGACTCAATGCTTTCGGGCTCGTACCAGTCGCCTAGTAAAGAGAACAACTCCCGTTCGGTGTCCTCGTCGACGAGGGGGATTTCTGTAACAGTCTTCTCCCCCAGAGCCATAGATGTTGATGATATCATCTTCATCTCAGTGATCAGTGGGAGGTGCCATGATCTCCTTTTTGTGGGAGTGCTTAGAGTGCTTGGCAGGTGGAGAAGAGTTGGATTTCAACTCATAAATGGGCTCAAGCCTTGTGGCGAGCTGCCGAGGGTTGCTGAGCATGACAGTGGAGGAAGAAGCAATGTGTGCAGATGGAAATGTTGCAGGAATAGCTGATGACAGAAAATGTGGCCAATGGGTTTGCAGCCCACTGTCCGGACCACAGATAGTTTGCATGGAGGGCTCGATCTTGAGGTGGTGTGCCAGAGAGAACACCTCCTGGATTCCAGTGTAGAAGGGTGGAGCACCTGTCCCTTGATAGAGACTGGTGAGATGTTGGATAAGGGTATGGGGGTCCATGGGCGGCTCAGGACTGGAGGTATAAATGACTGAAGCAGTGTGGGCATGGGAGTGAGGGGCGTTAGCCTCCTTCTCCTTCTGCTTTTTATCAGCACATTTGCCATCCTTCCACTTCTACTTCAAGCTGTCACCTTGCGGCGCCTGTTGTTGCTCAAACTTGAGGTCGTCCCCCTTGTGCTTTACAGCACTGATTTTGTTGGCCTGAGCAGCCTGGAACTGTTCTTTCTGCATGTGGCACTGGTCCCATGACAGGACTGCAGCTGACTGGATTTCCTCCATGGTGGGATCTTTTGCCTTCCCAGGGGCATCCTTGGCTTGCACAATCATCTGCACAACCACATCCATAGAAGGAGGGAGCTTGGCCAGCAGAAGCATGGCCTGGATGTTTTTGGGAAAAATGTACCCTGCTTGCTCAAGATGAGAGAAGCGCATGACAATCTTGCTCAACAAGGAAGCAGGATGCGAGGACTGGGTGATCTTAGTTTTAAGGAGTTCCTTGAACAGTGCAAAAGTGCCAGAGATGCCAATAGAGGCGTACTCATCCTTTAGAGCTGTTAAGTACCATGTAACACCTGACCGGATTTCCAAAACTCCGAAAATATCAGAGTATGCTTGGACACAAAGGGATGTCAGCCTCAGCTTATGTGCTGTGCCCTTGTTGCAGTTCAGGTCCTGGAGGTCAGAGGAGGTCGGAGACAGAGGTGCACTCCAACAGCAATCAAATGGCGATTATGACAGCTGATGATGAGGGGGAGCAAACCTGAGGTGTTTGGGAATGAGAGGACCATCAGGGGATTTGTCCCAAACAGGCAAGAGGAGTGTCAAAGACAATAGGAGTTTGTCTAAGTTGATATTCAAACTGATGTATAGAAGTGTAATCGTACAGTACATATATATATGATCAGAATAACTGCAAAATTAGAAGTGGATGTACATAGGTTTCCGGGCAGTGTGCCAAAGGTACAAATGGCCCAAGCTGTGGTCACACAGCCTTGGAGAACTCTAAGGTCCAGAGTACAGATTGGGTTAGTACAAGGTACAGAATAGAGGAGATATGCTCAGAACTCTGAAATCTCAGAGGCATATGAGTTCAGAAACAAAGGGGAACAAGGTCTGGAGTGCCAGGAAAGTGGAGCGGACTCGAAAGAGCTCAGAGGAGCTCAGAAATGAACTAGGATGAATATATATAAATCTACTATATAACAAGAGCCTTAGAGCAACAGCATTATTCTGCACTTGGTGCTTGGCTTTCAGTGACTCAGAAAGGTGCAACTTGATAGATCCTACAACAATGTTGTTTGCCTTGATCCACTGGATATAAAAATTCTGCTTGTCCTTGGTAGGCAGGGGTGAGGTAGTGTGAGGACCGGTCTGGTGAACTTGGCCAACCAGAAACAGCTGCTCATCTGAATATAGGCAGCCATGGAAGGCCACCATGTTGAAGTCCAGGTGTAGACTAGTCTGAGGTGAGGAAGGACTAGTGCTCACCAGTTGGGTTAAACACTTGTAATGGCATGTAGTGGTAAGTGGTTGAAATGTTATTAGAACTCAGATACTGAGTTTGAAACTATATACTACAGGTTCACTTATGTAATAGTGTTAACCATATATGGTATACTACAGTATTACTCTAAGTACATTGAACAGTATAGTACTTATTCAACACACCACTGGTTCCAGTTGGCACCAGTGAGTACGGGGATGGTAGCTTTGGTGGAGGAGGAAGAAGACATTGTAAGTTCTGTAATGTGAATGTGTCAGCATATCAAATCGACATTGTAATGAATGGTATAATTCTAACCCCTATGTTCAATGGACTTAGTCATTTCCACAGATATTTGATATCTAATCTTATCTCACCCCATGATGTGCATCATCAGCATTTCATCTTCCCAATTGCACATCTCACTCTCATTAACCCATTTCTCATTTCACTTATGTTACAGTGAGGTGCAAAACCGTTGCAATACCTGACCCCAAACTGGGGCGCGAAGCGCCCTGCATTCAATCATGGGAATTTCACTTTGCTTTGGTGGGAACAAATAGAGTACAAACCCTTGGCTACAACGTTGTCCCCAGGGTCATGTGATTTCGCTTACATACTACAAAGATACATCCATTTCAAAACACCAATACCATTGCAACAGTTTCAGTGAAGTTTAAAGGAGATTCTTTAATGATGTGGGGGTGTATGACTTTGCAGGGAGTTGGCTATGCTACCAAGATTGATGGTAGGATGGATGGAGACCTTTACCTTCAGATTTTGAAGGATGAAATGCTCAATTCTTTGCAGTTTTATGGTCTTGATCCTCCTGACATTATCTTTCAGCAAGACAATGATCCCAAGCACACTTGCAAAAAGGTGAAGGATTGGCTTCAGGAGCAGAATTTCCATACTATGGTCTGGCCTGCACAGTCCCCTGACCTCAACCCTATTGAGCACCTCTGGGGTTACCTCAAAAGAAGACTAGCAGATCATGAATTCTCTCCCAAGGGGGTTCATGAACTGTGGGAGAGAGTTCAGGTTGATTGGGAGGGGATACCAGTGGAGGAGTGTCAGAAGTTGATAGAGAGCATGCCTAGAAGGATTGAAGCAGTCATCAAGGCAAAGGGAGGTTATACCAAGTACTAATATACCCTGGGAAGCAAAAGGTGCAAAACTGTTGCAATGGTATTGGTGTTTTGAAATGGATGTATCTTTGTAGTGTGTAAGCGAAATCACATGATCCTGGGGACAACGTTGTAGCCAAGGGTTTGTACTCTATTTGCTCCCACCAAAGCAAAGTGAAATTCCCACGATTGATTGCGGGGCGCTTTGCGCCCCGGTTTGGGGTTAGGCATTGCAACGGTTTTGCACCTCACTGTACATGTTTCATCCATATGTTTCACTATTCTCCCAATACATGTGTTTCACATATGTTTCATCCCTTTGTTTCCATTCTGCCATACACATGCATTGGCCTTATGCATTCCATCTCCATTCCCCTATGCCTGGATCGTTAGATATGACCACTACATGTACAAATAGTAGTTTAGTACTTAAGGCTCAATGCCCCACCAGAAAACCCCAGTCTGGTTCTCTTGGTGTTTCCCACCAAAGCATCATAAGGAGGACTCTTGGAGATCCAGCCCCCCTTCTGCACCTTTCACTTCTCTGAGTTCAGGACTATTTGCAACCTAAGGGACTTAGGCTTTAGGGTTATTTCAGACATAGTCTTCCCATACCAGTGCTCTGTGCATTAAGCAGCAGGACACTATGCCATCAAAGGTTTATACACATGCAGCATTTCTACGCAGTGTTTGAACTGGGTCTAACTAGCTAGCAGACATTGCAGCCGTTAGGTGCTATGTTGCTTTGCTATCAGGGCTCATAACCTGTTGAAGTCCAGGCATAGACTAGTCTGAGGTATGGAAGGACTATATTAGAACTGAGACACTGAGTTTGAATAGTATGTACATATATACTACAGGTTCACTTATGTAATAGTGATAACCATATATGATATACTACAGTATTACTACAGTTATGTTGAATGTTATAGTACTTGTTCAACAGCCTAATGCCAATACATACATTACAATACATTACTGTCCCACTGAGTTTCTGAGCTCATGTATCTATCTGTACAATTACCCTCCACTCGCAGGCCCCCTGATATGAACCCAACTGCATGTAGCACCACTATCATTATAACCTATGTAGTACATATAAGTATGACTGAGTGTAGCACTTCACTGACAATTTGGCTGCGTGGCCATGCCAGTCCTGACAAGTTGATTTAAGTCATGAAGTTGTGACTAATCGAACTGAGTGGAACTGGTGTCATGGGAGACACAACCTACACTCAGATAGTAGAATTCCCACAGTTGCATGACATCACAGCTCATCCACCATTGTCTGTGTAGCGACACTTAACATCATCTGATACAAATTAGTTATCTCAACATTGCATGCCAGTGGTAGTACAGTCAATTAATGTTTGCTAATGAAAGCCATATAGGCAATAGCATGAATATGCCCAGGGGTGGCTGTGGCCACACCTGTACCCACACCTGCTCATATATCCATACCTGATGATGATACCCCCAACAGGGGTGCTGGGTCAGCTTTGGGTATTCAGACCTGAGATCTGTACCAATACCCATACTCTGGGTATCCACAGGTAGTTTATTGTAGTGGTAGCAAATAACATATAGTACTAGTCAGGAGTACATTGCAACATGTCCCATCCATTGTCAAACCCATCCTCTTCACCCTCAACATTTGGCAGGGCACTAATCTTCTTTACATCATCTATTTTCACAAGTCTGAGAGTGCTCCAAATTCCCAGACATAGCAGAGTGTGAGTTGATTCAACCGATAAGCGAGATCTAACATGAGATAGGAGGAGGTGACCACAAGAGAAGAGCCACCCAACACCAACAAATGTTGGAGAAATGGTAAGGAAGTCAAGAGCCATTCGCAATAGCATGGAATGGACTTCACTGGATCATCTGTGTTACAGGAATCCCCTGGGTGGATGAGAGCAGTGAACAGGAGTTACTCTTATTGTTGGGAGACTGGTACGAGCCCAATACATTCGATTCTGTTTTCTCTTTGCTTGCTTCCGATGCAGTTGATTTCACCTTTTAGTTCTCCTCGTTTCCCTTGGAGTTCCACCCAGTTGGTTCTGCTCTTCTACTGCGGAACTCCATCTTTGCCTCGTGCTGTATGCTTCCTTCACTACGTCATTCTTCTTACGTAACCTTCTATTGAGGATGCTCTTCCTCTCATTGGCCTTGCTAGTGCCTTGCCTGCCCTTATTTTATTATGGACTCTGCTGCGAAGTTCCAACTACACTATATATACAGCACCTCTCTCTGTATCGTCTCTCTAGTTAGTTCTATGCAATCCAGTGTTGTATCTAGCCCAACCCCCTAGAAGGAACCGACCTTCGAGAGACTTCCCATGTGCCTGCTTGTGCTTCACTTCATTCATCCCTCTCACTCGCGTGTGATGGGACCTCAAACTTAGTAGCATTCACATTCAGAACTCGAGTGTCCTTTGTCTTCATCATCTCACTTGCGCCCAAAGACTAGGTTCGATACTTAGCATTAACAAAAGAACTAACTGCCTTCCGTTCCTACCATTTGGTAGTCAGACAAGACCATCCCCACCATGAACTGGATCACCCTCAACGACCTCATCTTCACCTCTCAGCAAGAGAACTCCTCCCCTCCCGAGGAACATAGCGAACTCCCTCCATCCTGAACTCCTCCTCCTGAACAGGAACACCACCTGCTTCATCCTAGCTCATCTTCAGGTCTTAGTGATCAGAACTCAAGCAGGTGTGTACCTGGCTCCTCCCAAGCACCCGCCGTCCCACCATCACCACTAGTAAGGACCCCTCACTCTGCTTCCTCTGCCACCCGCACTCCCTCCCTTCCACCCTCTTCCAACACTATAGCCTTTCAATGGGCCTTAGTTGCTGCTTGCTATCAGAACTGGAGGGCTTAGAACCAGGAGGGTTAGAGGGCAGATGGAGCGGGAAAGGGTGAGATGTCAGAGATTCTCAACTCAGAACATTTGGATATTTTCCTCAATGATGACAACGACATGTCTACTACTACTGCCCTTGTAGACGTGAAGGCTGGTCTCCCAGAAGACTTCTTTGGGAGAAGTGACGATGCCAGACGATGGATCCTTGCGATGAGCGCATACTTCAATATGTGCAGGACCCAGTACACCAGCAAACAGATGAAGCTCATTCTTCTCAATAAGATGAGCAAAGGATGGGGCACCGACTTCTCCGAAGGATGGCTCTTCAAAATTGCTGACGATGCTGTACCGGAAGACAAAAAGACAAAAGAGCTTATTGTATACGACTTCGAAAAGGTCTTTCTACCAACAGATAAAACTAGCAGGGCCCAGGCAGCCCTAGCCAACATCTGCATGGAAGGTCCGCCTTTCAGAGGGTACTTGACATGGACACCATCCAACTCTCTCCTTCCCAACGAGCAGAGCACATGTGCAACAATAAGTGCTCCATTTGTCACAAGGTCGGATGTCACACTGACAAACACCCCCGTTCTGGCAACAAGACTAAGACTCGTCCTCCTGCCTCTCTCTCCTCCTTCACTCAAGCTGCTGTTGTTTCCAAGGCTAGTCCACTCCTCGACTACACTAGGAAACTCAACATTATGGAGAAAGAAGCAGTCTCCTTCCTCAGAATCATCTATGGGGAGCTCAACCAGGATGGATCCCCCATCGAGTCATTGTCTTTTGAAGTGGTGGCCGTAACTCAGGATTTTTGAAGAGGAGAACAGCTTCAGCGTCTGAGTCTCCTCCCCTTACCATTGTGCCTGTATTTGTGGCTGGTAGAGAGTCAAAGTCAATTCAAATCCCTGTTTCTCTCACTGGTGAAAACCACAAAACCGCTGAAACCAAAGCCCTCATTGACTGTGGGACTTCCGGATGCTTTGTCGATGCAGCCTTGGTCGCTCATTTAGGCTGGCAAACGACTCAATTGGCCACTCCAAGGACAGCCTACAATGTTGATGGGATCTTTAATAACAATGGTCTCATTCAACTCTCGGTGTCTCTTACTCTGCGAATAGGAGACAAGGATGAACATCGCGCCTTTTATGTCATCCAATGCGGGAACAAGGATGTGATCCTAGGACTTCCCTGATTACATGAAGCCAACCCCTCTGTTAATTGGGCCACTGGCACGGTCGAGCTCCCTGACACAAAGCCAAGTTGACCACTGGAAACTGCTGAGACTACACAATACCTCATGCAGTACAATGGACGAGATGATGATCAGACCATCACTCTCTTATGGGAGGAATGATATAATCCTGCGGGATATGCCGAGTATGTTCACCATACTACCATCTCCACTGCTTTAGCTGCCGAAAAGGAGAAAGAACCGATCATCCTCCCCCCCAAGTTTTCTGATTTTGTGGATGTGTTCCAAAAGCCCAAAGGTCCCCTTCCCCCACACCAACTGTTCAACCATACCATCAAACTCGACAACTCCTTCGTCCCACATCGAGCAAAGAACTATTCGCTCAACCCCAAGGAGATGGAGGCACTAAAGATGTTCATCAATGAGAATCTCAAAAAAGAAAAGATCCTTCCTTCTAAGTCCCCTCAGGCGTCCCCATTCTTCTTCATCCCAAAGAAGGATGGAACGTTCCACCCCTGCCAGGACTACTGATATGTGAATTCTCATACAGTCAAGAATGCTTACCCTCTTCCTCGTATCTCTGACCTTGTCGACACTCTCAAACACTCTTGGTACTTCACCAAACTTGATATCCGGTAGGGGTATAACAATATTCGGATTAAGGAGACTGACCAGTGGAAGGCTGCTTTCACTACTCCTTATGGGCTTTACGAAGTTATGTTCTTTGGCCAGTGCAACTCTCCGCCTACCTTTCAGGTGTTCATGAACCATATCTTCGCTGATTACCTCATGGAAGGTTGGCTCATTATCTATATGGATGACCTCATGGTGCACTCAGTCGACTTGGATGAACACATTGTGCATGTTCGGTTGGTCCTTCAGTGTTTATGCGAGCATAAGCTTGGCATTAAACTGGAGAAATGTATTTTTTGCACACCCCAGGCAGAGTACCTTGGGTTGATCGTGGGGGAAGGACAGATTTCGATGGACCCCATCAAACTGAGGGCCATCAATGAATGGGAACCTTCTCACTCTGTCAGCGCAGTACGCTCCTTCATGGGCTTCTGCAACTTCTATCGCCAGTTCATTTCCGACTTCTCCAACATCATTCAACCACTCCTCTCCCTGACAAAGAAGAACACGGCATGGCAGTGGCTCCCTGACCATGCCTCCTCTTTCCAGACGCTTAAGGACGCCTTCCTAAAGTGCCTGGTCCTCCGTTACCCCGACACAGACCTGCCATTCTTTGTCATGACCGATGCCTCCTTCATGGCCTTGGGTGCCGTATTAATGCAAAAGGATGGCAATGGGATCTCCACCCCTGCACCTATTATTCAAAAGCCTTCACTCCAGCCGAGTGAAACTACAATATCTATGATCACAAACTGCTCACAGTCATATGGTCCCTCGAGGAATGGCGTCAGTACCTGACTGGCACCAAACACCCTGTCACCATCATCATGGATCATCAGAACTTGACGTACTTCAAGTCTCCTCAGAATCTCTTCCGACAACAGGCTAGGTGGTCTATGTTTATGCAAGACTACACCCTCACATGGGACAACCATCCCAGTTCTCAAATGGGTCCAGCCAATGCGTTATTGCACCGTGACGAGGTTGACACCTCACTCGACAACACCACCATTACCATGCTGCCCACTGTGGACGAGGGGATGACGAGGGGACTTGTTGACTTCAGAGAGAGGAGGTAGAATATCTTAGTGGATAATCAGACTAAAGTACAAAGTGATAAAACTATGTTTATATATGAAGGGAAAACACTGCGGAAACCTCAAGAGGTTGCAGTGTTCCAAGGCAAAAAGGCTGTCCTTGGAGGTCAACTTGGTGCGAGAGTGTTCCTGAGTTATGGGACTGTCACAGATAATACTAATTAACAGAACTAGTTTGAATGGAGATAAGTAAAGGTACTAGAATGGACGGAGGTAATATAAGTGTCAAGTAGCTCCGAGGTCTTGGAGCTGTGTTGGACCGAAGGTACTAAACCATCTTGGACGTGAACAGACCAAGCTCGAACTTACTCAGAGTGCTTGGAAGTGAGCCTAGTGTATGGTGACCTGCACCAAAATATTTGAATGCAAACAATAGTACATACATATATAGTTGTGTATTGAAAACTGTTTGACCCGATATTTGAGATTTCACCTTATTCCCACGGTCAGAATGCTTAGCGAATTGAAGGACACATAGCCACTCATATCTAGTATATACTCCTGTTTTTCCTTATTTTTCCATCCACAGCATATGGAGGAATTAAATATTTTCTCCTATCCTACTTTTACATATCACTAGCTACACATAATACCAAATCATTTCTTTAATATCTCTTCAAACTGCCTAAGAACTTAGCTAAGTGTTATAGAGATGAAATTATCATGTGACCAGGTCAAGTGACACTGAGTCATTATGAGTCATCTTGAAGCACAGCATAAGTCATAATGAGTCATGATTAATCAGAATAAGGCAGAAAGGACTAGCCAAGTCACTGCCCAAATAATGGCAAGGTTGATCATGTGACCTTGCACAGCATGAGTCATTGCCAAGGCCAAAGGCTATTTTTAGTTCTTTCTAGTTTTTTCTTAGCTGTATGAGTCAATATGAGTCAGAATAAGTCATACTTTAACACAGCCACCTGTAGATTACTATATAAGGAGTACGATTCAGCCCCATTTAGTCAGTCCCCCTTTCTTGGAAAAAGGAACCCAAGTTAGAGAACTCACCCAATAAGTACCTACTGTACAAGTACACTTCCTCTACAAACAGACCAGAGTGGCTGTGTGGAGTATTTCCCACGCTATAAATAGAGCTACTTAGACCCATAGTTAGGAGTATACTGTGTCCTTAAGATAAGGACCAGTTAGGACACCTTTAGGGAGAAAGCCCCAGAGCGGGCAACTAAAGGGAATAGATTCCCAACTAGTAGGGCAACCTAATAGTTCATTAGCACCTTGGGAAGAGGGTACTGACCAACCACCTCAGCTAATTGCCAACTCCTTAGTGCATAGTAGAATTAATTTCAACGTAAGCTATTCCTGTGTGACTAAGTGAAGTGTGTGAATCACCTACTTGCCCGATTTGCCTCCTAGACAATTAGGAGCCTATTGGAAGACCCATTGAAAGGACATCTTAGGAAAATAACCCTAGTCGCTGCATACTACCTATCTAGCAACCTAGTTGTCTAGATCACTTTTAGAGTGTGTTTACAATTCATTTAGCACACTACCCATAGCCAGGCCACTTGTAAGTATTGTCTGGAAGCAATCCCCCTCAACCTCGTTGAAGATTGACGAACTAACCACACACCTGATATTCAATCCTTTTCTACGATTATTCAATAGCATTTGTTATTGATCATCTGGATAAGACTTTATATACTTTATCCAGCTTAAGGTCTAGTATTCATGGAGATAGGATTGGTTGTCTGGCAGATGTTTCCTAGCGTTTGACTGATATTGTCTGGAAGGAAGACAACAGTATCCCCCCCTTAGGGCCTAAACCCTTGAAGGCCATAGCGAGGAACTGCAGATACAGAGTGAGAGATAAGGAATGGAAAATATTGACAGAAAAGAAACTATTACGGCAGAATGTAAGGTCCGGGTTTGTTGGGGTAATTGAGATGGTAATCTCGGATGAGCTCAGAAGTGTGGTCTAGCTCCATGGCAAGAAGCCAAGAAGTCTCATCGTCAGTACCTTCATAACCAGACCAGTATACCAGATATAACAAATTACAGTTTCTTCATCTCCAATTCTATTTTGGAGTCGAGGATTTTGGAGATCTCATACTCCAATTTGCTGTCAACTTCAATTGGCGGTGGTGGAGGTTGTACCTGGTTCGGAATGACATTGGGTACAGAGAGTTCTAGCTGTGAGACATGGAATATGAGATAAACTGAGTTCATGGAATTGGAGAGTTGGAGCATGCAGAAGGGAGTGAGTGCCTGCCTGAGCAATGAAGTGAGTGCCTGCCTGAGCGATAACCAAGTATGGCCCTAAGTTCTTTTCCGAGAGTTTCTTAGAGGGCCAAGTGGACTGGAAGTACTTTGCTTTGATGAATACTAGGTCACTGAAGTCTGGCGCTGGAGTTTGCTTACGAGAGGTCGTGTTCATGATTATTAGCGAAGAACGGAGACACTCCGGTTGTAGCACTTAGAGTGTTATTGTAAGAGAACTCAGCGAGAGGCAAGGGTTCTGACCAATTATCTTGCTAGTAGGTACTTGTAAATCCAAAGGTACTGCTCAAGGGTTTGATTCATCTGCTCAGTCTGGCTGTTGCCTTCCGGATGATGACTGGAGGTGAAATGGAGTCAGATGTCCCAAGGTCTTTCCAAGTGACCAGAAGAAGTGGGACATGAATTCCAAATCTCTATCAGAGGTGAATATGGGATGGAACTCCGTGTTTGGAAAAGACGTGGAGGAGGAATAGCTTTGCAAGCTCAGGGGAGGTGATCGTGTTGTGTGGGTAGGGATGAAGATACACTGTTTGAATAAGCAATCAACAACCATGAGGATGGAAGTGAATCCCGAAGGATGGAGGGAGCTGTTCAATAAAATCCATGGAGATGGAGTTCCACGGTTCCTTGGGGATGGGAGTTGTTTCAACAATCTGTTAAGGCTTATGCCTCAGGACCTTTGCACAAGCACAGGTTGTGCAGGACGAGACGTAGTCCTTCACGTAGGTTCATAAACCTGGCCAAGTATACTCACAGCAAATACATAAGGTCCAAGGTCTGATTCTGTCTGATGTGACTGGAGATGATCATGCTTAAAACCGAAGAACTTTGGAGACGGAGGTCATTTGATTTGGGCATACAAATAGATGTGACCATCTAAGTCGGAGGAATCCATTGGAGTCGAACGGACCACTGAGAAAGGTTTGGAGGAGGACATATGGAGGATTGCTGAGGATCGGAGGAAGGGAGAGTGTGGAGAAGATGTCATTCTGAAGGTTTTGTTCGTCAAATAGGGTGCTGGATCGGATCTAAGTAAGTAGCCTGAAGGGACACAGCGAGCTGTTCCTGTGTAAATACCGGCTGGAAGTCGTGAGGATTAACTCAAGTGTAGTCCTTATCCCCCTCTTTGGGATAGACATCCCAGTGTCTAGTGAGGGCATCAGGTTTGGCACCAAGCTTTCTGGGGCGGAAGTGAATGATCATGTTGAACTGGAGGAGGTACTCCAACCAGCAGGCTTGCCACCAAGTCAGGAGTTTGGATGGTGGAGAAGTACTCCAGGTTCTTGTGGTGGGTAAACAATGTTGATTGGATCTGTGGAGCCTTCAAGGGTAGTGACGCCATGACCAGAACACGTCGTGGATAGTGAGGAGTTCCTTGTCAATGAGCATCATAATTGAATTGAGTTCCAGAGCAGAGAGAGTCCAAGAGTAATAAGTGACTGGCCGAATCTCGTTGTTGGGGCAATCAGTCGGGGGAATGCCAGCGATGGCATAAGGTCGGAGGCGTCGGTCTCTACTATCATCAGAGCATCAGGAACCCCAATGGATAAGGATAGGGGGTGGAGGTGAAGGTGTCTTTGAGCTGCTCAGCAGGAGTCACTGAAGGTCCACGAAATACCTTTGTGAGTAAGGCAGGTCAAAGGAGGGACAATGTCAGAGTAGTTGAAGATAAAATGATGGTAGAAGTTTGTGAATCCAAGGAAGGGACTGAATGTCCTTGACCTTCCGAAGCTTGGGCCAATCTAAAATGGTTCAGACCTTGTCCAAAGACATGGTCAGTCTGGATGGAGAGAGTTGATATTTCAGTGGATTTGGTAATAGAACTCACATTTCTCTGGTTTTGCGTAGGAGTCCGTGCTTCCAGAGACGCAGAGGACTTCTCAGATGTGCTCCTTTGTGGGAAGCCTTATTTTTAAAGAAGATGAGAATGTTGTTGAGGTAGATGATCATGGAAACATCTAATAAATCGGTGAAGACTGCATTGACAAACTGCTGGAACACCACTGGGGTGTTCCGGTTAGACTGAATGGCATTACTATAGCCATTCATAAGAGCCATAGTACATGCGGAAGGAGGTTTTCCATTCATCTCTGGCAGTAATGCAGACCAATTGGTATGCATGCTGGACTGGAGGTCAATCTTGGTAGATCTAGGCACGGCTCAGGAGCATCTAAGAGGTCAGTGATTCAGGGGGGAGTGGATTATCGGTCCCCCTTTGTGATTCAGTTCAGTCCTTGAGAGCCATCCCTCTTGCAGACCACCAAAGAGAACCAGAGTGGCATGAGCACAGGAGGAGGGGACGTCAGATGGGGGGAAAGAGAGTAAGTGGTACTATCAAGGGGAGGAGATGTTCCTTCTTCCCAGATCCATTCTCAGATCATCATTCAGCAATCTGACCTTCAAGGCTCCAGCATTGCTAGAGTTGACAGACTCTCCAGAATGTGACAGAAATATGACAGACTTCTCTAGAGTGTGACAGACTCCCCAGGAGTATGACAAGGTTCTCCAAGAAGTGTGACAGACTTTGACAGTACCCCTAACCTATAATATAGTAAATAATTTGCTAGCCCTTGTAACCCAAATTTTTGTAGACTTTCTAATCTACATAGTTCAACCAAAGCTTTGCAAAATTTCCTAACCTGGTTTAACCAATATTTTTTCAAACTTCCTAATTCAGATGATCAACCAATGTGTTGCTTTCTAAACCTAATTCAACCAAAGCTTTGCCAAACTTCTTAACCCAGACTAACCAATGTCAGTGTATTGCCTTTCTAACCTAGTCCAAGCAAAACTTTGCCAAACTTCCTAACCCAAACTATGTAACTAATGTGTTATTTCTAACCTAGTCTAGTCCAATCAAAGCTTTGCCAGACTTTTTAAATCCAGACTAACCAATGTGTTGCTTCCTAATCCAGTTTCAACCAAAGCTTTGCTAAGACTTTCTAATCTAGACACATTCTAGTTCAACAAAGCTTTGCAAGATTCCTAATTCCAGGGCTAACTAATATATTGCTCTCATATTGCTCTCTCTCTAATCTAGCCAGTCTAACCAATACTTTGGTTCAAACTTTTTAACTTGGTCTAACTTAATGCTTTGGCTAGACTTCTTGAATCAAGTTTAACTAGCACAAGTCTTCCTAATCCTAACCTAGTCTAATTAATGCTTTGCCAGTTGATAGTTGAAAGTGTACATATAAAAAAAGCATAACAAAAGTGTACAAGAGCATAGTAAAAAGCGTATCAAAAATATATCAAAAGTGCAAAGCTTTGATTGAACTAGGTTAGGAAGCAACACCATTGGTTAGTTTGAGTTAGAAAAGTCTGGCAAAGCTTTGGGGTTGGACTAGGTTAGAAAGTAACATATTGATTACTTTGAGTTACGAAGTTTGGCGCAGAGCTAGGTGAAAAAGGCAAAGGCAATACACTGGCATTGGTTAGTTCCAGGGTTAAGAAGTTTGGCAAAGCTTTGGTTGAATTGGTTAGGAAGCAACACGTTGGTTGGTCTGAGTTTAAGAAGTCTGGCAAAGCTTTGGTTGAACTTGGTTTAGGGGGAGCAACACATTGGTTGGTCTGGGTTAGGAAGTTTGGCAAGGCCTTGACATTGGACTAGAGTAGCAAGCAACACATTGGTAGGTCTGGATTAGGAAGTCTGGCAAAGCTTTGATTGAAATGTATTCAACAAAGTCTAATTAAGAGTACAGTAAAAAAGCAAAATGTAGCAAAATGTGTAAAGAAATATAGCCAAAAAAGACTTAGCCAAATGTGTGGTGTGTTGCTTACATCATGTGTCCAGAATTCAAAACTCAGCCCCAGCACGG